>JAEEGL013115547.1_pt1 | contig 10726 bp, 8 predicted proteins | sample 9134231 | NCBI WGS metagenome assembly JAEEGL01 (sample SAMN16246548, study PRJNA631951) | gut metagenome | biome: gut microbiome; feature: rumen; material: fiber-attached | host: Bos | place: Iran: Karaj | collected 2018-10 | reverse complement strand
TGTGAGAATGATTTGTCTCATAAAGGGGTAACGAAAAACCTCAGAAACCCAAAACAGCCACTGCGGAATAGACTCCGTGGCGGCTGTTTTCATTGTGGCAGATGGCCGGAAGTGCCTGAAATCAAGGCTTTTTCGTGCACAAGCAAAAGGCAAGTAATTCTATCAATAATACTTGTGTTTCTCTGGCGGTGGGATTCGACCTTCGCTCCGGCGAAGGCCGCCTCGCGGCTCTGGACTGCCGCCGGCAGCCCATTCACTACCGCTCGGGTTCGAATCCCTTCCTGAAATACAAATACAAAGAGCTCCCACTATGAAGTGAGCGCCCTTTGTATTTGAGCGGAGGCGGTGGGATTCGAACCCACGGTCCCTTTTACGGGATTACTCGATTTCGAGTCGAGGCCGTTATGACCACTTCGATACACCTCCGTGTAGCTTTAGTATTATACTCAATTCAGGGTTGAATTGCAAGTGCAACTTTCGTTGCAAGATCTTCATATAATTTGCAATAGAAATTATATAAAATTATACACAATTTCTTAACACATTTTCTGACAAATGGTGTATAATACCAGTATCAAAAGTAATGGAAGGGTGAGATGCAAAGTGAAAAAGACGCTTTACAGCCTGATGCTGAACGATGAAGTTGTGCGGGAAGTGGATGCACTGGCTCACCGGCTCGGCACAAACCGCTCCAGCCTGATCAATGAAATTCTGGCGGAATACGTCAATTACACCACCCCGGAAAGACGCATCAATGATATTCTTTCGACGATTCAGGAACTGATGCTGCCTTCCGGTGATCTGATTCCGTTCTTCGCCCCGCATACATATTCGATGTCTCTGAAAAGCTCGCTGGAATATAAATACCGGCCGACGATCAAATATGAGGTCGAACTGTATAAAGGGGGAGAAGACACCATCGGTGCGCTTTCTGTCCTGTTCAGGACGCAGTCTCCAGCGCTGATTGAGAGTATGACGGATTTCTTCAGGCTTTGGAAAAGCATTGAAGATGCGCACCTGGCGAGAAAGCTGGGAGAGCGGATTGATTATTCGCTCTATGAAGGCAAGTTCGTCCGCAGTATTATGGTGCCGGACAGAGCGTGCAGCAGCGAGGAACTGGCAAAAGCTATTGCAGAATATATACGGCTTTTCGACAAGCTCATGAAGGGCTGGCTGACAGGCCGGTATGACGCCCACGCGGTGGAAGCTGCATACTATTCTTATCTTACAAATTCCGATATCCACTTCTAAGGATACAGGGGAAAGGAGAGCAAAATTATGAACGCTCAGAATTTTACACAGAAAACACTGGAAGCTGTCCAGACTGCGCAGGCAATGGCGCAGGAAAACAGAAACAACTATATTATGCCGGAGCATCTGCTCTATGCGCTTGTCGATCAGGATGGCGGACTGATTCCGTCTCTGCTCGGCAAGATGGGCGTGGACTGCAATCTTCTCCTGTCGGAGCTTGATGCGGTCATTGCCGGCTTCCCGAAAGTCGGGCCCGGCGCGGATGTTTATCTGTCGTCCGAAGCCAACCGGATTATTACAGCTGCCGAGAAGGCGGCAAAGTCCATGGGAGACGAATATACCTCCGTCGAGCATTTGATGATCGGGATTTTCGCTTCTCCGACGGCGGCTATCAAACGGATCTTTGACAGCCACGGCATTACAAAATCCGGCTTTACCGCGGAGCTTTCCAAGGTAAAGACTTCGCCTGTTACGGGAGATAACCCCGAGAGCACCTATGACGCTCTTGCAAAGTACGGGACGGATCTTGTAAAGCGCGCCAGAGAAAATGAGCTGGACCCCGTCATCGGGCGTGACAGTGAAATCCGGAACGTCATCCGCATCCTCTCGAGAAAAACCAAGAACAACCCGGTCCTCATCGGTGAACCGGGTGTCGGCAAAACTGCAATCGCGGAAGGGCTTGCACAGAGAATCGTCCGCGGGGATGTGCCGGAAGGCCTGAAGGACAAAACGATCTTTTCCCTGGATATGGGTGCGCTGATCGCCGGCGCAAAGTACCGTGGTGAGTTTGAGGAAAGGCTCAAGGCGGTGCTGGACGAGATCCGCAAAAGCGAAGGCGGCATCATCCTCTTTATCGATGAACTGCACAACATTGTCGGTGCGGGCAAAACCGAGGGCAGCATGGACGCAGGCAACCTTCTGAAGCCGATGCTGGCCAGGGGCGAGCTGCACTGCATAGGCGCAACGACTTTGGATGAATACCGCAAGTACATCGAAAAGGATGCTGCGCTTGAGCGCCGTTTCCAGCCGGTGCAGGTGGATGAGCCTACCGTGGAGGACACGATCTCCATCCTCAGAGGGCTGAAGGAACGGTACGAGGTATATCACGGCGTCCGTATCCACGATAACGCCCTGGTTGCCGCGGCAACGCTTTCCAACCGGTATATCACAGACCGTTTCCTCCCGGACAAAGCGATCGACCTCGTGGATGAAGCCTGCGCGATGATCCGTACGGAGATCGACTCCATGCCGGCAGAGCTGGACGATATCCGCAGAGACATCATGCGTATGGAAATCGAAGAGATGGCTCTGAAGAAAGAGGAAGACAGGCTCTCGCAGGAGCGCCTTGCCAAACTGCGTGAGGATCTTGCCAACCTCAAGGAAAAGTTCAACGCCAAGAAGGCACGCTGGGAGGAAGAGAAAAACAGCGTTGACAGGGTGAAGACCCTGAAAGCCGAGATTGAAAAAATGAACGCCGAGATCGAGAACGCTCAGCGCATGTACGAATATGAAAAAGCCGCAAAGCTGAAGTATTCCGATCTGCCTGCCCTTGAGAAACAGCTTGAGGAAGCAGAACAGCAGTCCGAAGACAAGGCAGCCCGCTCCATGGTGCATGATACCGTGACGGAAGAGGAGATCTCCGCTATCGTTGCCAAGTGGACCGGTATCCCGGTTTCCAAGCTGATGGAAGGCGAGCGGGAGAAGATCCTCCACCTGGACGAGTATCTGCATAAAAGGCTTATCGGTCAGGACGAGGCTGTCCAGAAGGTGACGGAAGCTATCCTTCGTTCCAGAGCGGGAATTTCCGATCCGAACAAGCCGATCGGTTCCTTCCTGTTCCTCGGTCCCACGGGCGTTGGCAAAACGGAGCTTGCAAAGTCTCTGGCGGAATGCCTGTTTGATGACGAGCACAACATTGTCCGCATAGATATGACGGAGTATATGGAGAAGTTCTCCGTGTCCCGCCTGATCGGTGCGCCTCCGGGATACGTAGGCTATGATGAAGGCGGCCAGCTGACGGAAGCTGTCAGACGGAAGCCATACAGCGTGGTACTTTTTGATGAAATAGAAAAAGCGCACCCGGATGTTTTCAACATCCTGCTTCAGATCCTGGATGACGGCCGTATTACGGACTCCCAGGGCAGAACGGTTGACTTCAAGAACACCATCATTATTCTCACGTCCAACCTCGGAAGCCAGTATCTGCTGGACGGCATCGGTGAGGACGGTGAGATAACGCCTGAGGCAAAGGAAGCTGTTATGGCCGAGCTTCGCCGCACATTCCGTCCGGAGTTCCTCAACAGGCTGGACGAGACGATTCTCTTCCGCCCGCTGACCAAGGACAACCTGAACGACATCATTGATATTATGGTTTCCAATCTCCGCGAACGGCTTGCGCAGCGCAGCCTGGAGCTGGAAATCACACCGGAAGCCAAAGAGCTGATTATCGACCGCGGATATGACCCGCTTTACGGAGCCAGACCGCTGCGCCGTTATCTCCAGAGCAGTGTGGAGACCCTTATCGCAAGGACGATCCTCTCCGGGGACCTTGCCGCGGGAAGTATCCTTGTAATCGATGTGCGCGACGGTGAGCTTGTCTGCGAAGCTGTCAGCGATATGAAGTAATTAATCGGTTTTTCCCTTGACTAACAACCCCTGTCATGGTAAGCTTTACAGCATTCCTGACAGGGGCTCGTTTTATGAATTTCAGTTTTATTCTCAACAGTATACTGCTCGGCGTGGGTTTGGCAATGGACGCCTTTTCCGTGTCAATCGCCAACGGGCTGCACGATCCGCGGATGAAAAGAAGCAGAATGTGTCTCATTGCCGGCACGTTCGCTTTTTTTCAGTTTCTGATGCCGATGATCGGCTGGATCTGTGTCCACTTTCTGGTTGAGAAATTTACATCCTTTCAGAAAGCCGTTCCATGGATTGCGCTTCTGCTGCTGAGCTTTATCGGGACGAAAATGATCTGGGAAGCCTTTCACGGTCAGAAAGAGGAAGAAGCACAGGTTGGCCTGACAGCGGGTATGCTGGTAATGCAGGGCATTGCCACTTCCATTGACGCTCTTTCCACCGGCTTTACCATTGCGGAATACGGCTGGCACATGGCGCTGGCGGCATCCCTGATCATTGCAGCGGTTACGTTTATTATCTGTATTGTCGGCGTGAGAATAGGAAAAGCCTTTGGTATGAAGCTCGCCAGGCGCGCATCCGTTTTCGGGGGAATTATTTTGATTCTGATCGGCCTGGAAATCTTCATCAAAGGAATACTCTGAAAGCATTCCGGGCGGAAAAGAAAGAAGGATCAGTATGACAGACTATCGGAGCTTAAATTCGGCGCTCGCCGGCCTAATCGACGGTGTACCGCACAAAATTGCCAATCTCGCCAATGCCTCCGCACTGCTCTGGCAGATGCTGGAGGATATCAACTGGGCAGGCTTTTATCTGATGGAGGAAGGAAAGCTGGTGCTCGGGCCTTTTCAGGGCAAGCCGGCCTGCATTGAAATCCCTCTCGGAAAAGGTGTCTGCGGAACGGCAGCAGCGGAAAAGAAAACCCAGCTGGTCAGGGACGTGCATACTTTCCCGGGGCATATCGCCTGTGACTGCGCTTCGAACTCGGAGATCGTCGTTCCGATTATTGCAGATGGAGAGGTCAGAGGCGTGCTGGATATCGACAGCCCGTCAGTAGGCCGTTTTACCGAGGCCGACAGGGAAGGGCTGGAAGCCTTCGTCCGGATTCTGGAAAAGGCAAAGGTTTGCTGAAACAGTGTATAACACCAGAAAAAAGCAGGGGCAGCAGCCCCTGCTTGATTTTGTTGTATTGATGCCTGGTTATTCGATCGTGCAGATCCAGCCTTCGGGAGCCTCGAGACGGCCCATCTGAATGCCGGTGAGGGTTTCGTACAGCTTCTGCATGACAGGTCCCATCTTTTCCATACCGCTTGGGAAGCAGATTTCCTTCCCGTGGTCATTGATCTTGCCGACCGGAGAGATAACGGCTGCCGTACCGCAGAGACCGCATTCCTTGAACTCACCGACTTCGGAGAGCAGCACTTCACGCTCATCCACTTTCATTCCCAGGATGTTCTCAGCCACATAGACGATGGAACGGCGGGTAATGGAGGGCAGAATGCTGCCGGACTTCGGAACGACAAGTGTATCATTCTTGTCGACAAAGATGATATTGGCACCGCCGGTTTCCTCGATCTTTGTACGGGTCTTCGGATCCAGGAAGATGTTCTCAGCAAATCCTTCTTCGTGAGCTCTCATAAGGGGATACAGGCTCATGGCATAGTTCAGGGCGACTTTGTTGCATCCTGTGCCCACAGGTGCTGCACGGTCAAAATCACTGACCTTGAGAACGATGGGCTTTGCGCCGCCTTTGAAGTAAGGGCCGACAGGCGTGCAGAAAATTCTGAACTGATATTCGTCAGCCGGCTTCACACCGATGACGGGGTTGCTGCCGAACATGTAGGGGCGGAGATAAAGCGTTGCGCCGCTGCCGTAGGGAGGTACCCATTCCGCATTGGCTTTGACAACCTTCTTGACGGCGTCGATAAAGCGATCCCGCGGGAAGGGGGGCATCTCCAGGCGCTCAGCGGAACCGTACATACGGTCTGCATTCAGGTCGGGGCGGAAGCAGACGATATGCCCGTCTTCCGTTGTATAGGCCTTCAAGCCCTCAAAGCACTGCTGCGCATACTGCAGTACTCCGGCGCATTCGCTGATAACGATCATATCCTGATCCGTCAGGACACCATCGTCCCATGCACCGTTTTTATAATTCGAAACGTAACGGTAATCCGTTTTGATGTAACTGAACGGAAGACTTGACCAGTCGATATTCTTTTTATTCATGCTGCGTTCATCCTTTCGTTTTTCTCCGGTAACGGCTGAAGATCTGATGCTTCTGCCGGTGTCGGGGACGGGTCATGTAAACCCTGAAATATAAATGGAAGTATAACACTTTAATACACTGAATTGCAAGGGCTTTTAATAAGAATGTTTTTGCTGAAATCTATGCAGATTATTCATAGAAACAGTTATGTATTACAATTTGGGCAATTTAAATGCCGGCTCATCCTTCCATGATATGCATGGCGCGGATGTAGCGGGAGACAATGCGCTCCTGCACTTCAAAGGCGTGGTCCTCCAGATAGTCGGAAGAACTGTCCGTCAGATCCTGTGTGCGCAGTTCTGCAATGATCTGAGAACAGATGTCCTCAATAACGCCTTCCTTCAGGCGGCTGTCGTTTTCACCCAGCAGGAGAAACTCCAGCGCATCCTTCAGGGAAGAAAGTGTTTGCAGTTCACCCATAGCGCGGAACACCCACTTGTAATACGGCTCGTGCCTGCGGTTGAGCAGGAAGATGATGCTGCAGCTGCTGCGTACGAATTCCGTGAGGGCAAGCTGCGCGCTGCCGGCTTCACCGTGGCGGAGACAGCGGAGATAGTTGTACTGTCCGCTCTGGGCCATCTCCACAGCCCGCGCGGCGATTTTTTTCAGACGCACATCCTCCGGCATGCCGTAGAGCAGCGTATTCCGGACGGCGGAAAACTCTCCGAGGTCATCCCGCCAGACCTGCCCGTTGGTAGCCTCCGCCAGTGCCCAGGAGGGGAGAGAAAGCCAGTGCTCCGGGCTTTCCGGGGCTCCCGGACAGCCGGTATAGCGCCTGTAAAAATCGCTGATGCGCAGCACACCGAGCTTTTTTTCTCCCATGGCGCTTTTTGCTGCAGTCCCTCCGGCACTGAGTTCCCTGTACACCCGGGAAAGCCGCGGCCCGATGAGAATATCGTCCTCATCCGTAAGCCAGAGACAGAAGCCCGGTTCAAAGTCGTGGTCCCGTGAGAGTTCATCGTCGTAGCCAAAGCATTCCGAGCCGTGCCCGGCAAGGCCTATGGCGATTCTGTTTTCGTATTCGGGGAAGAACCTGTGCAGCATTTCCTTCCCCTGCTGCTCATACAGCAGTCTGGCTTCTTCAAGACCTTTCATAAATCTCCTCTGCACGCTTTTTCAGCTCTCCGGCATAGAGAAAGTAACCGAAGTGGTCAAAGGCCGGTGCGCATTTTGAAATGGTAAAGGCATGGTAGCCGTCACGGGGCAGTTCAGGGGTGTTGAGGTTTTCCCATGCCTTTTCCAGACAATCGTCAATACGTGGGTCTTCCGGATTCTGCCTTTCATACAGCTCCGCGAGATTGCACCAGGTGGCAGCGATATCGTTCTGCTGCCGCGGCGTCTGCTCCAGAATGCCTATGGCAAGGCGGTAATACTTTTCTGCGCTGTCTGCTTCTCCGATATCAGCATAGGAGAGCGCCATATTGTTGTAAAGCCCCGCAAAGCGGTAATCCAGCGGGTCGAGGTGATCGGCATAGACGCGGCAGACATGGCGGAACACCGGGATGGATTCCCGCGCAAGAGAGAAGCACTTCATCGTCGTTGCGGCATTGAGCAGAATCGTAGCCCCGGAAACGGTGCTTCCCATGGAATGGCTCCGGAGCAGTTCCATCGTCCCGTTGACAGCCTGAATGCCCTTTTCGCGCTCGCCACGGCGCCGGTACTGCCCGAGCAGCTCGCTGAGAACGGAGAGCTCTGCGCGCCAGTCTCCCTTTTGCCTGCAGACGGCGAGCCACTGCTCCAGATAAGCCATGCCCTCCGCCTCCCGGCCGCTGTTGTTGAGCCTGTCCAGCCCGGCAATCACCTCGGGCACGTTCACCGGGTCGCTGACAGGGCAGGCATCCGGGATGCCGGTGTACTGAGAAGCGTCAAAACAGCAGCACGGTTCCGTATAATCGTGCATATTTGTGCTTCCTTTCTTGATTTTTTCGTAAGAGAATTATATAATAAAACAATTCAGGAATAAAGAGGGAATTGAAATTCTATGGCAGGACTGCTGAAAAATGCTTCGGAACTGATTCAGAGCGAAGGCTTTACCGGCGCGCACAGCCTGATTTTTCTCATCAGATATGCTTACCTTTCTGAGAACAAAGCACTGATGAAGCTGGTCGGCAATACTCTTGAAGGGCTGAACGGCATGGAAGAGAGCGCCTCGCTTGTCTATGCCTATGCGGAGTATTATAAAGCGGAAAAGGCAGATTTCTGCCCTCCAGCCATTTCCTTTCTGATCCCGAGATGCCGGGATGATGACCCGATGCTTCTGCCCGCGCTGGCAAAGGCGGCGAATGTGACGGGCGACGAGAGAATCCTGCAGCTGGCGCTGATAAAGGCGGACGAACTGTACGAACCGGAACTGAAGGACGCGCCGTTTGCCGCTTTGGGCTTTCTGGAGCTCTACCGGCTGACGGGTGACGGTACATGGCTTGATCAGGCAGCCGTGCTGGGGGAGCAAATCCGGGAAAATTTCCGGGAACTGTTCAATCCGTCCGAAGCCTATGACATGCAGCAGCCCTCTGCAAACAGCGCAGTTGCCCTGCTGTATGATGAGCTTTCAAGGCTTACGAGGGATCAGCAGTGGCGCTCTGCCCGCGAGGTTCAGAATCACCTGATCCGGCTTCTGGCTGACAAATATCCGACGCGTGTTGCCTTCGGGCTCCTTGCCCTTCTGGCGGACGAGTTTGAAGCAAAAACAGTTGTCTGCATGTTCCCCGGAGACGAAATCCCACCGGAAGTCAGAGCGCTGCAGGCTTACTATTCTCCGCTGACAGAGTTTGTCGCTGTTCCCGCGGAGACAGAGAAGACAAGATATTATCTCCTGAAAGACGGGGAACTGGAAGAGCTGAAAGGCATTTGATTTATGAGAAAAACAATTTCGTTTGTTGTGCTGCTGTGCCTGCTGGCAGGATTTGCCTGCGCATTTGCGGATGAGATTCCGGAAGTAGGCCTTGAAGCTGCGCTGGCAAAGGCGCAGGCCTTCAACGAATGGAAACAGCAGCGCACGGCGGAACAGATCGCCGCGGAGAAAGGAATATCCGTCTGGGATGTGCTGAGCCCGTACGGTACGGAAGCCCCTCCCGAACCGCTTGTCACGGTCTCCGAGGGCGACACCTGGGACGGCCTGATGGAACGGCTGCTGGATAAGTACGGCACCGACAGCGACCATGTCGGCATCGGTTATTATTTCCCCAGGACGGGGGAGGAGCACTACATCAATGCGGACAAGTACATTGTCTCCGCGAGCATGTTCAAGGTTCCGCTGAACATGATCCTTGCCGACAGGGTATCCGACGGTGAAATGACCATGGAAACCGATATTTTCGGTATGCCCTACCGCTGGTACCAGTACCGCACAATCGTCCATTCCGACAATGAGCGCTCTGTGAATCTGATGGATTATATGGGCGGTTATTCGGAGTTCAAACGGCTGCAGATCCCCTACCTGGGCAATGACCCGTCTGAGGATCTCGGCTGGAACTATCAGATTGAGAATTATTACAATGCCCGGGAATTCATTCACCTGCTTCGCATGCTCTATGAAGAACCGGACCGTTTTCCCGGCATCATTGAGAACATGCTGGAAGCGGAGCCGTATTCCTACTTTCGCCAGTATGAACAGCGCTGGCCGATTGCCCAGAAGTACGGCTTTGTAGGGCAGGAGGAGAACTGGGTCTACCACACGTATATCAACACCTGCGGCATTATCTACACCGATGACCCCTTCCTTCTCGTGGTCTTTACCGACAATGTGGCCACGGCGTATGACCTGATTTCCGAATGCTGCATGGTGATGTGTGATTATTCCAATCTCCTTTCCGCTCAGGCGGACATGCTGGAAGCGGAGGAAGCCGAGGCTCTGAAAGCGCAGCAGGAGGCTGACCGCGCCGTGTTCGACAGGACGCTGAAGCGGCTCTCCGCACGTGTCATGCCGGAAAGCGCCGGCACAGCCATGACTGTCCCTGTCCCTGCGGAAGCTGCCGGGGCAGCAGAAAAAACATCGAGGTTTCAAATGTCTGTTGTATCTAGTGTATTGCTGCTGTGGATCGTAATTGCCATGGTTGCGGGATTCGTCGTCATCTTCCGACACAACATGGCCGGCAAGATCAATGCCTTCTGGGCCGTGCTGGCTATCATTCTGGCAGGGGCCGGGCTTGTCCTGTGCGTTGTCGGGTTCAACTTCGGGATGGTATACGCGAAGCCGGAAGGGAACCCGCAGGAGACGGTAACGGCGTTTTTCGATTCCCTCATTGCGGAGGATTATCCTGCGGCATATGCCTGCCTGAACAATTATTCCACGCTCGGGCTGGAAAATACGCCGGAGAGCGAGGAAAGCCGCATCCTGCTGGAGGCTCTGAAGCAGAGTTACGGCTATGCGCTGCGCGGGGATGCGGAAATCAGCGGGATGAAAGCAGTGCAGAAGGTTTCCGTCGTCGCGCTGAATCTCAAGGCGATCCGGAACGAGGCGGAAGGTTTACTTCAAGGCATCCTGCAGGAAATGGTTGATACCCATCAGCGCAGGGAACTCTATGATACGGACGGCAATTATCTCTCTTCCGTAACGGACGCGGTTACGCTGCGTGC
>JAEEGL012034577.1_pt1 | contig 10726 bp, 9 predicted proteins | sample 9134231 | NCBI WGS metagenome assembly JAEEGL01 (sample SAMN16246548, study PRJNA631951) | gut metagenome | biome: gut microbiome; feature: rumen; material: fiber-attached | host: Bos | place: Iran: Karaj | collected 2018-10 | reverse complement strand
TGTCGTCGTCGCTTTCCTCGTAATACTGAAGGGAAAGGGCGTCAGACACCGTGCAGGCCATCTTCAGGCCTCCGCTCATAGAGGGCTCCGCGTTCATTTTGAAGGAAACCTTCGAGGGGAACTGGCTGAAAGACGTGGTGTCCGGATATGCCGGGGAGTTGGTAATGTCGATGACGCGCTCCAACAGGGCGAAAGAGCTTGCAATGGGAGTGTTGATGTCTCCGAATCTCTCGGCGATCTCGCTCTGTGCCTTGGTAACGAAACCGTCAGACAGTTTGGTAATCTGGGGATTGAATACGGGGTCCATGGTGTCAAATGCCACTTTCATCTCCACCTCGGCATTTTGGCCGGGAAGAAGGGCATCGGCAAAACTCCTGGCCGTTGTCTGGCAGCGCTGTTTTGCATTGGCATAGAAACGGAAGGATCCGCTGCCTGGAGAATACCTGGATATGAAATCCTTTTTCTGAAGCCATTCTTTGAAGAATGTGCCCATTTTTGCCTCCAGTCTGTCACCTTTTGCGGTGAGGTGGCTGGGCTGTCCTTCCCACTGGAACCACTGGTAATCGCTGTTGGTGAGCCTGGTAAGGACCGAATTCTTGCTCACAAGCGGGGAACGGATGTTGTGGCGGCTAAGGACCACCATCTGATCCAGGGTATAATTCCCCTGGAATCCGTCGGTTCTTGAAATCCACTCTGTCTGAGGTGCCTGCGGCTCCGGAACATCGTCCGGACGGCAGGCAAATACCACTAAGGCCAGCAGGCCGATAAGGTAAAATTTTACGTTTTTCAGATTCATCTTTTGACCATAAATATTGGCAAAGATAACCTTTTTTCCGCAAATATGAGACTTGTAATCAAGCAAAGCGAGCGCTTTGCCGACGCGGCTATCCCAGATCGGCGAAGACGATACAGTCCGGCGGGTTGTATGTCAGAAAGCCTGTCAATACGATGATGATGACTGCGACGCTGATCCATAGCGGCCCACCACTCTCTTATGAAATGGTTCTGACTCCACCGTTTGGTCAGGTGTATGGCTCCCACCATTGCCGCGATATAGATGATGATGTCCAGGAACAGCAGCTCATGGCGGACAAAGATCCAGTACGCGAAAAACGCCGCGATGATCAGCGGCATCACCGCCAGTCCTCCCAGGATGGGCGCTCCCAACTCACGGATGTCACGCCGGCTGATGAGGAAGAAAAGACTCAGCAGCAGCATCGGATAGAAGACCATTTTCATATGGGCCATCACGCTTTCTGTAACGGGGAAGATATAGCCGAGAAAGTGATTGAAGAAGGGAGCGTGGTGTACGAAATGCATGCTGGTGCCGATGATGATCAGCAGAATAATGGCGATGATGGTCTCTTTGCGGGTCATAAGCAGTTCGTTTATCGCCACAAAAATAAGCGATTCATTATGCAACCCGGTTGCATTTTTCGAAATTCACAACTCCTGCTGCTCTGAGCCCCCGGGGTGTGCCCCCCCGGGGTCGCACGCCCCCCGGGTGTGAACGCCCCCCACGTCGCACAAAGCACCCTTCTGCCCCTGCTGCCGAACGATATCGGCCCTTTTCGTTCTTCCGCAGGTCACGGCATGGCGTTGCCGGAGGGCGTCGGGGCGGAAGGGCTCGCTCTCGCACGTCGGGCGGTCGCCTGCGGGCAGGGGGCCTCGGCTGGTACGCCCCTTCGGGGCTATCCTTCCCACTGCGCTTCGCTTGTGGGCCCCTCCCTCTAACACGGCCGAGGGTGGCCATGCCATCCTCGGCCCCCTGCCTCTCCGGCTCCTATGCCCTCCGGGCTGTCCATCGGTGTTTTCATAACATTTTGAACTACAATAACTTATGAAGCGCATCATGGATACCCCTCCGTTTTTCGTCGCCACTGTCCATAGACTGTTTTGTAAGGTGCTGAATAGCAGTAGTTTACAAAGATACTGATGGACGCCCAGCAGCCAGTTGGCCCCTTCACTTTGATTGCGTATAGCTCCGTATGCGTCTCCGGGATGCTGGTCTGTAGCCGCCGAGCCCCCTTTTTGCGAGGCGGCGGTGCCGAGGGTGTCCCTACCCTGTCAATTTTGATACAGGGTAGGCACGAAAACACCCCCATTTAGTGGACCGGTAGCATCACTTTTGGGGCCCCCGGGGGACCTTGTCCACGGGTACTCTTTCAGTTTAGGGGCTGTTCTCTTTATAATGCGGGGGAAATTTGCTATATTTACACGATTATACCGCAACGAAACACACAATGGCATTTGAGCAAGTCTTCAAGAATATAGATAACGCTCTGCGTACCGATGAAGGATGCAGCAGCGAATTGGATTATGTGGAGCAGTCTTCCTGGATACTCTTCTTGAAGTATCTGGATGACCTGGACAAAGAGAATGAGATGGCCGCTCTTCTGGGTGGCGGAACCTATACCCCGATCCTGGATGAGCAGTACCGGTGGAATACCTGGGCGATGCCGAGGACCAAATCCGGAGAGTACGACATCCATAGCGCCCTGGTCGGCGATGACCTCATAGAGTTCGTGAATGGCAAGCTCTTCCCCTACTTGAAGAACCTGGGGCAAGGCGAGACAGATAACACTTCCATCAAGGTCAAGATTGGACTTATCTTCGCCGAGCTCCGCAATAAGCTGGTTTCCGGCTATTGTATGAGGGATATCCTGGAACAGATTGACGGATTGAAGTTCCAGACCAGCGAGGAGAAGCACGAGATGACCTACCTGTACGAGAGCCGCCTCAACAAGATGGGCAATGCCGGTCGTAATGGTGGTGAGTATTACACGCCCCGTCCGCTCATCCGTAAGATTGTGGAGGTGGTAAATCCCAGAATTGGTCAGACTGTCTATGACGGCGCATGCGGTTCCGCTGGCTTCCTCTGCGAAGCCTACAACTATATGCACGCCCAGGTCCATACGACCGCCGATGAGGAGAAGCTGCAAAAGACCACCTTCTACGGCAAGGAAAAGAAGGCACTCCCTTACCTCATCGCGATGATGAATATGATACTCCACGGGGTTCAGTCGCCGAATATCATCAAGACGAATACCCTGGGAGAGAACCTTGCCGATGTCCAGACCAAGGACCAGTTTGACAATATCCTGGCCAATCCGCCGTTTGGAGGTAGTGAGCGTAAGGAGGTCCAGCAGAACTTCCCCATTAAGACCAGCGAGACCTCATATCTCTTCCTGGAACACTTCATCAAGTACTTGAAAGCTGGTGGCTCCGCCGGCATTGTCATCAAGAATACTTTCCTGTCCAACACGGATAATGCCTCTGTTGAACTGCGAAAGAAGCTCCTGGAAGAATGCAACCTCCACACCGTTCTGGACCTTCCTTCTGGTGTGTTCCAGGCCGGTGTCAAGACCATCGTCCTCTTCTTCAAGAAGGGTGAGCCCACGCAGAAGGTCTGGTTCTACCAGCTGAACCTGGACCGCACGCTGGGAAAGACCGACCCTCTCAACGAGAATGACCTGGCGGACTTCGTGGAGAAGCAGAAGACCAAGGCGGATAGCGAGAACTCCTGGTCCGTGAAGGTTGCCGACCTGGATGACAACTACGACCTCTCCGTGAAAAACCCGAACAAGGTGGAAGTCGTGGATGAGAGAACTCCCCAGCAGATTGCCGCCGAGATTGAAGCCCTTGCCGCCGATAGTCAGAGGCTGTTGAACGAGATTATGGAGATGCTATGAGGGCAGGGTGGGAAATAAAGACAATTGGTGATGTTTGCGACATTTTTGACCGCAAGCGAAAGCCAATATCAAAACGAGATAGGGAGCCAGGTCCATACCCTTACTATGGTGCATCGTGCATTCAGGATTATGTCAGTGGCTATCTGTTTGAGGGGAGATACCTTTTGATTGGAGAGGATGGTGCGAAATGGGGTCCAGGTGAAGACACGGCATACATTGCAGAGGGGAAGTTCTGGGTTAATAACCACGCTCATATAGTTAAGGCAAAGGAAGGATACCTTGACGATTATCTCCGCTACTACATCAAGCATCTTGACCTTAATCCAATTGTCGCAGGAGCCATTATCCCCAAACTCACCCAAGAGAAACTTGCTGCGCTTGAAGTCCCAATCCCGTCTCTCACAGAGCAGCAGCGTATCGTGGATATTCTGGACCAAGAGTTCGCCAAAATTGATGCCCTGAAAGCCAATGCCGAGAAATCCCTTCAAGCAGCGAAGGACCTATTCCAAGCAACATTGAAGAAGGAGCTGGAGCCGAAGGAAGGATGGGAAGTTGCTGAAATCAATTACGTTTGCTTGAAAACCGACAATATCAAATGGAAAGACATCCCGGAAGAGAAGGAATACACTTACATTGATTTGACATCTGTTGATAGAAGTACCAAATCTGTTGTTGAACCGCAACGAATACGGAAGTCCAATGCTCCGTCCAGGGCCCAAAGACTTGTTTTAGGGGACGATATTATCTTTGCGACAACACGGCCCACTTTACGAAGGTACTGCATTATTCCAAAGCAATATAACGGACAGATTTGTAGCACCGGCTTTTGTGTCCTGCGTCCCGATAAAAGGAAGGTGAGACCATCGTGGCTTTTCCATAGTCTTTCTACGGATACTTTCTATGACTATGTTGAGCCGTTGCAAACCGGAGCGACCTATCCGGCTATCACGGACAAAGATGTTAAGGGTTATGTCATTTCGTTGCCATCTATTGCCGAGCAAGACCATATCATATCTCGCTTGGATGACCTCAACGACAAGTGCAACACTCTCCAAGACAACTACCAGAAGACCCTCTCTCTCTGTGATGACTTGAAGCAATCCCTTCTTCGCAAGGCATTCAACGGAGAGTTGTAATACTATAAGCTATGAACGAGAGCCAGACCAGATTGACCAAGATTGACCCCAAGCTGAAAGCAAGCGGCTGGGGGACAACGGCTGATAGCTATATCCTCACGGAAGTCCCCATCACCCGTGGAAGGATCAGCCAGACCATCAAGCCCAGGCCGATGAAGGCCGACTACATCCTGCAATACAGGGGTGTCAAGCTGGCTGTCGTGGAAGCGAAGAGCGATGAAAAGCCGGTGGGTGAAGGCGTGATGCAGGCCAAAGAATACGCCGAGAAGCTGAAAATCCGCTTCACCTATGCCACGAATGGGGATGCCATCTACCAGATAGATATGGAGACCGGCGAAGAAGGCGAAGTGGATGACTACCTTTCCCCGGAAGAGCTCTGGAAGCGGACCTTTGGCGATGTGGATGAATGGAGGGACAAGTTCTACGCCCAGCCCCTGTACAACGATGGACAAAAGGTTCCCAGGTATTACCAGGAGATTGCCATCAACAAGGTCCTGGATGCCATAGCCGCCGGAAAGCAGCGCATCCTCCTGACAATGGCTACTGGAACCGGCAAGACCTTCATCTCCTTCCAGATTGCCTACAAACTTTTCCACACCAGATGGACTGTAAAGAAAACCGGCAACAGACCCCGGATTCTCTTCCTTGCCCATCGCAATATCCTCGCCAACCAGGCTTTCAATGGATTCTTCGGTTTCTCTAATGACGCTTTGTGCAGGATTGATCCGGATAAGATCCGCAAGGACGGCAAGGTACCGACCAATGCCTCCATCTTCTTCACCATTTTCCAGACCTTTGACAGTGGAGACGGGGAAAAGCGGAACTTCGGACAGTACCCGCGGGACTTCTTTGACTTGGTGATCATCGATGAATGTCATGCCGGCGGAGCCAACGACGAGAGCCGCTGGAGAGGGATCATGGAGTATTTCGACAGTGCCGTTCAGCTGGGCATGACAGCAACGCCCAGACGCGATGCCAACGCGAATACCTACGCCTATTTCGGAAAACCCGTCTATGAGTATTCCCTGAAGGAGGGTATCTCTGATGGCTACTTGACGCCATTCCGCCACTGTAAGATGCAGAGCAATATTGACGACTACATCTATTCACCCGAAGATGAGATCGTCTCGGGTGAGGTCGAGGAGGGAAAAGTCTATACGGAAAAGGACTTCTATCAGGGAAATATCTATATCCGGCAACGGGACGAGGCCCGGGTCCAGGAACTGTTGAAATATATCCAGGACGACGAGAAGACCATCGTATTCTGTGCCACCCAGGACCACGCTGCCCAAATCCGAGATATGCTGAACAAGTTCCATCATGGAAATCCCAGATATGCCGCTCGTGTGGTTGCGAATGATGGAGAACTCGGGAATCAGTATCTGAAGGATTTCCAGGACAATGAAAGGACCATCCCCACAGTACTGACGACCTCGCGCAAACTCTCGACCGGGGTGGATGCATTGAATGTGAGAAACATCGTCCTGCTTCGTCCGATACGCTCCATGGTCGAATTCAAACAGATCATCGGTCGTGGAACCAGACTTTACGATGGCAAGTATTATTTCACCATCTACGACTTCGTTAAGGCGTACGAGAACTTCCAGGATCCATCATGGGATGGCGAAGAGGATTTCGGGGCGGCGGATGTCGTGGATGGTTATGGGCCAAAGGAGGACGAGCAGAAGATGCTTCAGGCGCCGTCTACTCCGTATCACGCCAGAAAAAAAACCACGCCCGAGGAAGAGGAAGACAAGCCGGAGAAGCTGGAAATCCGCCTCTCTTCCGGTCATACCATTGGCATTAAGCACATCAAGAGCGATATGTTCTGGGGGCCGGATGGCGTTCCTGTCAGTGCCGAAGCGTTCTTGAAGATGATGTTCGGTAAGCTGCCGGAGTTCTTCAATGATGAGGCGGAGCTGCGTGAGCAATGGTCCTCGCCTACAACAAGAAGGGAACTGCTCAACAAGATGGCGGACCAGGGCTATGGCGAGGATGTCTTGAAGCAGATACGGAGCCTGATAGATGCCGATGACTGCGACCTCCTTGATGTCCTGGAATACATTGCCTTCCAGAAGAGACCGGTCAATCGTTCCGTCCGTGTCCAGAAGGCGAACCTCTTCACGGGAGATCAAACGCCTGAACAGGTGTCCTTTATCCAGTACCTCGTATCCGTCTATGTCAAGGCCGGCATTGACGAACTGGAAGCAGACCGGCTCCCGAAACTGATGGCGAACAAGTACGGAACCATCCTTGAAGGCACCAACGCCCTGGGCGGAATTGAGGGAGCGAGAGGGACCTTTTACAACTTCCAACGCCGTCTATACCAGCAAGCAATATGACGCTGACGAATAAGTAAGACTCAAAACGGGATTAAGGGAATCAATATAAATCTTATGAAAAAATTGCTTTTGTTGATTATTGCTACTTTGTCTCTCAACTCGTGTTTCACTATGACATATCTTGCGACCGAGGCCAGTAAGGACGATATAAGCAAAACAGATACTTTCCTTCATCTTAAGATTTTTCAGACTCTGGATGACGGTTTTGCCCTAGCAAAAACAAATCAATATGATGCTGTTGCTATCTATACGCATAACCAAAAACTCTACGATGGAAAACAGCTTGATGGGCGATTTAAGTTTATTGATACATACTCCTACACCACCACCCAGAATGTGTACAAAACCGTACCCGTTTTTATGCCCGTAGTCGAGTATAAAAAATACGGATACTCTGAAAAAGAGTTGATTATCTACTAAGCCAGGACCTCATAATGAGCACAAAAGACCCCAGGAATGTACGTCGGACTAACTGGCTGATTATTATGTAGATTATAAACACACTAGCCATGCAAGACTGCGAAGCAGCGGGGGTAAAACGCACGAACCACTTTTGAGGACTTTAGGGCCGTGTATCTGCTTGGTTTACGGCTCAAAGACTAATCTGACAAGAAGGCATCCAGGCTTCCTTTAATCACATCATTCTGAATAATTTTTGAGACTTGTAAAAGTTCGGGGATATTTGTCTTTACGGTGTTGAATATGCCTTCAGCATCGACGTCTCCATATTCGTGAGACAGGAAATTACGCATCCCAAAGACGGCAGGCCAGGGAATCGATGAGTATGTTTTGAAGAAGTCACTGCCACAAATGTTGCGGATCTTGACGAGACTTTCGGTTATATATTGGAGGCTCATTCCGCAGGCACGGAAAACAATGAGCCCGGGAGTGCTGGAGACAAAGTCGTCGGGCGCATGAATGTCCTTGCTCATTTCCAGCAACAGGTTCATCTCCTTTAATGCGGCATCAAGCAGGGAAAGAACGCGTTCTTTTTTAGGATACATAGATGGCCTCCTCCTTCAGACGACAGGCAAATTTTTCGGGAAAAATGGATTTAGAAGAAACAAGGTCTACGTGTCTTCCGAAAACGGTTTCCAATTGGCTTGCAATGGTGGAGTATAGAAATAAATCTGGCTTTGAGAGCGTAATGATGATGTCGATATCACTGTCTGCACGCCCCTCATCCCTGGCAAAGCTTCCAAACAGACCGATTCTTTCAATCCCAAAAGCCGACTTGTTGCATAAGTAGTAAACTTTAAGCATTGATAGTATCTGATCTCTTCCCAGTCCATTGCCACCTCTGACATCCTCATAATGTACGACGGCCTTATAACCAAGGGCATCAAGTACACGAGCGTACGTGGCAGGACTTCCAAGCATTCCGCTCTCCATTCTGGATATCTGTGACTTGCTCATACCGGCCAATATTCCCACCTGCTCCTGAGTCATTCCCCTTGACTTTCGCAGCCCTTTTATATTTATAGATTCGTTCATATCCATCTTTTTCGCAAATATAAGAATAGTTTAAGAAATATGCAACTAATTATAAAATGTTCGACAGGGGTTAGAGGTGAGTCCCCACAGCCGCAAACGAAAAAAAGCCTGGCGTGGAGCCAGTCAGCTAGAGTGCGGGCAATGGGACAATTATCGAACCAATTTTGAGGATTTTAGAGCCGTGTATCCATTTGGTATTCAAATAGATATGAAATAGGTCTCCAAAAATCACTTCCATCATTTTTTGAAATCACAGCCATCCTTCGGGGTGGTTGTTTTTTTGTTCGGCAGAGATACTTTCCGCCAGCCCAGATACCATATAATTTAGAGTCTTCTACCCTCGACATTCGTCTAGGGGAGATGGGCCTTGCGTGCCTACTGGTACGCCCCGAATCTGACATTTCATTCACATCAAAATATTTTTCACTTTTAATCATTTTGTACTATGGCAAATTCCAATCTGCCCGTGCCTCAGCGCACACAATCCGTAGCACCTTCCAAAGGTGCCAAGCTTCCCAAACAACCTATCACTATCATCAACAACCCGCCTCGGATGCAAACTGCTCGTCGGGGTGCACGTCAGGCGGGCATGATAGAGATTGGTGGTGGTCTTGTTCCCAAACTCAAGTGCTCTCGAAAGGACTTGGGTGTGGCGTCTCTTGCTCTCGCGATACTCATTGGAACCGTCTTCGCTGCAAAGTATGGCTTCAAAAAGCTCTTCTCTCCCAAAGAGAAATCCGGGAATGATGAAGGACAAGCTCCAGATCCGCCCAAAATCCAGACTGTCGCAGACTGTGTGAATAACGCGGGAGAGCCGAAGAAGGTCCTTGTCCCTAACATGCTCGTCGAGGGTGGGCTGTCCATTCTTGGTGGCCGAGAAGGAGCCTGTAAGACTGTTCTTGGACATCAGTTGGCCGTTGAACTCGCACGTGGATATGGCGAGCTGGTGGAGGAAGGAATCGATCCTCAAAGCGTCATTATCGTTGACGGAGAGCTGAATGACGATGATTATGTGGATCGCTTCGGAAATATGGACATCCCTCGCAATATTACCCGTATCTCCGATTGCGGTTTCCCTAACCTGAAGCAACTGGCCGAGTGTATCAAGGGTGTCGTCTCGGCTCTGCTTTCTCCGGCAACCATCATCATTGACAATCTGGTGGCTCTGTCGCTGGAGAATCTGACCGGAAAGGCTGTAAATGCTTTCTTCCGCGACCTGAAAAAGATCCAGCGTGAGTCGTCCCAGACTATCACCTTCGTCATTGTTGATCATATCGGCAAGGCTCCGGAAGGTCAGACCCTGGACAACTCTCTTCTCGCCGGTTCTGCCAATCTCGCTCGTTTCGCCACCAACATCATCATTCTGGACAAGAGCGCACGTGGGGCTAATTATCGCTACATCAAGTTCACCAAGCAGCGTAAAGTGGCTCTCCCTGATGAGGTGCTGGAGATGGTGATCAGCGAGGAGGAGTATCTACATCTTGAGCCCATCGGATACACTCAGGAGGCCGACATTCTCAACAACAAGACCAATCGGAAACGCTATGGTCAGGAGGTTGATGGGGATGAGGAAGAAGAGCCCAAAGAGGATGGTCGTGGCAAGCGTTGGACTGATGAGGATACCGCCCGTCTAATCGAGTTGGCCAGCACTCTTGAGACTCCGGACAAGGATCATATCGCCAGCATGATGAATCGTACTCCGGATATGATCTACAAAATGGCACGAGCGAACGGAATCAAGCTCATGTCCAAACCTCGTGGCCGTAAACCAAAACCGGATCTAGACGAACAGTAGCGCTTTTATCGAATCGGAGCAGAGACTTTAACCGGTCCCTGCTCCTTTTTTCGTTATATGCCTCTCCACTACCCGTCCATTTTCGAAAACACAAAATCCATCCCCTCCTTCCATCCGTCCAGACCATCTGCCCTTTCTCGCCGTGAATGATCGCCGTCCCGGTATCCTGACAAAACGGGAGCACGCCCTTAGCGGCCGTCTCCGCGTTGCGCAGGAATTGCAGCGCGACATATTTATCGTTTTCGGAAGCCTCCGGATCGCGAAGGA
>JAEEGL010987245.1_pt1 | contig 10726 bp, 9 predicted proteins | sample 9134231 | NCBI WGS metagenome assembly JAEEGL01 (sample SAMN16246548, study PRJNA631951) | gut metagenome | biome: gut microbiome; feature: rumen; material: fiber-attached | host: Bos | place: Iran: Karaj | collected 2018-10 | reverse complement strand
GGCTTCGGATTTCATCAGAAAACCTTTTGCACCGGATGTGCTTAAAGCGAGAGTCCGACGGATCATCGAGCTTGACCATTACAGGCAGTCCATCGAAAAAGAAGTGGACCGCCAGACCAACCGCAGCAGGCGGCTTTCGCGTGAGATGATGCTTGCCCTGTCAAAAACCGTCGATACAAAAGATCACTACACGGATGGTCATTCGAGGAGGGTCGCAGCCCTTTGCGCGGAGATCGGAAGGCGCCTCGGCAAGACGGCGGCAGAGCAGGTTGAACTTTATGAGATCGGACTTCTGCATGATATTGGCAAGATAGGTATCCACGAGGATATCATACATAAAAACACACGTCTCACCGAGGATGAATTTGCATCCGTCAAGGCCCATACCTTAAAGGGTGACGAGATACTCAAAGAGATAACGGATATGCCGAGACTCCACGAGGGCGCAAGATGGCATCATGAGCGGTTTGACGGCAGCGGTTATCCGGACGGTCTGAAAGGTGATGAGATTCCCGAATATGCCCGTATAGCCTGTGTGGCAGACTGCTATGATGCCATGACGAGCACAAGGACTTATTCGACACCAAGGAGCAGAGAGGATGTAAGGGCCGAGATAGCCCGTTGCAGCGGTTCGTGGTTCGATCCGCAGATCGCGGATGTTCTCCTTGGAATGATCGACGAGGACAAGGATTATAAGATGAACGAGCATGCCGAAAGCGGCATGGTCTGGAAGGGTTATGACAGGCTCTGGGGCAACCTGAACGAGGCAGAGCGGGACACCGGCGGCAGCGAGCCTGCGGGGCTGCCCGGCTGGGTTAAAGATCTTAAGATGACGGACATCCACAGGGGCGTAAAGAATTGCGGCTCCGAGGAGGGCTATCTTTCGGTACTTTCCGTGTTCCATCAGACAGCCGCCACAAAGGCCGACGATATCGAAAAACTGTACAGGGACGGCAATATCAGGGATTACACGATAATGGTACATGCCTTAAAGAGCTCTGCGAGGATAATAGGCGCGGAAGAATTGTCGAAGTTTGCGGAGAAACTTGAAACAGCGGGCAAACGCGAGGATCTTAAATATATCGATGAGAATACATGGAAGCTGCTCGCGATGTACCGTGAATTCGACAGTCAGTTCGCACCGCTCGACGAGAAGGACGATAAACTGCCCATGCTTGAAAAGGATGCAGTAAAAGAGGCATACCAGACGATAGCAGAGATAGCACAGAGCATGGATTACGAACTCCTCGAGGAGATGCTTAAGGACCTGCGCGGTTACAGGATGGCACCTGAGGACGAGAAATGCATAAAACACATAAGCAAGCTCCTGACAGAGCTTGACTGGGACGGCATAGCCGATGCCGCCTTAAAGGCATCGGACGGTTCATATGCGGACCGGAATGATGCGGAGGGTAGAGATGGACAGCAGTGATCAGGCAAAAGTCGTAATAGTGAGCGCTAAGGACAATTTCCTGGCCAAAAGCCTTCTGACGAAGCTTGAAAGGGCAGGGGTACGGGCTGATTTTGCGCATGCCCGTATAAAAGAGCTTGAACAGCATGCTGCGGAAATGGAGCTGGTAATCCTTTTCATGAGCGAGGAACTTAATGAAACACCGGAAACACTGGTATATCTGAAGGATACCATACAGGACCGCGAACGTGCGCTTTATCTTATCGGGGAAGACGAGGAATACGAAAATGTGAAGAAGGTCATTCCCGAACAGCTTGTGACCGAAGTCTTCAAACGTCCGCTTGATATCGATCTTCTCATAAAAAAGGTTACCTCATATCTGGATGAAAACACAGGCGAGAAGCGGAAGAAGACCGTACTCATCGTGGATGACGACATCACATACATGCGCACCGTACACGAGTGGCTCAAGGGTAAATACCATATAGGCATGGCGGCAAACGGCGTTCAGGCCATAAGTTATCTTGCAAAGAACAAGGCCGATATCGTGCTTCTTGATTATGAGATGCCGGTAGCCAACGGTCCACAGGTACTTTCAATGCTGAAAAGCGATTCGGAGACCGGACAGATCCCCGTTATGTTCCTTACGGGGCACAGCGACAAAGAGAGCGTTATGTCGGTAGTGGGTTTAAATCCCGTGGATTACCTGCTTAAGACCATCAGTAAGGAAGCACTGTTAAAGAAGCTTGACAGCTTCTTTGCATCAAGAAAGAATCAGTTTTAACAAAAAACACACGGCAAAGGCCGCAGGTGCGGCTCTTTCGCATGTTTTCACGGTCGGCTGTCCGGCAAGGAGGAGATATGGCAGACAAGATCAAAGTGGCTTTTTTTGACGCAAAAGAATACGACATCAATTCTTTTAAGCTTGCCAATGCGGATGAAAAATATGATGTGCAGTTTTACGAGACCCGTCTTTCAGAGGAAACCTGCAGACTGGCAGAGGGCTGTGACGTTGTATGCGTCTTTGTAAACGACGATATCAACAAAGCCGTGATCGACAGGCTTGTAAAGACCGGCATACGCCTTATTGCTTTGCGCTGTGCCGGATACAACAATGTCGATATTGAATATGCCTACGGCAAGATCCATGTTGTGCGTGTGCCGGCATACTCTCCCTATGCGGTTGCGGAGCATGCGATGGCTCTGCTGCTGACGAGCATACGCCGTATCCATAAGGCGTATATCCGTACAAGGGACTTCAATTTCAGCCTGAGCGGTCTTGTGGGGTTTGATCTTCACGGAAAGACCGTCGGCGTAGTCGGTACCGGAAAGATAGGCCGTATCTTTATCGACATATGCCGCGGTTTCGGCATGAATGTCATCGCATACGACAAATTCCCCGCAAAAGACAGCGGAATAGAATATGTGGAACTTGAAGAACTGTTTGCCCGAAGCGACATAATATCGCTCCATTGTCCGCTTACAGATGAGAACCGCCATATGGTCAACGCGGAAAGCATTGCGAAAATGAAGAAGGGCGTTGTGCTCATCAACACCTCACGAGGAGCCCTTATCGATTCCGAGGCTCTTATCGACGGTATCAAACAGCGCAAGGTGGGCGCTGCATGCCTCGATGTGTACGAAGAGGAATCCAACGTATTCTTCCACGACTATTCCGGACATATAGTGGATGATGACATCCTTACAAGGCTCATATCCATGCCGAACGTCATAGTCAGCTCGCATCAGGCGTTCCTTACAGCAGAAGCCTTAAAGAACATTGCCGATACGACCTTTGAGAATATAGAGGATTTCTTCAGGGACGGCTTTGTAAAAAATGAGATCTGCTACAACTGTAACAAGGTGGCGGATTGCGCCCAGAAGCATGACGGAAAGTGTTTCTGATGTACACGGGTTTGTGAAGAAGCATGACAGAAAGTGTTTCTGATGTACATGGGGCTGTGAAGAAGAATGACGCTCAAGACCGGGTTTTGCGGATAAACGGCATTTTCACGATTGACTTTTGTGAATAAGCAGTACATTAGGGACCGGTTTTGTGTATAAGCCGGATTTAAAAAGTATTTTGCGTATAAACGGGACTTTTAGGGGATAATGGCTTTAAAAGTCCCTGTTTTTATAAAAGAAACAGAGGAAAAAGACTGTGAACAAAGAAGTTAAAAGAGGGTTCAGGGACGGTATACCCATCGCGCTCGGCTATTTTGCGGTAAGCTTCAGTCTCGGTATCACCATGGTATCTGCAGGTCTTACGGCGGCGGAGGGCACGGTGATGAGCCTTACAAACCTCACAAGTGCCGGGGAATTTGCGGGAGTACGTGTTATAGCGGCATCCGGGACGATCCTCGAGATGATACTGACCCAGCTCATAATCAACTTAAGGTACTCGCTGATGAGCCTGAGCCTCTCGCAGAAGATCGACCCGAAGGCGAGATTCTGGCATAAGCTCGTGATCGCTTTCGGAAATACGGACGAGATATTTGCTGTAGCCATGAACCATCAGAAAAGCCTGACAATAAAGTACATGGCGGCTTTGCAGTGTCTGCCGGTGATCGGCTGGACAAGCGGAACATTTCTTGGTATAGTGGCCTGCAACCTGCTTCCCGAAAGGCTGAGCATTGCCCTCAATGTCATGCTCTACGGCATGTTCATAGCAATAGTCGTTCCCGTTGCAAAGAAGTCGAAGCCCGTGCTTGCGGTGTGCGTTGCGGCAATATCCTTAAGCTGCCTGTTCCGGTATGTTCCCGGTCTTAACACCATTTCGGAAGGCCTTGCCATCACGGTCTGTACTGTAGCTGCAGCGGTCTTCGGAGCCATTGTTTTCCCCGTAAAACAAGAGGAAAAACAGGAGGATGAGACATGAACATATATATCTACATCCTCGTTATGGCAGTTGTAACATATCTGATCAGGGCCTTGCCGCTGACACTGATACGGGGGAAGATAAAGAACAGGTTTTTCAGGTCTTTCCTGTATTACGTTCCGTACGCATGCCTTATGGCGATGACCTTTCCTGCGGTCTTCTACGGGAATTATTCGCCGTGGGCTGCGCTTGCGGGCGTTGCGGTGGCGCTTGTTCTTGCAATAAGGGGCAAAAACCTGCTTATCGTTGCGGGAGCGGCGAGTGTTACTGTATTTTTGTTTTCATTTATCCCGGTTTGACCGGTACAGTGTTCATCAAATGACAGAAATGCGGTTTGACCGGCTGCCTGTCTGAATATCTGACCGGTGACTGTTGTTTTGACCCGGTATGCGCGTTTTCGGGAGGAAAGTTTGAAAGCAGACTTTCAAACAACGCATTTGGCTGCGTAATCCCGGCACAAATGCAACCGTCAGCTGTTCGCTGCGCTCGCAGCATTGAGTTAAAAAAACGAAAGGAAGACAACAATGAATAACATCCCGGAAAGAGTGATATTGAAAAGAAACGAATGGGCAAAAAATGATGCGAAACGCGATGCGGGCCTTACCGAACCGGATGATATAAAGAAGATCAGGGATGTCTCGTATGGCCCTTACGGCAGTGCGAACCTTTTGGACCTGTACATCCCCGAAAACGGTGAAAATGCAGGTAACGGCAATGGTTTTCCCGTTATAGTCGATATCCACGGGGGCGGATACTTTTACGGAGACAAAGAATTATACCGTTTTTATACCATGCATCTTGCGCAGTTCGGGTTTGCCGTGATCAATTTCAATTACAGGCTTGCTCCTGAAAATATTTTCCCTGCGCCGTTAGAGGATACTTACGCTGTCTTCCTCTGGATATCGGAGCATGCAAAAGAGTATGGCCTTGACCCTTCAAATGTCTTCCTGACCGGAGATTCCGCGGGAGCCCAGCTTGCGAGCCAGTTTGCCTGCATATGCTCGAACAGCGGATATGCGGACCTCTTTGGCTTTAAAATGCCCGAAAATGTGAAACTTAAAGGTGTATCGCTTGCCTGCGGCATGTATGATGTCAGGGAACGTGTGAAAACGGCGAGAGACAAAGGGATAGCACTCGATTATTTTAAAGACTTAAAGCTCATCACGGATCCGCGGACAGACGTTTTTGCCCATGTTACGGCGGATTATCCGCCTGCCTTTGTTTTTACGGCTGTGAACGACTTTAATGTGGATACCTGCGAACCTTTTGCCGAATTCCTAAAGAGCAGGGGAGTGTACGCAAAGAGCCGTATTTACGGTTCTAAAGAAGAAAAAGAGATCGGACATGTCTTCCATTGCAATCTGCGCCTGCCCGAAGGTGAGCGCGCAAACAGGGATCAGACGGATTTCTTGAAGAGCCTTATCTGATACGGATGAAAGGAAGGAGAACATATGAAAACGGCTTATTTTGCCGGCGGATGTTTCTGGTGCGTCACGCCGATCTACAAGCTTTACGGCGTTTCGTCCGTCACCTGCGGATACGCGGGCGGAGACGAGGATAATCCCACATACGAACAGGTCAAGGCCCAGAAAACGGGCCATCGCGAGACAATCCGTCTTGAATACGACCCGGACCGCGTAAGTTACGGAAGGCTGCTTGATATCTATCTTGCGAATGTGGACCCGTTCGACGGGGAAGGGCAGTTTATAGATAAGGGCTTTTCCTATACCCTTGCCATCTTCTATACTGATGATACCGAAAGGGAGACAGCCGCGGAAAAGATACTCCGTCTTGAAAAAGAGACGGGAAAAGAGGCGAAAATTGCGCTTCTGCCCTATAAAAACTTTTTTGAAGCAGAAGAATATCACCAGGATTATTATCTAAAGAACCCTGAAGCCTTCGAGGAGGAGCTGGTATCCTCCGGCCGAAAGAAAGTCTGAATCCCCCGGGCGGAAAATGACCGGATATTCGCATAAGATGCGTATTACACCTATACGGAAAGGAAATACATGAAAGTACTTGTCGTAGCTGATTTTCTTGAGCAAAAGCATACAGACCTTATAAAAGCGACTGCGGAAAAAGCAGGCGCAGCCCTGTGTTTCTGCGAAAGCGAAACTGAAATACCGGAAGATTTTAAGGATGCCGGGGTGGTCTACGGCATGGCCTATGAGCTAGCAAGGACAAGCAGGGACCTGAAGTGGCTTTGCGCGCCCTTTGCCGGCGTTGACAGGTTTGTAAGGCCCGGAGCTTTCGCAAATGAAGAATGTATCCTTACAAATTCCGCAGGCGCATACGGTGTAGGGATCGCGGAGCATATCATTGCAGTATCTTTGATGATGATGCGAAGGATAACAGAGTTTTTTCTTGAAACGACAGCGGGAGAGTGGAAAAGGCCAAGGCCCCAGAAATCCCTTAAAGACAGCAGTATCGTTGTTCTTGGCACCGGCGACATAGGCTGTTGCTTTGCAAGGCGCGCAAGGGCATTTGAACCCGCAAAGCTTGTCGGCGTCTGCAGGAGCGGAAAATGCGAAGAGCCTGCTTTTGACACGGTATACCCGGTCACGGAGCTTGAAAAGGTGCTGCCCGAAGCAGGGCTTCTTGTGATGTGCCTTCCTTCTACTGCGGAAACAGCAGGCATCCTGTCCAAGGAAAGGATAGCCATGCTTCCGGACGGGGCTTATGTTGTTAATGTCGGCCGTGGGACAGCCATAGACGAAGAAGCTCTTGCCGATGCCCTTGAAGGCGGGAAGCTTGCGGGGGCGGCGCTTGATGTGTTCAGTACGGAACCCCTTCCTAAGACAAGCCGTCTCTGGCATACAAAGAATCTTCTGATAACTCCTCATGTGGCCGGGAATCTGACGGTAGATCATACTAAACAGCGCAATGTCGAAATGTTCTGCGAAGACCTCCTGAATTATGCTGCGGGCAGGCCGCTTAAACATCTTGTGAACAAGAAGCTTGGCTATTAACAGGCGCAAGAACCTGCCGGGCAGCGGCAGCCGCGCGTTTGAGACATATCAAAAGAAGACCGGAACTGACGGATCCTTTCAGGTGACAGGGGCAAACGCCTCTGCCACCTTTTTTCTTTGTGTTTTTTCAGATCGTGTGGTATAATTAACTTGATATACCATAATCTCTTTCGGGTGAGGGTAAATTGATGGAACTTAGTGCTGTTTCTGTACAGGTTGCTTTTTTACTTTGCGAGTCGCTGATATGCCTTGGCGCAGCCGTTGTCCTTATAGCAAACCGTGCGATGAACACAACAAAGAGACGGCTGCTCGTGGCCATGAACCTTGCGGCTTTTATACTCCTGATAAGCGATTTTTGCGCTTATATATTCAGGGGTGTCGATGCAGCGCTCAATTTCTGGATGGTAAGGATAGCAAACGCCAATGTCTTCATCTTCAGCGATGTGTGTATATTACTTTATATCTCGTATCTTACGTATATGTTCTTTAACGAATGGCTGCCGAACAAAAATGTCCCCTGCAGAAAACGCCTGATCGCAATCGATGCGGTGCTTCTCCTTCTGATCCTTTCGATCATTGTATCCCAGTTCAACGGGATGTATTATTCTTTCACCCCGGATAACCTTTATGTAAGGGGGCCGCTGTTCATTGTTTCAATGATCGTTCCTGCCCTCACATATATTCCCATAATCTCGGTCCTTATCCAGTACAGGAAAACAGTATCACGAAATACGCTGGTCCTGCTCAGTACCTTTGTTTGCATGCCGCTTACGGCTCTTATCATACAGACCTTCTATTACGGCCTTTCGCTTATCAATATCTGCACGGGTATATGTTTTATCATAATGTTCGCTGAGGCATCAATCTCGCAGGGAAGCGCCGTTATCATGGCTCAGAAGACAGAGGTGAGGACGGGACTTGCCAATGAGCACGGCTGTATAGAAAGACTCAACGAACTTATCGTTACAAACGAGATCGTGCATTATGCCGCCGTTTTCTTCGATCTTGCGAAGTTTTCAAAGATAAATACAAAATACGGGATGGATTTCGGGACAAAGGTCATTGTGACCTACGCCGGAGTGGTCAGCAAACATCTTGAAGAAGATGAATTTATTGCAAGAGAAGTTTCTGACCAGTTTATAGCCGTTATCGAAAAGAAAAATGTTGACCGTTTTCTTGAGTTCCTACGAGGAACAAAGATCACCGTCGAGACGGACGGGGAGCCGGTGGAGATAGAAATCTCGGCAACTGCGGGCGTTTTCCCGATCGATGCCACCTGCAGGAGCGGCGAAGAGATAATCGCAAACGCCTTTTCTGCGCTGCTCTATGCAAAGAGCGAGCTGAAGAAGTCCGTGGCATACCTTACTCCCGAGCTTAAGGCTTCAATGGACGAACAGCGCCTCTATGAGGAGATGATCCTTACGGGGCTTAAGAATGAGGAGTTCCTGGCATATTACCAACCGAAGGTCAATTCGGAAAAGAAGCGCCTGTGCGGTGCGGAGGCCCTTGTCCGCTGGATGCATGACGGACAGCTCATCTCTCCCGGAAAGTTCATCCCGATCCTTGAAAAGAATGATTACATGATGGAGATGGACTTCTACGTGTTACGGCATGTATGCAGGGACATCGCGAAATGGGTGGCACAGGGACTTGTCCCGCCGACGATATCGGTCAATTTCTCAAGACGCGGGCTTGTGGATCCGAATCTTGCGCAAAAGATCGACGAGATCGTCACCTCGAGCCATGTTCCGAAAAAGCTCATAGAGATCGAAATAACCGAGACCATAGACGAATTCCCCATATCTGTCCTTAAGAGTTTTATAGATGAACTGCACAGGCTCGGCTACAGGGTTGCCGTAGATGACTTCGGATGCGGAAGTTCGTCGCTCTCACTCTTAAGAGAGGTGACCTTCGATACACTGAAGATCGATAAAGGCTTTGTTGACCGCGCCTACGCAAAGGATCTGACGATACTGAGCTATATGATCAAGCTTGCAAAGGCCATAGGGCTCGAGGTCCTTGCCGAAGGCGTTGAGCAGAGCGAGCAGGTAGAGACCCTGCAGAAGTTCGGATGCGATGTGATCCAGGGATATTATTACGATAAGCCGCTTCCCATAGGGGCTTTTGAGAGCAGGATCACAGACAGCGCATATTACCGGGAAAAATAAATGATCACGAAATAAAGGATGACAAGGAAAGCGTAAGGAACGTGCTTGCGCTAAAGCCGGCAGGGTATCTGCTTAAGAGCATGTCAAAAGAATATATCGTTTCGGAGATAGGAAAATTCCTTGAACCCAATAAGATCAAAGGTTAGGTGACGAAAATGGATCAGGTAAAGATAATAGAGATAAAGCGAAGCGTTTACGAAAGCAACGACCGTGAGGCCGACAGGCTTCGTGCGGAGCTTAAGGAAAAGGGAGTGTTCCTTCTTAACCTTATGTCAAGCCCCGGCAGCGGAAAGACAACTACGTTAAAGAAAACCATAGAGCTTATTAAAGACGAGTTCAGGATCGGCGTCATGGAGGCCGATATTGATTCGGATGTGGACGCAAAGGCCATCGCCGGGACCGGTGTAAAGGCTATACAGCTCCATACGGGCGGAATGTGCCATCTTGATGCAGGGATGACAAGGCAGGGGCTTGACGAACTTATCGACGGGGAGATAGAGCTTGCGATCCTTGAAAATGTAGGAAACCTTGTATGTCCCGCGGAATTCGATACAGGGGCAACAAAGAACGCGATGATACTCTCTGTCCCGGAGGGGCACGACAAACCCCTTAAATACCCGCTCATGTTTACGATATGCGACCTCGTGCTCATCAACAAGATGGATGTATGCGGGTATTTCGACTTCGATCTTGAGGAGTGCAGGAAGAATATCCTGATGAGAAACCCGAACGCGAAGATAATACCCATAAGCGCGAAGACAGGCGAAGGGATAGACAGATTTGCCGACTGGCTCAGGGAAGAAATAAAAAAGAACAGATAAATGTTACAGGAAACAGGGTGCAACAAAACAATAATATAATGCGGAGGGCAAAATATGGCCGGAAAAGATCCTGGTTACCCGCTTCGTCCGGATTACGTAAATGTGGACGGGCCAATGAAAGAAAACATTGCAAGACTTGGCAAGCTCATCACAGACCGCATCCCGATAAAACTCGGACTGGCGAAGGTCACAAAGGACGATCCGGAGTACTGGGCAGTCAGGATCCTTGTTGATGATGACGACGACCTCGCGAAATTCGTTATCGACAATTTCAAGTCTATCCGCAAGCCGAAGACCTTTGCGGAGCTTAAGAAATCTTCGGGATTGCCGGACGACAAGCTGAATGCGATCCTTGACAGGATATCCTATACCGGACTTGTGGAATACAACTGGGAAAACCCGCAGCATGAGAAGCAGTGGGTGCTCCCGATGTTTGTTCCGGGTTCGGGCGAGTTCTCAAACATGAATCTTAAGCTTAT
>JAEEGL016231408.1_pt1 | contig 10727 bp, 6 predicted proteins | sample 9134231 | NCBI WGS metagenome assembly JAEEGL01 (sample SAMN16246548, study PRJNA631951) | gut metagenome | biome: gut microbiome; feature: rumen; material: fiber-attached | host: Bos | place: Iran: Karaj | collected 2018-10 | reverse complement strand
TAATGATTATGATGCAGGGATTATCCGTATAACGAACAATCCCTGGCCCAAAGTAAAGATACCAAAGGCTGACACCAGTGAACACAAGGCTATTTCTATGGAAGACTGCCGGGCGTTCTTCTATGCCCCCATCCCTGAAAGTGACAGGAAATACCCTCTCACGGAACTTGGCCATGATGTAGCCATGATGATTCTCTGCCTCGCTGGTATCAATACCATAGACCTTTACTATGCTGAGAAGAAGCACTATCATGATAACATCATAGGTTATGAGCGCCGAAAAACACGAAAGGTTAGAGCAGATAATGCCTGGTTCGAGATAAGGGTGCCGGATATTGTAAAACCTATCGTTGAGAAGTATCTCGATACTTCAAACTCGGAATACCTTTTCAACTTCCACTCCAGACATAGTACTCAGGACAGTTTCAATGCCAATGTTAACATCGGCATTAGACAAATATGTGAGAATGTCCTTAATATGAAGCATGAAGATGCTTATAGTGGCTACACCTTTCGTCATACCTGGGCCACTGTCGCACAAAATGAATGTGGTGCGACACTGAATGATGTGGACTTTGGACTAAATCATGCCGGTAAGACACGGCTCGCCCGTACTTATGTAAAAGTTGACTTTACTCCAGCATGGGAACTTAATGAGAAGGTAATTGAGAAGATATTCTTCACAGAAGACAAAACTTCTGCAAATAAGAACGATGAACAGGAGAACAACCTCTTCCGTTTCTCTGCGAAGCAGTTGGTAAAGGGCACTTTGTATTTCAAAGGCAAGATTCTTGCGTCCGTAGAGGATATCGGTTTCAATAACATCGAAGAGGTCATTGCTCACCTGATGAAAGACTTGCCAGACAACATTCCACCCCGTTCAATGGTGCTGATCAGAATAGAGAATAAGGATAAAGGCCAAAAACAGGATTATACCAGGATGGTGCGCTAATCTTCGTTTGCTCGTACATTATCCATCTTAGTCCATATTATACAGGAAAGATATAACATAAAAGACTTTTTCGTACCTTTGCATATCATTCTTAAAACATGTATAGGTTATGAAAAAGTCTTTTTTATTTTCTGTTATTGCTGCTGGATTCTTATTCAGCTCGTGTGGGGCATTCAAAAGTTATGTTGCCAACTATTCTGTAGGTCTTTCGGCTGTTGAAAGCCCTGCTGATGCTAAACAACAGTTTGGTGAGACCAAGGTTGTTACCTTTGATGAAGGCGGTATCAATAAGTACCGCTATGAGGATGACTATATTGATATCGTTTGGTATGTTGGGTTGAAGCAATTCAACTTCACCCTAAAGAACAAATCAGGGCATACACTAAAAATAAACTGGGATGATGTCAGCTATGTCGATGTCAAAGGCCAAGTTGGGCGTGTGATGCACTCAGGTGTTAAATACGCTGACCGCAATAGTTCTCAGCCAGCTACAACCGTTCCTAAGAATGCCAGCATATCTGACTTGCTTCTCCCAACAGAGAACGTTTATTATGTGTCAGGTCAATATGGCGGCTGGAAAGAAAGCTATCTTGTCCCCTGTGTCTACAAGACACCAGAGGCGTTCAATGAAGAAGCACCGTCGCTTGTAGGTAAGACTATGACAATTATGATGCCAATAATGATTGAAAATATTCAGAATGACTATACATTCACATTCAATATTGACAAACTTCTGAATACAGCGAAGTAAGATTGTCGTTCTTCAATAACGGCTGTCAGCTTCTCCCAGACGGGGCTACTGACAGCCGTTATCATGTTTTATATCCGAGTTAGAACTTCAATCTTCTTTATCTCACCATTTGTCTTGTAGTTCCCTTGTCTTTCGCCGCGAATGACTTTCTTGGCTTCCAGAATATCGCCTTTTCTGATCTTGTGGATAATGAGAATATCACCGATATTCAAGCTGCTATTCTCTGATGATTCCACCTTCAGGGCTTTCGTCCCATCGTGACTAATGACAGAAAAAACAATCTTCCTGTCAAGGTATTCTATTGACACTTGGTTCCCAACTTCAAGATCCTGTATATAAACGGCTTCGTCTGTATAGTTCCACTCACTTTCGATATTCTTGGTGGAACAATATTGGGCCCATGATTCATAACCAAGATATAAAGCAATCGTATTCAACGTGTATTCGCTTGCTTTCCTGCTGTCATCAATATAGTTAAAGAGACGTTTCAAGGTGGTCACACCGATTGACCGTCCCGTCTCTTTGCCAATGACAGAACTAAGAATATCAAAATCACCGGCCTTGTCAAAGAGAAGACCAGATTTCTTTTTGATGTCGTCAATAATGGAATTACTCAATATCATATTACTACTTTTATGAATGACAAGTTATCTGAAACATCCTTTGCAAGATCGTCCAGCTTTTCCTTTTGGGAATCGTCATATTCCAAAGCTCTGTTCATATCCAGTTCCTTATGGAAACCATCGGTACATAGAATGAAAACATCACCAGGCTCAGTTTCGATTTTGCCTATCGGGGCAGTATCGACGGAATCTTCGCCCATAATAGACTTCGTGACTATTGAGGCGTACTTCTCATAGCTTGAAGCATTAAGGGTTTTTATCTTGGATAGTTCGTTGACAATAGAGTGGTCTTCTGTCCTGTAGACTTCTTTCCCTCCACGGAACATATATATCCGACTGTCACCAAGCCATGTGATATATGCGTTCTTTCCTACTAACAAAAGTACGCATATAACACTACCCATCTTCCTCCCTGACAATGCAAGCCTTTTAAGCATCAGAGCATCGTTGGCAAACGGAATGGATTCTTTCAGAAGCTCGACTGGAGAATACTGGGAATAGTTTATCTCAATAAAGTCCAAAATGGAGTCGGCGACGATTTTTGCAGCGGCTCCACCTTCTGCATAACCTCCCATTCCGTCTGCTACGATGAAAACAGCAGAGTCGTTCGGAAGAGAACCATGAACAACATAGTCCTGGTTCTCCTCACGGCATCCTTTATTGGTGTATTCAAATACGGTCATTACTTTACTGCCTGAATGGTATCGCCTCCGTGTTTCGTCACTCTCGGGCGAATGCTTATCTTAATGGGTCTCTGGGTAATCGCCTTATCTGAAGCCTTGTTGGCCCATAGGTAAGCCTCGCCGGAACCCAATGCCGCCATTTCCGTGGCAGTCAGGGTCTGTAGCGGGGTGATGGCTTTCTGGACGTGCTTAACCCAAGCAGGCGAGCTGAACCGGTGCATCACAACGATAGAACTCAGTTCTATGATCTCAGTGGGCAGACTCATAGGATCCTGGCTGGCTATCATGACTGAGACACCCTTATGCCTCATTTCACGGATAGCCGTGGTTATCGATTCTACCAGGTCTTTGTTGTTCATGTATTTATGGGCTTCATCAAATACAATGAACTTATTGAATGACCTGCCGTTGACGCTCATCACTCCAGAGAAGATGTTGAGCATGACAACGAATAACCCAAGGGCTTCGTCCTTCTCTATGAACTCATCCCGCAGGTCTACTATAATGAGTCGGCTTGGCTTCAAGTATTGCTGGAGCTTGTTGCCGTCGGTAATATACTCAGCGGCAAAATCAAGCTTCTGTTCAGCCAGAGAACGTTGCGATGCGCTCAGGTGTCCGCTGTTGGCGACTCCATTCCTGATATTCTGCAAGGACATATCATAGCGGCATGACTTCATAATTTGCTTTAACTCCTTGATGTAAGTGGAGTCGTTGCCCATGGCTCCCAACAAGAACATCCAGTCTTTTACGGATAATTCTGATGAATCAAATCCTATCGGATGTACATCTATGTCAGGATATTCGGCCTTTCTGGTCTCAACCTGACTTTCCGGAGCCAACAATATTACGTCTTTTACCGAACCGGGTTCTGCGCCATATTCGGCCTTCAGCTTCGCAAGCTGGCCTGCTTCATCATTGGGATAGACCATTGACGTGAACTCCGGCGCATAGTCCATGCTGTCACTATAATGGAAGATGACGCTCGCCATCGGCGCAGGCAGCTTATTGACATTCGAGAACTGTCGCAGTACCATTTCTGTGATAGAGCCGATGGTGTAGCTCTTTCCCGCTCCTTGTACACCAAAGAGACTGATGGTGTTACACTCGTTCAGGTCAAGACCGATAACACGGCCATTGCTGATCATCTTACCCAGTATGCCGAACTGCGGACTGTCACCGTTCTTACCGATAATGACGTCACACTTTGGCTCTTCGTAGGAAGGATCCACTTCTTCCTGCTGTTCCTCAGCTTCCGGGACTTCTGGATTTTCCTCAACCTCCTCCGTCGGATTGTGGGCCTGACTATTATCATCAGCTGGCTCTTCGGCGGGCTTCTCCTCAGAATCGGCAGGCTCATCGAAAGAAACAGATGGTGTCTCTTTCTCCTCTGAAGGCACCTCTGGAATCTCTACCTCCATCTCCTGCTCGTCCTTTGGCTGTGTGCTCTTAGGAATGATAATCTCATATTCTGGGTCAACGGGTGGTATTCCCGTTGCAGGCTTGTAAGGCTTCACCACAAAGGACTTGATGGCAGGAGAGAAAGTCGGCTCGAAGAAATTGACAATCTCCTTATCCAAGGCTTCGAGAACCTGTGTATCAAGGGTGCTGGTGTTGTTGAGAATTTCTTCTATTACCGGCTTACCCATGGAGTAGATAACGGCATCACCGTTGAAATTCTTCTTTTGGCGTGCCTCCTGAATGAAATCGAAGACAATACCAAGTTCCTTAAACCGGATGGTGTAACCATCGGAGAGCTTGCTCAGGAACTGTAGGTATTCGTGTGCATACTGAGGGTCGAGCTGGCCATAGCGCATTGAGCGAAGGATGTAGAACTCCAGGAACGATTTCAATTCCAAGGTCTTCAGCTCGCGGTCAAGGCGGTCTATGCCGTCAACGGCCATCTCGAAATGAGAACGGAGGGCGTAGATGGTGTTCTCTATCTGGTTCACCATCTTCTCATGCAGCTCTTCTGGCTGATAATGGGCGTTTCTGCATTTTATCTCCACAACGGTGAAGAGGATTTCCTTTTTGGCAGGGTCAATCTTCACGACAAGATTATCCGCACGGTCTTTCTTGTCGTTATCCAGATCGGCAAACAGCTCCTGATGCAGATCGATTGGTATGAGGAAGGACTCTTTCATAATACCCTTCTTCTCCAAGAACCTCTTGGCAAGGGTGGTTCCGATGACCTCAAACCCCTTCCGTGAGGTTGAATTGACCTGCATAAGCAGGGAGCTGCTGACAGACCTGACATCTTCGAGTATCTGCCTAAAATTGTCATACGACTCCAGATTGATGCCGTATTCCTTGAACAGCGGAACCATCAAGGCACCGATCTCACTGGTTGGCTTTGTCGTCAGGTAGGATGACACGCCTGTCGTCTCTTCGCCAGGAACATAGTCCAGAAGATAGGGTACGTCGTTATCTCCAAGACAAGGTAAGTCGTAGAACTCAGGCCCCATGTTCTTGTCAAAGGTCACGACCCAATCACTGCTGTCGTGGACGAATGACAGCAGCATCATGTCTGCCTCCTTCAGGCGCAGGGTCGTCGCAGGTACGGACTCCTCCAGCGTAGAGGACAACAACATTCCCGTTGCCTCCTGCAGTCTGGCAAACAGGCTGACCTCGGTATTGGCAGATTCCGAAACAGGATTCGGTAATGTCTTGTTGGAGAAATACCGGTTCCAAACGAATGTCTTCCCTTCCTGAGAGGCATTGACGACATTCTTGCAGATAGTGCCGTTCAGATAGAAGGAACGGCTCAATTCGTCGGGACGTACAAGCTCAGTATGTACCGCAAAGGGATTGACCAGGAATGACAGATGGGATTGGAACTTGTCATGGTTGTCAATAAACTCACTGACCTTATTGATAGAGAAGCGAAGCTTCGGGAAAAGCCTGTTGGATGATACTTGCGAGAAGGCTTCTGCCTCAGGTGCGCTGTTGGCATCAGGAGAGAGCAGTTCCTTAAAGGCTTCTCCTGACTGGAGAAGATTGTCATTTGAGAACAGGCGAATCTCGTATTTCAGTTCCTGGCCCAGCCCGATTTTCTCCAACTCAATCAATGCCTGTGCAAACACAGCAGCGTCACCGGCATTAAAGAGGTTGATAACCAGCTTGTCTGTATAGGGATGGGAAAGGCCGTAGTTGAACAGGTGGCGAACGACCAGACCAAGACTGACATCACTGTCAATCCGTTTGTCGCGGGCAACATTAAGTAACATGGCCGCATAGGATTTCAGCTGACGGTAGCTTGAAGCGAAGGTCTCGTCCTGTCCGAAAGACGGCTGGGCGTATGCACCCCATCCGAAGGTCAGCTCACCGATATACTGGAAAGCTTCTTTCAGCGAATTGTCGCTGATGGCCAGCGGTGCAATATCCATTGGCAGCTGGCCCAGGAAGAGCCTGTCGAGTTTCCTGTACCATGCTTTCCTGTATTTCGGGTATTCGAGGGTCTTTTCCTCCCAGTCCTGATACAATTCGAGAAGGTTCACCATCCATGCAAGGCGCAAGGGATGTAAAGGGGAAATGAGTTTGATGCTCGTAACAGAGCCATCCGGCATTTCCACATACAGTTTCACCATATCAAGGTTCTGGATCGTGGTGATGACATCTTCCTCCAGATCCGTGTCTAACAGACCGCGAAGCCATGAGTCATATTCTGATATGTATGCCTTGATAATGCCGATATGGGTGGTGAAATCAAGGGTACACATCAAACCGTTATCGTCATCGGTAGATTCCTTGATCAATGTGAACAGCTCTTGTCTCAAAGAAAGAAGCTCTTCCGAGAAATCTACACCTTTTGCCGGGACAAACAGCGGACTCTCCACTGCTGTGTCAACAGGATTCAGTAATTTCGTGTCGGTGGGATTACCGCTTAACAGGGCTTCGACATGACCGAATGAGTCATCATTGGTCAGGAATGTCGATTCCAGTTGGATGAGTTTCTTGGAGAGTTGTATCTGATAGGCATAAGCAGCACCATAGTCAAACTGATAGGTGTTGTTGAGGGTTCCGATAATCCAATGGTTCCGTTCACCGCTGCCTTCCGGCAGGTCGAAATCTTCGTCCTTGGCAAGATGGACGCTCCGGTAATGGATAATGGCCTGCGTAATGCTGTTTACCTTGGCTCTTTTATCAGGCTCGGGCGAACCGGTCGCTTCTGTCGAAGAATCGATGGTGAACACATCCGACTCGTTGCTGTAGGCCACATTGTGCTCCAAGCGATACTGCTCCATCTGGAGGTTCGGGTTGCGCTCCTTGGCATCAAGCCATTCAGCTTGAATACTCTCTCCCTTGAACTCCTTGACAGTATCGAGTACAATGCCGTTTTCATCCAATACACGAACACGGATCATATACTCGCCGTCTTCCACCATTCCCTGCGGGATGTTGACTGATAGCTTCCTCAATGACCGCTTGTTGGTGCCAACCTTGGCTTTCTTCAACACACCGATCTCAGAGAAGTCTTCCCTGTTCACCAGTGCTATCTCGAAAAACACTATATCCGGGTTGTCCTTGGGAGCCGGGTCTGTTATTATCTGGAAGGCTACCTTGCCCTTCTTTCCTTCTGGAATATTCAGGACATACGAGCCGTCTTCGTCACGAACAAGTTCCTTGCCTGGCTCTTTCCCTGGTATCAGGTCAACGAATACCCTGACGGCACTGGTCGCCTTCTCAGGAATCCAAGGCAGTGAGGCATAGTTGAACTCAGGATGCTTGTCGTGTATGCACTCAAAGAGTGACACGGCATCTTCAATATCGTCCTCAGTCGTGAAGAACTGCATGAGTTTCTTCTGGATATCACATTTCTCCAAAGGTAAGCTGGCAATACGGTCAGCAGCCGTTGTCGAGAAATCTGCAAGGACAGAGGACACCTTTTCGAGGTTCAGCATAAAGCGCCTCCTGGCCTTTCCTTCGTCCTTCATCAGGTCTCTGTCAGGCAGGATGCCGAACAGATAGAGACCGTTACCCCATGCCTCAGTCTCATACTGCTGCAATTCAAGGCATAGCAGGTAATTGATGACGATGGTGTTTGAGGGCTTGATCTCCCTCAACAGTTCCGTCATCTGCTGCCACAGATAAGCCTTTTCCTCTGGAATCTCCCTTTGCAGCTTGAAGAGGAACGGTATCTCCAGCTCTGAGACGGAGAGATTCTGGAAGGTCGCATCGCCATAGGAATCTTCTGCGGATGTCCTGTCATTGGACGGTACTAAGATAAGTACTGCAATGGACGGGTCGTTACGCAACTCGATGAGCTTGGTGGCGTGGATATAGTCATCACCCTTATCCTCTTCCGAGAGGATATATATGGATAGTTCCGGGTTTATCTGCCGCAACTGAGGGAGCAGCTGCTTCAACTCCTTCTTGGCCAGACCTGTAATCTTCATACAGTGGCCTGGCTTTGCAGAGCGGAGGATCGGAGAATACTCTTCGACGACATGACCTATAAACCGGTCATAATATAGTTTCTTAATCGTTTCCATTAGTCATCTATTTTATAACGTGGACGGATTTTCTGTAATATGCAGGCATCACTCATGTCTGTATAGAAGCCTATCTGACGGAGTTTGTACTTGAACGCATCCATATTTTCCTTAAAGGCTGCGTTCAGGGCCACATCGGCATCGGCGAAACGTTCCTCACCGACTCCGTTGATAATCAAACCATAACGCTTGCGAATGGCACTCACCAGTTCGTCTATGGAGAGGGAACAGGACTCATATCCTCCATTTGGTTTCTCCTTGATGACAAGGAGCTGTACCAATGTTTCAAGGAGCTTCGATCCTAATGCTCCTCTTCTCTGGTGCCGTCTGGAACGGCTGTCAGCCAAAAGCATCGAAGAGGTATTCTTCATGGCTACGGAATCTAAGAAAGCCTTCAGGTATCTGGCCTGCGAACTTCCCAGATTCGATTGTTCCAGAAGATGAACAACCTTATTGAAATACTCTTCCTCAGAGAACAGTTCCATCATCTCGTCAAAGTCGTTCTTGTCAAACTCCTTTTCGCTGACATCAGGGAGGTCACGCTTGATACCGTCCAGATACTTCCACTTGAACTCGCGCTCATCGTATTCATGGGCGTGGATGCACCTGATGGCTTCGTCCACGTCACACTCATGGTTGGACTGGATAATGTCTATCTGATACGTGGCACGGATATACTTACCTATACGGTTCTCCATTCGCTCTACATCCCGACGTGCATATTCTGATATGTTGCTGTCGAGGTTGTCCGTCACATCGACAACCATTGACCAGTCATCATTGATATCACGGGTTCCTGCATTGAGCATCTTCGGCAGCAGCGTCACGACCTTCATTGTATAGAGGGCAAGGTGGAAACCGCAGAGGATCCTCAGATAGTCGATGAACACGGCTCGCGGCAGCTTATCCTTATAGACTAGCAGCCTGCGGATATCATCGCAGAACAAGTCTGACTGCTTCTTGAGGAAGGGCTGGGGAATCACCTTCACCTCTTTGTTCAGTCCTTTCCGCTCCCGAAGGGGGATGGTCAGATACAGGATGCCCAACGTGTCGACATCCAGATCTTCCTGGAGGACAACATCGTTGGTGTTCTTGTCCCATCCCTTACTGAGGTACCTGACCAGCGACTGCATCACCTCCTGATTGGTGTGAAGCATCAAATACAGCTGGTCGGAACCACCGTAGTCCCTGCAGTACTTGGCGTTCTGGATCCTGAAACTCAGGAGGTGGAGGGGCTTCAAGGTGGCGACGTGCTCCTTGATGACATTACCCCTGTTGATAAGTTCGAGAATGGAACTTCTGAGCCAGTCCTCTACGGCCTCGGGATTGTCATTAACACCCATGACCTTCCCGCCATTCTCCAGACTCTGGAGGTTTTCTTTGATTTTGTCAATAGTATATTCCTTGCGATATGCCAAAGAAACCGGTGCGCCGTTGGCGTACATCTTGACAAACAGGTTTGTCAGCACACGCTCCAGGTTTACTTGCTTCGTATTCACAGCCAGAATATTCTCGTTGAGGAATCTGACAACGGAGGCTCTGCCTAATTTCAGTATCATACGCTTATAGTTTTAACGGTTCTAATACAATGTGTCTGTTAGGATCAAGTCTGACAACAGTGAACTTCCTGTTATTCTTGGTAACAAGAATCTCAGTGTAGGTCTTTGCTTCAAGAAGGTTCTTGAAGATCTGGAGTTCGATGAACCGGCCTCTCATGTCATTCACGGAAGGACTGAAACCGGCCCTGATATACTGAAGCATCTCATAGAGGTCGAGACTGACAGTGAGTTGGATGAACTTGTCGGTCTTATGACGGAACGTGAGACTGTCACTCTCATATTCAATATACTTCGTAAGATGGTCGGTCTTGTTGACAAACAGCTCGAACTCATTCAGCGGGAAGCGGCGATAGCTCTTGGAAATCGGATCACCGGCATTGGAGCTTGCAAGAAGTAAGTAACCATCGGTCAGCGTAGGATTGTCGCAACCTTCGCTGGCAGAGATGGCTCTCGCCAAATCCTGCATGGTCTCGGCAAGGGCCTCTTGGTTCTCGTCCTTCAGCTGCTGCTCGAACTTGCTGGCATAACGGTATGGCAACCTCCTGCGGAAATCCCAGTAGGTGTCTTTCATTCCCTCAAAATACTGATGACGGATGAATGTCTTGTGCCGTCCCGTCGCCTGCATCCTGATAACATCTGACTTCACTTCATACGGCGGGATGATATAGTG
>JAEEGL014173479.1_pt1 | contig 10727 bp, 5 predicted proteins | sample 9134231 | NCBI WGS metagenome assembly JAEEGL01 (sample SAMN16246548, study PRJNA631951) | gut metagenome | biome: gut microbiome; feature: rumen; material: fiber-attached | host: Bos | place: Iran: Karaj | collected 2018-10 | reverse complement strand
GTGCGCCTGCACGGAGATGGTCGACATCCGGTCGCGGTCGGACTACCACGACTACCTGGCGGTCGAGGCCACCCTCACCGACCGGCCGGAAGATCCTCAGCGTATCACTCTCTCCCGGACCATCTCCTACTTCCATACGGAGGCGCAGCCGATGGTGAGCGGCGCGTCCGTCAAAGTCAATGACGTGGTATTCAACGAGAAAGAACCCGGCGTGTACGAAGCTCCTGCCGGCTGGTGCGGCGAGGTAGGCATGGAGTACAGACTCCGTATCCGGCTCCCCGAAGGGAATGAATACGAAGCCGAGGCGACGATGCCGGAGCCCGGTTTCCGGATGGACGCCATCGACTACGCCTTCTCCGGTGACAAGACGCTGGGGCTGGACAGCCTCTGGACCGTGGCCGTATGGGGATACGAAAAGGATATTGACAGTTACTACCTGGGCACCCATGCCGTGAACGGCTTCCACCAGCCCATGGAAATGGCCAAGGTGACGGACGACAAGTTCTTCAACCACAACGAAGTGGCAGGCTTTCCGATCGAGCCGCTCATGCAATCTGAAATCCTGCGGAAACAGTATGGCGACTGTTTTAAATACTTGGAGACCGGTGATGTCATCACCCTTGAGTTGTGGACCCTGGAGAAGGGTTACTACGATTATCTGCTGGCCTTGACGATGAACAGCGTCTCCATCCCGCTCTTCACCCCACAGCCGGCCAACGTACCCACCAACATCCGCGGAGAACACGTCCTCGGCTACTTCGCCGTGTGCCCCGTCTCCCGCGCCAGTGTCACCGTCGATGACCCCTTCCGTCCGTTTTACAAACGGATGCTTCCGTCGTTCTGATGTTTTTCCTATCTTTGGATCTATAACCTACCTGTATGGATAATCTATATCGCGAGCGGATCGAAGCCCTGCGCACTGTCATGCGCCGCCGGGGCTGGGATGCCGTCATCCTTACGGGCTCAGACCCGCACGCAAGCGAGTACCTGGCTCCCCGTTGGAAACAAGTGGAATGGCTGTCCGGATTCACCGGCGAGGCCGGAGACCTGGTCATTACGGCTGACCATGCCGGCCTCTGGACCGACACACGCTACTTCATCCAGGCCTTGCGGCAGTTGGAAGGGACCGGCATCGAGTTGCACAAAATGCGTGTCCCGGAGCAAGTGCCTATCCCAGAATGGCTCGCCGACCGTTTTGTCCGCAAAGATGTCGTCGTCGTGGCGGTGGACGGACTCTGCCAGCCCGTTTCTGCTGTCCAAGACCTGCAATCCGCCTTTGCTGCTACAGGACGATCCGACGATCCCGAAGAAGGCTATTATTATCGTATCGTCGATGTCCCTGACCTGCCGGACACTCTTTGGAGTGATCGGCCGGCTGTCCCCCGAACCCCGATCACCCTTGTCCCGCCGGAGGTGGCTGGAGAAAGCCGTCGGCAACGTCTGGAATGGCTGCGCAAAGCCCTTGCCGGGCAGCTTTGCGACGCTGCGTTGATCACCTCGCTCGACGAGATCGCCTGGCTGCTCAACGTGCGCGGATCCGACATCGATTTCAACCCGATGGTCATCTCCTACCTGCTGGTGACCGAGGAAGAGGTCCTCTGGTTTGTCCGGAAGGATGCCTTCGATGACCGGGATGACGACACAACCCTGGATAGCTTTGCCACCCTGGAAGAGGAAGGGTTCCGGGTTCTTCCCTACGACGAGGTGCAACTCTCCCTCAACGACTGGCTGGGCGACGGACGGATCAACCGCCTCTTCGTCGATCCCTCTACCCTCAACTGGAGCCTGTACAATCTGCTCTCCCAGAGCGGCCGCCTCTGCACCGGGCCCTCTCCGGTCCAGTTGCGAAAAGCCGTCAAGAACCCGACGGAGATCGAAGGGATGCGACGCGCACATCGGCAGGACGGCGTTGCAATGGAACTATTCCTATACTGGCTGGAAAAGACGGTGCTGGGGGACAAAGTTATCACGGAGCGCACGGCTTCCACCAAACTGGGCGCCCTGCGCGCAGCCTGCCCGGACTACCTGGGCGACAGTTTCGAGACGATTTCGGCCTATGGGCCGGGAGCAGCGCTCCCCCACTACAGCACCCCGGTCAAGAACGCGCCAGAGCTGGAAGCCAAGGGCTTGTATCTCTGCGACTCGGGCGGGCAGTACAGTTGCGGGACAACAGACATCACGCGTACGGTGCCCCTCGGGCCCTGTACGCCGCTGGAGCGGGAAGACTATACGCTGGTGCTGAAGGGACATATCGCCCTGGCGATGGCCGTGTTCCCGGAAGGAACTGCGGGCTGCCAGATTGACGCACTGGCCCGCAACCCGCTCTGGAGCCGCAAGCGAAATTTCGGCCATGGAACCGGCCATGGTGTCGGTTTTTATCTGGGTGTGCATGAAGGTCCACAGGACATCCGCCAGAATTTCAACCGCCAGCCCCTGCTGCCCGGCATGATCACTTCTGACGAGCCGGGAATCTACCGCGAAGGCTTGTTCGGCGTGCGACATGAGAACCTGCTGCTCTGCGTCGAAGCAGGGCGCAACGATTTCGGGCGCTGGCTCGCTTTTGAGCCGCTGACCCTGTGCCACTTCGACACGTCGATTTTGGTGCGGGAACTGCTGACGCCTGCGGAAATCGACTGGCTGAACGCCTATCACGAACGGGTGTACCGGACACTCGCGCCGGAACTGCCATCAGAGGTCGCTCGCTGGCTGCGTGACAAAACCGCCGCGATCTAGCCTTGGCAGGCAGATGCTTGACTATCCACGACTGTCATCTCGCAACGGGCGCAATCGAAGCCCAGGGCGAGACGACGGCCGTTGTTAAGCAGGTAAAGGGGCCCGGTGGGTTTGGCGCCCTGGTGGACAGGGCAGAGACCCAGTTCGTATTTGATACAGTAGCGCGTGCGCATGAGTTCAGCGCCGGCGGGATGCGCAAGTTCGTAGGCCGATTCGGCCCCCGGAAGCATCTCTGACGCCACTTTGTTGGCCACATTCGCTTTGTAACTGATCTCTTCCGGGAAGGGAACCGCCCCCTCGGCGCGACGGCCCGGATACAAAGGCTGCCGCCCACAAGCTTGCGCTTCCAGATCGGAAGCGATCAGGCGCCGGATGCCGTTGAGCGTCGAAGCGCTCATCAGCGGCAAAGCGCCGCCGGGCGTCGCAACTTCCAGGGAGTGAAGGTTAAAAAGGAAATCTCCGCTTCGTTTGGAGAGTTGTTCCCGGATCAAGGCTTCGGCCCGTTCCCGGTTCTCGGCCGTATCCAGATCCGCCTTGAAAGGCGAAAATACTTCTCGTCCGTCCTCACTCCGGGCGATGAAATCCAAACTGAAACGCCCGGAGATGCGCACGTCCAGATCGACCCGCAACTCCCGTTTACAGACTTGCCGTTCCAACTCCCGTTCAAACGCCGCATCGATATTGCGGTATAGGTCTGCGCCTGGCCGGATCCCGGAGACAGGCTTGCAGCGAATGATCAAAGCTTCACAGACATCGCCCCGAAACCCGATGATCCCGCCCTTACCAGGTATGGAAAAGCCATCGCCATTGTTGAGTGTCAGGCCTTTGTAGGCAGGCTTGACGCGGATTTCCATCGTCCGGGCATCGAGGGTCCGTACCGAGGCAACGGTCCCGATGCGTTCGCCCACGGACTTGGGCGTCTCCATCGAAGCCCATTTACCGCGTTTGCCATCCAGGTACAGGGAAGTATAACCCCGGTTGAAGGTCTTGTCCGGCGCGGGCGTAAAGCCTTTGGTTACTGTCCCAAACGAAGCGCGGCAATAGCGGCCCGGATGGGCTGCGACCAAAGCATCGAGCGCAAGAGAATACTCCCGCACCACGTTGCGCACATAGGAGATGTTCTTGAGGCGGCCTTCGATCTTAAAGGAACTGACTCCGGATTCTGCAAGTTCAGGAAGCCGATCCAGCAGCTTGTAGTCTTTCAACGAAAGCAGGGCCTTGTCTCGGACAAGCACGTTCCCATCCTCGTCTTCCAGATTATAGAGGGAGCGGCAGGCCTGGATGCAAGCGCCCCGGTTGGCGCTACGGCCCGCGAGGTGCTCCGACAAATAGCAGTGCCCGCTATAGCAGACACAAAGCGCTCCATGGACGAAGGCCTCAATCTCACAATCCACTGCATCAGCGATTTCGCGGATCTGTGCCAGGGACAGTTCCCGCTCCAAAACCAGGCGTCCGAAGCCCAGGGACTCCAGGTAACGCGCCTTCTCCGGGGTGCGGATAGCGCACTGCGTGGAGGCGTGCAGAGGGACGGTGATATCTTTCCACTGGGTCAGGGCCAGGTCCTGCACGATGAAAGCATCCACGCCCGCTGCCTGCGCATCCCGCATCAGCGCATGGACCTGCTCTAGCTCGCTATCATATACGATCGTATTGACGGTCAAGAAGATACGGACCCCGAAACGATGAGCATAAGTGCAAAGCCGAGCGATATCCTCCAGGCTGTTGCCCGCCGCCTGGCGCGCGCCGAACCCTGGCCCCGCGATATATACGGCATCGGCACCGCAGTCGATGGCTGCGATGCCGATATCTGCTGTCCTGGCGGGGGCCAGGAGTTCAAGGACTTTCATTTACTTGAGGGCGTCCAGCTGCTGCTTGGCAGATGCGCCGAGCTGAGGATCACCGACAACTTTCTTGTAGAACTCGGCAGCCTTCGCCTTGTTGCCAGCCTTCTGGTAGAGAGCAGCAACGGTGAACGCGATGGCATTGGCGTTCTTGGCAGTCGGGGCGGCAGCGAGATACTTCTCGAAGTACTTGATCGCATCCGCATTCTTGTTCAACTTCTGGGAAGCCTGGCCAGCGACGAGGAAAGCCTGGGCGTTCTCGCCGAACTCACTCGCCTTGACGGCGGCTGCTACGGCGTCTGCATATTTGGCACCCTTCAAAGCAGCGGCGGCTTTCTTGAGATAGAGGTTGGAGATCTGCTTGTTCGCCATCTCCTCCTGACCATTCTTCGCGGCGGTCTCGAAGGCGGCTACCGCCTCATCCACCTTGCCGACTCCGGAAAGGGCCTGTCCGAGACGCAGGGCAATGATGCCGTTGTCCGGATCCAGAGCCAATGCCTTCTGGCTGGTCTCAGCGGCTGCGGCGAAATCTTTCGCCTTCAGCAACTCACCAGCCTTCACCAGCAGGGTCTGGGGAACCAGGGTCGCAGCCTCGTCGGCCACTTCATCCGCACCGTACTCTTTCGCCTTAGCAACGACAGCGTCCAACTGGGTCAGCGCCTCGTCAAACTTATCCTCCTTGATCAGATCCTTGGCGATCGAAAGCATGATATTGGGGATCGCTCCTTTACAAGTTGCGACAAGCTCTTCACCTTCTTCACCGCAGGCGGCGGCCAGTGCCAACGCCTCCTGGAAGCCGGTCAGCGCGAGAGCTTTGTTTCCGGCGACGAGGGACTCGTTCGCCATCTTCGCTGTCTCCGTGGCCTGAGACATATCCTGAGCGGAAAGCATTCCGGCGGAAAGGACGACAGCTGCGAGAGTAAGTAAGATCTTCTTCATAATAGTATAAAATTTGTTAGTATGCATCCGTGGACTGCAAAAATAGTAAAATTGTCGTACTTTTGTACAAGAAAAGTGCCAAGAATATGAAATCGCCCAAAATATGCCTTCTGAGCCTCTTCCTCTTGGGTTTTTCCCTCAGCCTCTCCGCCCAGGGACTGACCCGGCTCTCCCGGGCCAGTGAGATCAGCGTCGGCGAATTCCCCAACGGGATCACCTACTACCTGGTTACCAATAAGGCCGCTTACGGCTATGCCGACTATGCCCTGGTACAGAAGGGCAGCCCGGAAGAAAACAAGTTCCGGGGAGAGTTGCTCTCGCTCAGTCATTTTGACGGGCAGAAGCCCTACCGTTTCCTGGCTTCGAGAGGAGTCGGCTATAAAAGCTGCGGCTACGTCAGACGCGGAGAAGACTATACGATGTACCGTTTCGAAGACGTGCCGACCTCTGATATCGCCTCATCGGATACCACACTGATGATGCTTTTCGATCTCTGCGAACTCTGTCCGACGGAACAAGCCATCATCATCAGCGGAGACATCGATGCGGCGGCAATCCGAGGCAAGATGAGCATTTTCTCCCTGATGGTCTCCAAACGGGAACCAGCGCCTGCCCCTCTCCCCTATCTCTGGGATCCGCAGGGCGGACCGGACATCCTCACGTCGACCAATCATTTCAGCCAGGTCTCGTCCGTCACGGCGTACTTTGCCGCCCCACGGACGGCAGACAAGCACCTCAACACCGTCCAGACCTTGGTTTCGGACATGATGTTTGCTGAGCTGGACCTGATCGCTGAGCAGCGGATCCGGCAGGCTTTCCGCACGGCTGACATTCCGCTGGGAGACCTGATCCTCTCCCGGAGAACGGCCGCTGACGGGCCTGGGGACGAAGGTTGGTCTGCGCAGGTTTTCGTGGCTCGCGAAGATGTTTCCGGCGCCATCGAGACCCTTTCCGACGTCTTTGCCAACCTGGAAAAGGCCGGGATCTCGGAAGCAGAACTGAAGGACGCACGCGACCAGTACCTGGCGACCCTGGGCAAGACCGCTTTCAGCGAAACCATCACCAACGCCGAGTATCTGGATAAGTGCGCGGCCGCTTATCTGTATGGGACTGACCTCGCACCTGCCAGTGCGGCAAAGGATTTCCTGATGAAGCGCCAACTCCCGATCTCGACAGGCACGGAGTTATTCAACCAGTTTGTGTCTGCGCTGCTGGACCGGCAGGAAAACCTGTCTCTGAGCGTCGATTCGCCCGGCATCCCTTTCCAACCGGAGGAGATCGAGGCTTGGTACGACGCAGCCTGGACACGCCCGCAACAGCGGATGTACTATCGTCCTCACTTTAGTGACACCCTGTCGCTGGCTGGGGCTTCGGGACGGATCAAGATGAAACTGGAAGCGGCGGAACCGGTTACCGGTGGCGTGATCTGGCACTTCTCCAACGGGATGAAGGTGGTGTACAAGAAGGCGGAAACAGCCGGACAGTTCCAGTATGCTTTCCTGTTCCGGGGTGGATTTTCCTCGGTTCCGGGACTGAAAAAAGGAGAAGGAGCCTTTGTTTCCGATATCCTGGGCTTCTACGACGTGGCAGGAAAAAGCTGCACCGATTTCAATCAGATGCTGAAAGCCAACGGAATCACGATGGAGCGGCAAGTCAATGTCTCGGACATGATGCTGACAGGAACGGCTCCCTCGGCGAAGTTGGCTTTGCTGCTCGAGTCTGTCCTTTCCCTGACCAAAGACCGGACTTTCAATGCCGCAGAATATGAGTATCACCTGCGGAGCGAGAAGTTGCGCCTGGAGCGGGAACGGATGTCCACGCCCGGTATTCTGGCGACGACGGACCGGGCCCTGCGCCCCGACTACCTGTTCACTCCTTATAAGTATTGGGACAACCTCCGCGACGACCTTCCCCGGCGGGCCGAAAGCTATTTCGCCCGGCAATTCTCCAAAGCCGATGATGGGATCATCTCCCTGGTCGGCGACCTGGATCCGCTGGCAGCTCAGAAGATCCTTTGCAAATATCTGGATGGATTCAAGACCAGCAAAGGGCTTTCCCAGCGGCCCCAGGCCCAATATTCGCTTCGCTCAGACTGGATCTCGCTTACCGAGAAGGGCGCCCATGCCGAGGATGCGGGCGTGCACATCGACCTGACCTCGCTGACACCGATCACAGCTGAACGCTACTATGCATTCCGGATTGCACAACTGGTGCTCCAGAAAAGGCTGACGGCCGGCCTGGCGGAGTGTGGGTACTGGACCTCACTCGACAGCGGGATTGAATTCTACCCGCGGGAGCGTTGGGATATGCTCTTCTCCTGCCGGCCGGCTTCTACCGACGGACTGCCTTCCGGGATCGAGCCTGCGAAGCCGGAGGAGGCGGCCCGGATCATCCGTTCCTGCCTGGAGTCTGCCCTGCAGGAAAAGATTTCCGCGCAAGAGCTCAAGATCTATAAGGATCTGCTGCTCAAGCAAGTGACGTACGAGACAGGACGTCCTGATGCGATCCAGACTGCGATCGTCCAGCGCTATTCCTACGGCAAGGATCTGAGCTCTAAATACAAGACCTTGATCCCCGGACTGACGGCCGCTACGGTTGAAGAATTCCTGTCTGACCTGGCGAAAAGTGCCAAGGTCGAATATGTCGTGACGCCATGAGCCGCGCGTTCGGCACCATCGTCCAGATCGGAGACATCCTGGTCTCCGAAGAAGTGATCCTGGAATATTTCGCCTGCGATTACGAGAAGTGTCGCGGCGTCTGCTGCATCGAGGGTGACTGCGGAGCACCGTTGGAAGAGTCAGAACTGCCTTTGCTGGAGCAGGAGTATGCGGCATTCTCTCCCTTGATGCGGACTGAAGGGCGGGAGGCTGTCGCCCAGAAAGGCTTCTTTGAACTGGACATCGAAGGCGATATCGTCACGCCGGTGACTGCCGTGGACAAGGACTGCGCTTATACGCACTATGACGCAGCCGGCAACTGCCTCTGCGCCATAGAAAAGTGCTTTTTCGCCGGAGGCTGCGCGTTCCGCAAGCCCCAGTCTTGTCGCTTGTACCCGATCCGCATTACAAAGTTGACCGGGGGCGGGTTGGCCTTCAACTTGCACCGCTGGGGGATCTGCAAGGATGCCTTCGAAAAGGGACGCCGCGAAGGCGTGCGGGTGTACCAGTTCTTACAGGAGCCGCTGACCGACTTGTTCGGGGAAGATTTCTACCGGGACCTCTGCGCGGCGGCAGAATATGTCATCGCATCGGAAAACTGATGGGAGACCGGCACCTGTCTTCTTCCGCTACTCCGGGTCAAACGCCCAAGTGTCGGTCCTGAAGGAAGTGGACGGCAATCCAGCCGAATTCACCAGATTGCAGTCGGGATTGTCCTCCCACGCATACCGTGCCGCCTGAGGAAATTTCACCTCCGGACACGCCACGATGATGCAGTCTCCCTCTATCCGGGCCTGCGCCGGATGGAACACTCGGTCCGGTCCGGCCATCGTGAATCCCCGCAGCGGCTTACCGTCTGAAGTGACAAGCCCGTCAGCCCGTTCCGTGAAGGAAAGCCGCACGGTCCGCCCGACAATCTCATAGCCGGCATACCTCGGCCCATCGCAGACCACATCCATTCCATAACTTTTATGCAAAGCCTGCAGGGCAAGCCGATGCCCGACCGCAGCCTTGTTTTTCGGATGGGTGTCATAGGGGTCGCCGACATCCAAAAGGACGGCTTCGCCGCAATGTTCCAGATTCCAGGCCGTCCGGCTCTGGACCTCCCGCAACTCCGCATACCGCGACTTGGAAGGCTTCGAATAAACCTCGATAAAGTTGTGCAAATTGCAGATATAGAAATCCAGCGGTAAACCCCAAGCCTTTCTCCAATCCTGTACAAGAAGGGTCATGAGATCGCCATAAAGGGAAGTATAACCCAGATTCGCCTCCCCCTGGTACCAGATGGCCCCTTTGACTGGATATTTGGTGGCGGGATGGACCATGGAATTATACAGGTAGGAAGGGATATTCGGTCCAATGAAGGTCCGATACGGGACCCGGGGAAGGGATGACTGCCACGCGGGAATGATGAATTTCCAATCCCCGGACAGGTCGATCCTTTTCCCATCCGGACCTTCCACATACATGGCATGATCATTTTCTATCGCGATCGAACACTTTCCCGCATTGTCCAAGATCCTCGTGGCGATCACTGCGGAGCCTTTCTTTACCAGTTTGCCGGGAATCTTGTAAATCCGCTTGTCAAGATAATAATCCCCCCGGCCGATCTCCGCACCGTTGAAGAAGGTAATATCCCTGTCATCTAACGAAGAAAGGTATAGCGTCAGACTCTTTCCGACCCAGGCATCCGGTACGGAAAAACCTTTCCTGCAATAATAGACACCGTTGCAGACGGTTTCAAGGGGATGCTGGTCTTGGACGGAGCCCGGGAAAGACACATCTCTCCAGCCTGAATCATCATAGTCCAGGGCGGCCCAAGACCTCAGGCTTTTTCCAGGATAATACGCTCGTTCTGCCATGTCAGCAGCGGCGATCCACTCATCTAACTCCCGGAAATAAATCTTCTCCCGCTCTTTATTGTCCTCCGGGAAGGTGGAGAGCCGCTCCACAGCTTCCTTATACTGAGGGACTTGGGAAAGGCTTGGACCGCTGATCCAGCCTTCGATTTCAGTCCCGCCCCAACAGCCCTCAATGAGGCCGATCGGGATGCCGAGATGCAGCCAAAGTTCCCGTCCGAAATAATACCCGGCCGCGGAGAAATCCCGAATACTCTCCGCAGAACTAAGCTCCCAGCCTTTTCCGCCGACAGTATGGACCACTTCAGACGGTCTGGGAGACAAGCCGGTGTCGATATGGATCACCCGGATCTGGTCAAACTTGGAGGCTTCAGCCAGCGTCTCTTCCATACCGATCACCCCACTCCCGACAGGAAACTCCATATTGGATTGTCCGCCGCAGAACCATACTTCGCCGATCAGCACGTTGTTGAGTGTCAACGCTTCTCCATCGGAAACAGTGATGGAATAAGGGCCACCGGCCTCCGGCGTGCGGATTGTCAGCCTCCACGTGCCGCTTTCAGAAGCCGTGGTGCGGTAAGAGACGGAGTCCCAGGAAGTCGTCAGGGTCACCACTTTGCCGGGAGTTGCCTCTCCCCGAAACTCCGGGGAGGAATTCCGCTGAAGTACCATATTGTCAGAGTAGAGAGCGGGCAGTT
>JAEEGL013401005.1_pt1 | contig 10727 bp, 9 predicted proteins | sample 9134231 | NCBI WGS metagenome assembly JAEEGL01 (sample SAMN16246548, study PRJNA631951) | gut metagenome | biome: gut microbiome; feature: rumen; material: fiber-attached | host: Bos | place: Iran: Karaj | collected 2018-10 | reverse complement strand
TTAATTAATTATTTTGATTTAGAATTATTTAAAATTTTTACTTAAAATTAATATAATAAAAAGACAAATATTGAAATAAGTTTAAAGAGGTTAAAAATGTCAAATTCAATTGGAGAAAAATTTCAAATAACAACATTCGGATCAAGTCATGGAAAAGCTGTAGGGGCCATTGTCGATGGATGCCCTGCAAACCTGGAATTGAGTGCTGAAGACATTCAAAAGGAACTTGATAAGAGAAAACCTGGAACCAGTAGTGTAACTACTCCAAGAAAGGAAGACGACGAAGTCCAAATATTGTCCGGAATCTTTGAAGGAAAGACTGACGGAACACCAATTACCGGAATTGTCTTTAACAAAAATCAAAAATCCAAGGATTACTCAATGTTCAAGGATACTCCACGTCCGTCCCATGGCGATTTTGGCTGGATGACAAAATACGGCCACTATGATTATAATGGAGGAGGCCGTGGAAGCGGCAGAGTCACAATAGGACATGTCATCGGCGGAGCAATAGCTAAAAAATTATTGCAAACAAAAAATATTGAAATTATTTCCCATGTAACTCAAATTGGAGACATTAAAGCTTCAAAACAAGATTTTGACACAATCAAAGAAAATATTGAAAAAAATCCAGTTCGCTGTGGAGACTTAAAGGCCGCCAGCGAAATGGAAGAGCTGATTTTAGCTAAAAAAGAGGAAGGAGATTCAGTGGGAGGTATTGTTGAAACAATAGCCATTGGAGTTCCTGCAGGATTAGGCGAGCCTGTCTTTGAAAGACTTGACGGAGACCTTGCAAGGATTTTAATGAATATAGGTGCCGTAAAAGGTGTTGAAATCGGACTTGGATTTGACGTTGCAAGCCATACTGCTTCTGAAATAAACGATGAATACCAAATTGAAAACGGTAAAATAACCACCAAAACAAATAACTCAGGCGGAATAATGGGCGGAATGAGCAACGGAATGCCTATCGTTTCAAGAATTGCAGTTAAGCCTACACCATCCATTTCCAAATGTCAGGATTCAATCAATTTGGAAAAAATGGAAAATAAAAAAATAGAAATTAAAGGGCGTCATGACCCTTGTATCTGTCCTAGAGTAACTATCGTTGCCGAATCCAGCACTGCAATTGTCCTTGCAGACCATATGATTCGTTCAGGATTTATACACCCTAGCAATTTGGAAAAACAAATTTAACTTTTCTTTAAAATAGACAATTCATCGAATTCATTATGCTTGAAAGCCTGTTGGTAAGAATTCTTTCTTTCACTTTCAAACAATGCATGATCAGTGCTGTGAATTGATGACTGCGTATCCTTAAGGGAAATCAGTCTGAATCTCTTCGGATTGTTATAGTTCACATTAAATGACAAACCATCATATGCAGCTATTGTTTTGACTCCTGTGGCCTTGGAAATCTTTTTGGCTTCAGTTACAGGATTGCTGGATATCATCTTAAGTCCCAAATGTGTCATAACCGCCACTTTCGGCTGCACTTCATTAATCAGGTCAATGAAATTACGGGAACACATATGACCGTTGATTGTCTTGTTTCCCGGCCTCAACACACTTGCAATCAAGATATCTGCATCCTTATGTTCATCGGCCAATCCTTCATAGTATCCTGTATCTGATGTGTAGGATAATTTAAAGCCGTTGTAATCAATCTGAAAACCGCATCCAGTTGGGTCTCCATGTGAAGTTGAAGTACCCTTTATCTCAACATTGTGCATCTTATCGACTGTTCCTGGCTTTAGGACAATCTTATCTGATTTTGACTTATGATATGATGAGATACATGGCCCCCATTTCTCATATCCTTCCATAACACTTTCACTGCCGACTATGACTCCCCTTGCTTTGGTCATTCCTCTTGTCATAGCCTCAATGAGAATTTCCGCATCATTGTAGTGATCTGTGTGTGAATGTGAAACGATGACCCCACTCAAATTACGAGGGTCGAAACCGAATTGATATGTTCTGATTAGCGCTCCTGGACCCGGATCTATATGATAATTCTTTCCGCCGAGGTTATCTATCCTGATTCCCCCGGTCATCCTTCTTTGGCTAATTGCAGAGAACCTTCCTCCTCCGCTGCCTAAAAATGTTATCTTCATTCAAATCCCATCTATAATGAGCATAAAATTATATCGCATTTTAAGGAAGACTTGTCCTTTTTAAGGCATAAGTCCTCATTCTCAATGACTACTTTATCTCCTATTTTAACGTTATCGCTTTCTGTAAACATCAATACGTTTTGACCGGGACCTGCAAGCTGTTTCCAGTTTGCATCAACAGCCTGGGTTTTGTCGTTTAGCTGGACGAAGAGCATTTCACCATCAATTTGAACTACACGGCCTACCTCACCCTTATCGATGATCTTATTGGCCATTTCAATTTCAATGTTTTGCTGAACTAACTTTTCTGTCAATTCCTGCCTGAATTTGGTCAATACCTTAATATCATGGTCAATTGTGATATTCAAATGTTTTTGAGCTTCCAACTTATCAAATTTAGGCTGTTGCATCAGCACATCGACCTTTTCCCCAACGGTGGGTGTCTTAGAGGAGACCTCATTTAAAATGCCCTCGAAAATTTCCCCCATATACCTTAAGCTTTGGGAGGATTTCCATTCCCTTTTGATTAATGTTTCAGCCATACGTTTTGCATACTCATTTCCAAAGATGATGACTCCGCTTTCGCCTGCCTTACGGGATTCTGTATTGGAACCTAATAACTCAACGATTTGGTAACCGTTTGTAGTTCCGTAGATACGTCTTCTTCTTGTTTCAAATGTTCCTTTTGTGCTTACTTCGCCTCTGATGGTATTTCCAATTATCTTAATCTTATTGGCGTCATCAGTTATTTTAATTGAAATTCCAAGTTCGGCAGCCCTTTTCAAAAAGTCATCGTCATTATCAATTTTTCCTTCATATAATTCCTTTTCTAATACAGCTAAATTCTCTTTATCACCGAAATATCCTATTTTTCTTTTATCGCTTGCCATTACGCAACCTTTCTTTCCAACATAAGCAATAATTAAGCTCATAATATCTCCTAATTTGATATTTTCTAAATTATCAAAATATCAATAATTTATTATTTATATATAATTATAGTTATCATACATTATAAATGTTAATAAACCGGCGAAAAAATTTTATCTAATAAACAATTAAGGCATTTAAACTAATTTTAATTAATTAACAATAAATTTAAATAATAATATAACTAGAAATATAATTATATTAATTGTTAATTATTTATCATGATAATTTAACATGACGATATAAAATATAACAGGAGAAAAACTTATGATAGATCTCAATAAGATGTTTAAACCTGAATCTGTAGCGGTTATTGGAGCTTCCAATACCCCTGGAAAAGTAGGATATATCATTGTTGACAATCTTATCAATGATGGATTTGAAGGTGAAATATATCCTGTAAACCCGAAAGGTGGAGAAATCCTTGGAAAAACAGCTTACGCAAATATTAAGGACGTGCCAGGAAAAGTAGATTTGGTAATCATTACCATTCCTTCCCCATTCGTAAACACTGCAGTTAAGGAATGTGGTGAAGTCGGCATAGAAAACATGGTCGTTATTACTGCCGGTTTCAAAGAAGTTGGCGAGGAAGGAGCAAAATTAGAAGCAGAATTGACTGCTCTTGGTAAGGAATACGGTATAAACATTATTGGACCAAACAGTTTAGGAATTACCGATTCACACACTCCTCTAAACGGATCATTTTCACAAATGATGCCTCCAAAAGGAAACATGGCATTCATCTCCCAAAGTGGAGCTATGATGGTGGCTATTATCGATTGGAGTGTAACTTCTGGTATTGGATTCAGTAAAGTTATCAGTTTAGGTAACAAGGCTGGAGTAAGTGAAATCGAATTATTACAATACTTGGCAGAAGATGATGAAACTAACGTAATTATCTGTTATCTAGAATCAATTTCCGATGACGATGACTTTGTAAGAACCATGAGGGAAACTGCACATAAGAAACCTATCATTGTGCTCAAATCCGGTTCAAGCTCTGCAGGAGCAGCAGCTGCATCCTCACACACCGGAGCATTGGCAGGAAGTGACTTAGCATTCGATACAGCATTCCATCAATCTGGAATCATGCGTGTGGAAACCATGGCTGAATTGTTCGACCTCGGTTTAGCATTCTCCAAAGCACCACTTCCAAAAGGCGACAGAGTGGCCATTATTACAAATGCAGGTGGTGGAGGAGTACTTACCGTAGACGCCATGGAAAAAGCAGGTTTGCAACTCGTTGAATTTGATGAGGAAACCACTGCTAAAATCAAAGAATGCGTTACCGAAGAAGGAAGTGCTAAAAACCCTATTGACGTATTGGGTGATGCACCGGTAATCAGATACAAAGAATCATTAGAACTTGTTTTAGGATATGAAGATGTCGACAGCTTAATCGTAATGGTTTGTCCTACAGCATCTGCTGACCCTGATGGAATTGCAGAAGCAATCATTGAAGAGAAAAAGAAATTCGACAAACCTGTTATCGTCGTTAACATGGGTGGACCAACATTCGTTGATGCAAACGATGCATTAAGAGACAATGGTATTCCAACCTACGTATTCCCTGAAACCGCTGTTAAAGCTCTCGAAGCAATGGTTAAATTTGCAAGATTAGAAGAAAGAGAATACGATGACGTAATCGAAAACATTGATGATGTCGACAAAGATGCAGTAAAAGCGATCTTTGAAAAGGTCAAAGCAGACGGCAGAGACACATTGCTCGGTAGTGAAGCATATGCCGTAGCTGAAGCCTATGGAATTTCAGCAGCACCTATCAAGTTATCCACTTCCGCTGATGAAGCGGCTGAACTTGCTGAAGAAATGGAATTCCCTGTTGTGCTTAAGATTGCATCCGATAAAATCCTGCACAAATCAGATATCGGCGGTGTAAAAGTAGGAATCAGCAGCGCTGAAGAAGCAAAAGCAACATATGAAGAAATCATCGCTAATGCTAAAGCAGCTCATCCTGACATCGTTCCTGATGGTGTAGAAGTGCAAAAAATGATGGATTCTGGTGAAGAAGTCATTGTAGGTATGATTCGTGACAAACAATTCGGTCCTATGATTGCATTCGGTATGGGTGGAATCTATGTTAACCTTATTGAAGATGTGTCATTCAACCTCGCAAAAGGTATGAGCTCCCAAGAGATTGAAGAGCAAATCGCATCAACCAAAGTATCCAAATTGCTTGAAGGATACCGTGGTGAAGCACCTTGCGACGTTGAAGAAGTCAAAGAAGCTATCAAAAGAGTAGCCAGATTAACTTTAGACTTCCCAGAAATATCAGAACTTGACATAAACCCTATCTTCGTCTACGAAGAAGGCTCAAGTGCACTCGATATTAAAATCAAATTATAATTTCTCAAATGAGAAATTACTCTTTTTTTCTTTTTATTTTTATACAATCAATCTATTCATATTTTTAAGAGGAATTTAATGAACTACGATTTGAGCAAACTTGGAATCGAAAAGGATTTGCAGTACGAATGCATTACAACAACCATTGGCAAGGACGGGGTTAAGAATGCCGCCGCCTTCGCATTCATCTATTTGGGCGAGGACAAGGTTAACTGCCACATCTTTGAAGGATCAAAAACATTGAAAAACATCCGGGACACTAAGGAATATGTAGTTAACATTACACAAGACCCACTAGTTTTCACCTATGCCACACTAGATTGTTTGGGTGATGAATATTACACAGACGATGGCGACATAGCTATCATTAAAAACACCCCCGCTTACATTATTGTGGATGTTGAAAACATCGATGCCAAGACTCCTGAAAATTTCCCAATCAAGGGCGACAACAGCATCTACTTCATTGATGGAAGAATAAGGGAAGTTGTTGTGAATGATGATAACGTTCAAGCCTATAATAGGGGAATGAGCGGATTAATCGAAGGGCTTGTCAATTTCTCAAGGTATAAAATCGTTGATGATGCAAGAAGAAAGAAATATATGGACTGGCTGATTGAAAATCAACGGGTCATAAATAAAGTCTCTGACGAGAAAACAAAAAAAGCCATGGCCAAATTAATGGCCGAATATGAAAAAAATTAAAAAAAAGCATAGTTTAACTATGCTTCCCAATATAAGTCTTCCTGTGACACAGTTTGGTTTAAGATTCCTAAATCAACTTCTAATTGTTGGAATACATCCACATTTGCTTTGTATTCATTAGATAAACCAAATATGAATGGGAAACTTTCTAAAGATTCAGCTTCTGCAGCTGGATCAGCAACAATGTCTTCAGGTAATAATTTAACTATTTCTTCAGTTTTACCATCTTCAATGTTTTTATTGATGAAGACTGTAGCTTCTTTGTGGATTGCAACGATGTCTTTAGCTTTGTCTGCGCTTTTATTTAAGAAGTCATCGGATGCAACTACTACACAACATGGGTGTCCTGGTACGATTTCAGATGAGTCAGCCAATTTATGGATGTTAGCATCGGTTTCACCAAGACTTACGTAAGGTTGGAAAGTAATTGCTGCAGGAAGGTTGCCTGTTTTTAATGCGTCATTAATGGATGGCACTTTCATTGCAGATTCGTTAACATCATCTAAGGACATTCCATTTGCTTTTAAGTATGCTGCGAGCAATACATGTTGAATGGATGCTTCACCAGGAGTTGCAACAGTTTTGCCTGCTAAATCTTTAGCATCATCAATATGGGAGTCGTTAGTAACGACAATTCCACTACCTTCTACTTGAGCAGCGGAAATGATTTTCACTGGAACGCCAGCGGAAACGGAGGACAATACAGGAGAAATTCCTACATAACCTACATCAACGTCGCCACTAGCCATAGCAGTCATTAAATCTCCACCGTTGTTAAATTGAACAAGTTCGGTGTTGATTCCTTTATCTTTATATAAACCTTGTGCATCTGCTACAAATAATGCAGCATCGTGGTCAGAAGGTAAGTAACCTATCTTTACAGTGTCTTCTCCTCCACCTAAAAAGTCAAAGAGACCTGCACTGGCAGAACCCATTACAAGGAATGCTGCAAGTGCTAACACTAAAATAAATGTAATCTTTTTATTCATTTTTTTCACCATTGTATATGATAATTTAATTGTTATACAACAATTATTATTATTTGAAAGCATTTAGTATATATACATTACTTTTATCTAAACTAACAACTTACTATTAAATAAATTAACAATTGTTATATTCGAATCCCTTAACATTAATTTAAAATATGTAGTATTTAAAGATTATGTAAAAAAAAGATTTCAGGTAGTTAATATTTTAACTACCGTCCCAGAAAATTTGATTTTCAGAAAGTGGTTTCTTTAGAATGCCCAAATCAACTTCCAAATCCATGAAGTCCATGACTTGCTGTTTATAATCATCATCCAAACCGGAAATGAATGGGAAGCCTGACATTGCAGTCTTTTCAACTTCAACATCACTTACTATATCCTTTGGAAGCAAGGTTGCTGCCTCATCGGTATTGCTGTTGATGTAATCAGTTGCATTCTCATGGATCTCCAATATCTTTTGGGTTTCATTAGGATGCTCTTCTAAAAACTTGTCTGATGCCACAACCACACAGCATGGGTGGTTTGGAATAATGTCATTGGAATCGACCAACACTTTTGCTCCATTTTTCTCTGCAATTGATACATATGGCTCAAAAGTTATCATTCCATCAATTTTATTTGTTTTTAAAGCATCATTCATTGAAGGAACTTTCATTGCTGAAACTTTCAAATCGTCAATTGACATTCCATTCTCATTCAAGTAGTATGTAAGAAGCATGTGCTGAATTGAAGCCTCACCGGGAGTTGCTATTTTTTTGCCTGCCAGATCAGATACTGAATTGATTCCGGAATCCTTTGCAACGACGATTCCTGACCCTTCAGTTTGGGCTGCGGAAATTACCTTTACAGGAACTCCGTTGGATATTGAAGACAGCACAGGGGTTATTCCCACATAACCTACATCAACATCACCGCTGGCCATAGCAGTCATCAAGTCCCCTCCATTGTTGAATTGGACAAGCTTTGTGTTAATTCCATTTTCTGCATATTTGCCTTGTGCATCTGCAACAAATAATGCCGCATCGTGGTCTGATGGCAGGTAACCTATTGTTACCTCGTCACCGCCACCTCCTAAAAGGAAAAATGCACCGACGGCAATGACAATGATTGCTATAATGATTGCAATAATTCTATTATCCATTGTATCACCAATTAGTAATTATATTCAAAAAATAATAAATGTTTTGATTAAGACAGCTTCCATCAAAAAGGTTTATATACCAAATCAATCTACTTAAATTTATGGAGAAAAGATAACTATTGTTATATTTTTTCCATGACTACGAAAATTGTATTAGAACTCCAAAATCTAAAATATAGATTAAAACATAAATATCAATGAGTATTAAAGTTACCACCTAGAGCAACAACTCATTGATAAAAATTTTAAAGGGATAAAATGAACTTAGAAGATAAAATAAATATTGTAAAAGATATTTTAAGAGACCAAAAGGTGGCTATCGGCTTTTCCGGTGGCGCTGACTCTACTTTAATCACCTACTTATCTTCGAAAGTTGCGAAAGACACATTGGCCATTACAATTGACAACCATCTGCTTCCTAGCGGATTTGTTGAGAATGCAAAAAATACCTGTGACTCATTTGGGGTTAAACATGAAGTAATAGACATCAATTTCTATGAAGATAAGGATTTCTTATCCAATGGCCCTGAAAGATGCTTCACATGCAGAGGATTAATGTATTCAACAATTGAAAAGGTGGCTCGTGAAAATGGATTTGACTTCATTTGCGACGGAAACAATATCAGCGATTTGATTGCAGATAGGCCGGGCATTTTAATTACCTATGAAAAGGACTTTAAAACACCATTTATCACAGCGAAACTGACCTCCAAAGAAATTCATGAATATCTGGGTAAGCATAACATTGAATATTCAAGGTCAACCACATGTCTTGCTACAAGAATCCCTACAAATACGCCAACAACTAGTGAAAAGATCAGAAGAATTAGTTGCTGTGAAGATTATATTTTAGACAATACTAACTGTGAAATTGTAAAAGTTAGAGATTTCGGAGAGATTGGTATTGTTGAAGTTGATAAGATTACTGAGATTTTAAGTGAAGATAAATTTAAACAAATAAACGATGAATTAAAAGAACAAGGCTTCAATAAAGTTGTTTTAAATTTATCGGAAATTGATGATAATGAGTACATTAGAATCGATTATGAAAACGAGTCATTTTCATATCAACTTCCATTTACCATAAACATTGAAAATACAAAAAAACAGCTAACTGAAATTGACTCTGAATCCAGTGAAAACATCCAATCAGGCAAGATCACAATTTATGAAAATGGTCTAATTGAAGGGCATGGCCTGGAAACATATGACATTGCGCTGGATTCATTTATGGAAATACTGCAAAAACTAAGAAGAAACATTTAGGTGAACATAATGCCGACAAGATATATTGGAGATGGATATTGGGAAATAGCCTCCCGTCAAATGAGCATAGTGACAAGAAGCGAACAGCAAAGATTTAAAGATGCGAAAATCACAGTCATCGGATGTGGCGGAATCGGTGGAGAAACAATTGAGATGCTTGCAAGAATGGGTGTTGGAGAACTTGTCTTGGTTGATAAGGATGCATTCGACCTATCCAACCTAAACAGACAGACCTTGGCAACAATAGCTGATTTAGGTCTTGAAAAAAGTGAGGTTGCCGCTGAAAAGGTAAGATTGATAAACCCATATGTCAAAACAACCGTATTCAATGAACACATTGACCAGACAAACATCGACAAGGTCATTGGAGATTCAGACATTGTCATTGACGCACTCGACAACGTCCTGACAAGGGTTATCGTGTCCAGAACAGCCCGAGAGAAAAAGATTCCATATATCCATGGCGCAATTCACGGAACCATGGGACAGATTACCGTATTCCTGCCTAACAGCGATAAGACTTATGAGGAAATGTTTAACTTACCTTCAATTGGAAAAGAATTAAATGAAGAAACAGTTGAAGCACTGAAAAATGTCACTTCAGGAGTGCCTCCGGTAATCGGACCTACACCAAACCTGATTGGTTGTCTTGAAGCTTTTGAAGCATATAAAATAATAACCGGTGTGGGAAAAGTTACAGTAGCACCGGAAATATTGACTTTTGACTTGCTTAATTTAGGTTCATTTTCATTAGATGAACTCTAAATTTCTTATTCTTTTAATGCAAGGCTTGAATACTTTTTAAATTCCTTAAGACCCTCATCATCTAAATTATCTATCAGATCAACACTTGTTTTCTTGTTATTGATTGACAGGTTCATATGGGCATTGATGTAACCCTCATTTCTAATCAGTTCCAATAGCCTTTTTCCATAGGTCAAATCTGAATTTGAAACGCGGTCATGCATCAGCTTCAATGTGTCGAAGCCTTCGAAACCTAAAACCTCACACATTCCATACATTTCATTGATTATTTCAGATGCCCATTCCTTGAGTGTGGTCTCCTCACCGTCCCTCACTAGTCTCATTGAATCGACATATGCCTGTTCGGCAACCCTTTCCTCATTGATGAATGCCTCGCTTTGCCAGCATTCATAATCGGATTCGCTTTTGACAAGCATGTATATCAGGAACAAATGCAGGAATTTCATG
>JAEEGL011768701.1_pt1 | contig 10727 bp, 6 predicted proteins | sample 9134231 | NCBI WGS metagenome assembly JAEEGL01 (sample SAMN16246548, study PRJNA631951) | gut metagenome | biome: gut microbiome; feature: rumen; material: fiber-attached | host: Bos | place: Iran: Karaj | collected 2018-10 | reverse complement strand
GTCTGCGAAGCCAACTACTCCGACGCCTGCGGCTTCCCTTACTGCTACAGGGCCCTTGGCACCGGCAAGATTATCGGGGCACCAGTTCCCGGCACCGCCACATCGGTGTGGTGGGAGAACCAGGTGGATCCTTCTCTGGTGTTCGGCATTCCCCAGATAGGCTCTTGGAGCGTCTCCAACGGCCGCTATCTAGAGAATCTGCAGCTTGAGCCGGACATCGTGGTCTACAACGATCCCGAAAGCGTCGCGCGCGGCGAAGACAAGCAGCTTGAAGCCGCTGTGGCCGAAATGCTGAAGGAAGTCTCCAAATGACGAGGGGACGCGGACTCCTGGCCCGGCAAGCCTGACACTTCCTCCACCTGAATATCAAGCACTTACACAAAACCGTCTGGTGCGTTTTCACCAGACGGTTTATAGTAACTAATTGATAATCAAGTATGATGAAGAAAGATGAAAAAGGGTCTTGTGAATTGCGTGGAAGTTTACGATATTTGCAGAAAGCCCTATGTCTGGGCTATGGATAAATAGAATTGAAAGCTATGAAGGGTCAGAACAGAAAACTCTATCCGGACATAATCAATCATTGTTATCAGAGAACCATAAATGGAGACCTGATCTTTTACAATGTTTATGATTGCCTGATGTTTTTTACCATTTTTTGCGTTCAAGCGCCAAAATATGGAATCAGGGTTTATAAACTATGTTTGATGCCGGACCATATTCATAATTCTTCTTCCGCAAAAAGAAAGAAGGATTTATCGGATTTCACCCAGGTTTATACTGCAATGTACGCCAGGGAACACAACATTGTATGCAATGAGAAGGGGTCTGTATTTCAATCCCCATTCGGCAGTGCACCTAAATATGGCGATAAAAAAGCACGCTCCAATCTTATTTATGTCGATAACAACCCGGTAGAGCGACACCTTGTGGAAAAGGCTGAAGACTATCGTTGGAATTTTCTTGCCTACGCAAAAAGCAATCACCCTTTTTCAAAGCCTCTGGCATTGAAAGAGGCCTCAAAAGCAATGAAAACTTCTATAGAAATAGTAGATGCATGGTATAATGATGGAAAGTATCTATCGTATTTTATGCTGAGAAGGATGTTTTCACCTCTTTATGAAGAGGAAAAGCGTCAATTAGTAGATTACATTGTAACCAAATACAACATTCTGGACTATGAGGGAGCGGCCGCTTTTTTTGACGGTTATGAGAACATGTTAATTGCAACACACTCTGTCACCGGCAGTGAACACGACTTAAATGAAGTCTTTGTTGGCAAATCTGATGAATACTATAACAAGATGACTTCGATTCTTATGAATACAGGGAGATTCAAGGATATCCATGATGTGTTTTCTTTGTCTATCGAAGACAGGATGGGTTTACTCAAGATGCTGAACTCCCAGACCGATGCAACGCTGGAGCAAATTGCGAAGTATCTGCACATTCCCTTTAAGCACGAAAAAGGTTAGCACTCTTGATAATCAAGCACTTACGCAAAACCGTCTGGTGCGTTTTAACCAGACAATTTATAGTAACTATCTGATAATCAACAGGACAGGGGGGCAAACAAGCTCGGGGAGAGCTCTACCGCTAGCGTATTCCGTACTTCCGGAGGATCCTGACCAGGGGCTTGCGTATGCTCTCTGCCCAGAGGTAGTAACCGATGTCGCTGGGATGGGTGCCGTCCAGCGAGGTCTCGTGGTCGGGGGTCGAGGCGTCGGATGTCTTGATGTAATACACATCCTTATAGCGCTTTACGGCGGCGGCCATCACGCTGTCTGCCATGGCTATCTTTGCCTTCTCTATCGCATCGCGGCGGATGTTGAAGTTGCGGTTCTCCCGATAGATGGTGCGGATGAAGATCAGCGGCACGCCGGGATGGGTGGCCTGGATTTCCTCGATGAACCCGAAGGTGCGGGTGCGGATCTCCTTCGGACTGGGATTTGAGAAGGTGTCGAAGAAGAAGGCGTCGGCGTGAGCATCCTTCAGGGCACGGAGATATTCCGGCTGCATCTTGCAATCGCCGGCCACGCCAAGGCTGTTGAACTGGAATCCGGTCATCCTGCTTAAAAATCCGGGGATGGTGTTGGCGCATCTGGCGGAGCCGTGGCCATGGGTGAAACTGGAGCCGTACAGCACTATATCATATTTGAACGGTTTGTCGCCAGGCTCCAGCACGTTGCCGGCAGGAACGCCGACCTGGGCGGACTTGATGACGCTGAAATTCGAGAAGTAGACTATGCACTCCTTCATGCCGGGGGCCATGCCCTCCACCAGGGTGCAGGTCTTGTAGTCGTCGTTCCCCTTGGGGATGTAGGCCGATCCCGCCCAGAGCCAGGAACCATCCTTCTTTATATAGAGGTCGTAGCCCCTCTCCCCACGGGTGGAACCACCTTCGTTCTCGGTGAGGGTGCGCATGGTGATGGTGCGGGCATCGGTGCGGAAACTGCAGATGATGCCGGAACTGGAGCTCAGCAGCTTGACGCTGTTCTCGGTCCAGCCGCCGTACTTGCCGAAATCCATACGCTTGTACGGGTCCGGGGTGTCCGGGAAAACCTTTCCGACGATGGTAAGGTCGGTGGCTTCTACATATTTATAATCCTGCGCAAAGGCAGAAAGCACCGCGGTCAGCGCGGCAATCAGGAAAAACAGGCGTTTCATAAACTATAACGAACTTATCATCAAAAGGACCACCCCGGCGAGCATAAGAAAAAGCACGCCGGCCTTCTGCACTATTCGCTTCTCCTTGAAGAGGGCGGCGCCCAGCGCGAAGGTGATGATCACCGAGCTGCGGCGTATGAGCGAGATGACCGACAGCATCGATCCGTCCGCCTTCAGCGAGAAGAAGTAGAGCATGTCGGCGGCGGTGATGAAAACGGCGATCAGCACCAGCGTCCAGTCCCAGCGGAAGGGTTCCGACACCCCGCGCGAACGGCGGAGAAGGATGATCACCACCAGGAACAGGGTGATGTAGATATTGGTCCAGCCCTGCACGAAGAGTGGCTGCATGCCGGCCATGATGTGCTTGTCCCAGAGCGCGCTGGCTACCCCGGTGAACACCGACACCAGCAGGGCCCAGAAGCCCTTGTTGCCCTTGAAGGAGATGCCTTCCCGCTCGCTGCTCACACTCAGCAGCCACAGGGCGAGAAGCACCGCCGCAACCCCGCACCACTGCATCCAGTTCAGCCTTTCTCCAAATAGGATAATGGAGAAGATGACCACGAACATGGGCCGGGAGGTCTTGAAGGTGCTGACGGTGGTGATGGGAAGCAGCTGCAGGGCGATCATGCCGCTAACCCACGAGGCCGTCACCAGGACGGCCTTGAAAAGGAGCCGGAGATGGTCCGCTCCGGCTCCCAAGGTCAGGAAAGGACTCACGAATATGGCGCTCAGGCCGGTGGCGACCAGCAGGATGCCGTATACGCCGTTGCGTTTCAGCGCAGCTTTCTTCGCAACGTCATATACGCCCAGCAGCACCGCCGAGGCGAGAGCCATCCATATCCACATAAGCTACTTGAGATTGAATTCTTTCGCCCAGTGCCTGCCGTCCGGAGCGGTGACGCTGATCTCGATTACGGAAGCGTCCTTCGAAGGCTTGACGGCAAAGTAATGGATATTCTTTCTGGGCTGTTTGTATTTGGGAATCGGCTTGTCGCCGAACTTCTTTTCAATCTGTTCGATGAAGGTGGGGGAGACGTCCGCGACCAGTTCCGGAGTGCCCATGGCTGTACCGTCCTGGACCCATTCGACCTTCCAGTCTTCATCGTAATCCCAAACGTTCGCAAGATAGCAGTCCGGGTTGAAGCGGGATTCGCCCCTGGCGATGAATTCCACCTGGAAATCATCGGGATAATCGATGTTATGCCAGTACCAGGACAGGTTTTCTCCCTCGCGGTCGAAAATCAGGTAGCCGCGCGGCGTGCCGTCGTTGCACCAGATGGTTTCCCACCAGGTTCCGCAGATGGATGCCGGGTTGTGGTCCCGGATGTCCGGAGTGTAGCGGTGGTTGTTGAAGATGTGGGTGTGGCCGGAGAGGAAATCCACCTTGTAGCCGTCCAGCATCTCGATGAGCTCCTTGCCGTTCACGATGTAGACATCTTTCCACCAACGGTAGGTGGGGCTGTGCTGGGCGATGAAGATGTGGGTCCCCTTGGGCACGTACTCCAGCAGTCCGCGCATGAAGTCCATGGTCCACTCGGGATAGCCTTCTGTGTATTTGCCGGATACCTTCGGATCCTTGACCTCGCCGCGGAAGCGGATGTTGTTCACGCCGACCACCAGGTCCTTGCCGAGCCAGAAAGCCCAGTTGGCAGGGCCGAAGTGATCTTCGTATGTTGCTTCGGCAGCCTTGCCGCCCATGTTCTGGATAAAGTCGTGGTTGCCGATCACGGAATAAAAAGGTATTCCGGTCTTGGCTATGGCTTCCTTGTAGGGCTCGAATATCTCGAGCTCGTTCCAGCCCTGGTCGCCGAGGGATATGCCCACGGTGTTATGCTTGGCCAGGTGTGCCTGTCCCTGCTCAGTAAGGTCCTGGAGAGGCTCCTTGCAGAACTTCTTCAGGTGCCTTTCGTGCTTCATCTGGGGGTCCGATACTGCAAACAGCGTGAAATCGTCGCCGTCTGCGGTGCGGTTCAGTTCGAAGTGATACTTCTTTGCCTTGGTAAGAGGCTGGTAGAACTGGGGGGCTCCGGTGGAAAAGTCCGGTTGATAGCCTGAAGGGCTCACGATATACACGAAACGTGCGTCATCGGCCACATCCAGCTTGAACTTTCCGTCCGAGCCGGTGGTAGTGAAGTGCGCTCCGTCCGTGACGATAACGCCCGCCAGGGCATCGCTGCCGCAGGCGACGCTACCGCTCACGCGGCGAGCCTCCGCGCCGAGGCAGAGGCTCGCTGTGAGCAATAGGATTAAGAGTTTCTTCATTTGTCTTTACTTGGTCACGATCTTTATGTTGTCGAGATACCATCGGTTCTGGCCGCGGGTATTGCTCACATAAGGATCGGAATTGGTAGGACGCAGGGTAATCCTGGTTTCAGCCGTTGCCCCGGGAATTGTAACCGAAGCATGCTGCCACTCGAGCTTGGTCTGATCGTCTGCGGTGGGCTGAGCCGATGTAAGTTCGGTGTCGGTTCCGCCGCTGACGGCTGCAGTCAGTGTCATGATGTCGGGCTTGGAGCCGCCTGTCATGCACCAGCACCAGTCGAATGTCAGTTCCACGGTGGTGGCAGCGGTGAGGGCTGTAAGCGCAGGAAGGATAAGGCCGGAGCTATAGTCGGATTTGCCGAACTTGAGATAGTTCTTCTGCAAGTAGAGGGTACGGCCGTTCCCGCTGTCGGGCTCGGCTGTGCTCCACTCCAGGCCCTTACCACCCCAGATGAAGCCATAGCCCTTGGTCTGAAGGTCGGCCAGGATGGGCTGAAGCGCTGTGGTTGTGAAGATGTTCGGCGAGGAACCAACAGAGTTGTTGGTAACATCGTCGGGAGCATTTGCTGCCGTTGCATAGGGCTCAAGCCACTCGAAGTCTTCTTCAAGAATCGTGGTTCCGGCAGGAATTCCGCCACCGCCGCCGGCGGGAGCGTCGGTAACCTCGAAGAGAGGACCGGCATCCTCGCCATCGTCACCATTGTCGGCGATGCGGCAGGTACCTCCGTTAGGTGCAGCGAGAGCGCCCTTGCCGTTGGACTGCCAGTTGGCCACGCAGCGCATCCTGAACTTGGGTTCGCGGCAAGGAGCTGCGAGTTTCCAGTTGCACTCTACCGCCACGTTCGCTGTGGGTTCGATGAAGTTGTACTGGGCATTCGTGCCTGTTTCGGTTTCCGTTTCGACAGGATACTCTTCTGCCGGCTTCCACTCGTTTCCGTCGAAGTATTCGAGCATCCAGTACTTCTGTCCGGTTGCGGAAATACGTGTGAGGAACTTGATATGGAGCTGAGTGCCAGCAGGATACTCGTAATTGTCGGTAGCGGAGAATTGCCAGTAGTCACCCGGCCATGCGCCGGTTACGTAAGGATGTCCGGTGCCACCGATAATACGGGATGCCTTGTTAGCGGTGTCGATACCGGTCTTGTCGATCTGCCAGTACTCGATCTTGCCGTTGCCCTCCACATTGGAAGGAACGTAGAGTCCGCCAAAGCCTTCCGTGGCGTCGGGCTTACCTGCGGTGCCGCCGAAGAATTCCTGATATGCAGTCATCGTGGTAGCAGTGAAGCGCCACTTGGCATACAGGAGCTTGTCGGGTCTGGGAACTACGGCGGGACCGTTGTCCTTGACGGCGGTGGTCAGAATGCCGAACATCTTTGCTCCGAGCAGACCGCTGATGTAGCCTGTGAGATCCACCTTGTTGCCGTTAAGGCTGGAAATGCTCAGTTCAGAAGGGCAGTCGACCTGCTTGACGGAGTACTCCACTTCGTCGACGGTAACCACGAGATTGCCTCCCGAAACTACGCCGGAGACGGTCACGTATTCCGTTGCGGAAGCGGTGTAGGTGGCGATGACCTCGTTCAGGTTGACAGGAGTAGGATAGGTGTAGGTGCCGGAAGACTTGACGGTGACTTCATCGGCAGGGCTTCCCTTTACATCCTTTACTGAAACCACGTCTCCGACTTTCACACTCTCGGTGGACTGGATGTAAACATTGGTGGTTCCGCTGTTCACTACAAAGCCCTTGGAAGTGACAGCAACGACAGTGGCTTCATCGAGGATGAATGCCTTCCCGTCTGCAAGTTCGGCGACTTTGTCGAGAGTCAGATGCTGGGCATTGCGGTAGGAATCGCCTTCCTGGCTCACGAAGATGAGCAGGCGGCTGGCAAGGGTGTTGCCGGAGATGATGAGCGTATCCTTGCGGGGCTCGAGCATTCCCTGCGCATCCGTATTTTCAGATGCACTGACCGTGACGGTAGTCGTGCCGTTGCCGGTCTCTGGAGTCACGGTGATCCAGGAGGGAGCGGTGGTGTGCCATTCGCCGTCGGAATACACGGTAACGGTCTGCTCGGCAGGATTCTTGGCAGAGAATTCCATTATAGTCTTGTCGCCAAGCACTGCCTTGGCAACGCCGATGCCCGGCTCCTGCTCACAGGAAGCGAGTGCGGCGCCAAGTATGGCCGTAATGGCGGCAGCTTTCAATATGCTATATAATCTTTTCATAATCTGCTACCAGTTAGGATTCTGTTTGAGATTCGTGTTGAGTTGGAGATCCTTTTCGTTGAGGGGATAGAAGTAGTGCTTCGTCTCGTCGAAGGAATGAGGAACGGTGTGGAGCACGTCGCGCACGCCGGAGGTGGCAGCGTTGCCCGTGTTGGGATCTACCAGATAGAACATCTCATCGATTGCTTTTTCGTCCGCAACTGAAGGATCATGTATCTGGAAACGTGTGCCGGTAGCAGCGGAAGTGCCTACATAGAAGGTGTACTTGCTGTCGTCGCCGAAATCATAGGTGCCGGGGCCGGGGATGTACATTCCCCAGTAAGGCTGGTTGAGGCAGTAACCGGCCTTCCAGCGGATCAGGTCGAAGTAGCGGCCGTAACCTTCCTGGAAGAGCTCGATTGCACGCTCGCGGCGGATTTCGAGTATGACACCCTTGTTGGAACCGCTGACGTTGGTGTATCCGAACTGGGCGGATCCCAGGTAGTTGTTGTCCGGGTTTGCATTGGCTGCATCCTTGTTCAGGTCGGGCATGCCCACACGCTTGCGGATGAGGTTGACGGAAATGTCCAGGTCGTCCTGAGTGAGTTCTCCGAGCTCGGCCTTTGCCTCAGCATAGTTCAACAGTGCTTCTGCATAGCGGAATACCGGCATGTCGTTGAAGCAGTTGTCCGTGGAATAAGGCTTCGTGTCGTACGAAGGGATGTACTTGATGGTCTGGAAACCGGACTGGCAGTAGGCGAATTCGGGGCCGTCCTTGCTGCCGGGCTTCTTCCAGCTGTAGCCTGGAGTGCGGATGGTCTGGGCAAGACGGGGATCGCGTCCTGCAACCTCATCGGCGAATGCCATCACGTTCCAGCCGGGTTTGTCGGTGAAACGGGTGCCGTCTGCCATCAGGTACATGTCGACCAGTTTCTTGGTCATGCCGTAGCGGGCCGAGGTCTGGTTGGTGATGTCGCGTCCGAGGTCGTGCTTGATCTTGAGATCGCGGTCGTAGTTGACGGCGAGGATGATCTCATCGGTATTGGCATTGTCCGAATTGAACAGGGTGAGATAGTCGCTGTTCGGCTTGCCTGTGGTGAAGAGTTTGTATTGCTTGGAATCTATCAGATCCTTTGCGGCTTTGGCTGCAAGATCGAGATAATAGTCCGCATCGTGGGTGTTGCCTTCTTTATCGGTATAGGAATTCTCGAACGGAGCAGGGGAAGCGTGATACTTGCGGAAGGTTCCTTCGAAGAGGCAGAACTGTGCTTTGAGGAACATTGCGGTGTATTTGTTTACCCTGTATGCCGTCTGGGGAGCCTTTGCCTTGCCGGGCAGGTCTTCGATGGCGCAGTCTATGTCTTCGATGATGTGCTTCAGCACTTCTTCGCGAGTATCGCGGGGTGCATAGAGATCTTCGTCGGCAGAGCCGATTTCATGGTCGATCCACGGCACGTCGCCGAACTTGCGGATCATATCGGCATAGTAATATGCACGCCAGAACCTTGTGAGAGCGGTGTATTCCTTCACGGCCGCCTCGTCCTTGCAGTTGCCTATGTTGGCAAGCAGGGTGTTCATCTTGCGAAGGTTGGTGAAAGACCAGCCGCCGCCGGATGTGGGAACGGTGCGGTCGGCACCGCCGCGGATGAGGTCGGAAGGATTCATCTTCACGAAAACGTCGCTTTCCCTGGCAAAGGGCTCTTTGTCGAGAAGGTTGTTATAGAATGTATTGGTGAAGAGCTGGAGGTCTTCCGCCCTTGTGAAGTATGCATCGGGGGTGAGCTGGGACTCAGGAGTGAGCGACAGCACGTCTTCGAGATAGTTGCAGGATGCAGCAGCGAAGGATGCAAGGATAAGGATCAATATAGTCTTTTTCATAATCGTCTCCTCCTTTAGAATGTGATGTCAACGCCGAACATGTAGGTCTTCTGCCAGGGATAGCAGGTATTGTTGAGGTCGTCGACCGGGTCGTCGCCGCGGTTGAAGCAGCTTTCCGGATCGAGGTGGGTGGTGTACTTCGTGATGGGAGACCAGTAAGCGATGTTCTCGCCGGAGAAGTAAACGCGCACCTGCTCAAGACCGACCTTGGATATAAGCTTCTTGGGAAGTTCGTAACCCACGGTGAGGTTCTTGAAGCGCAGATACCTGATGTTCTGGAGGTAGCGGTCGTTTACGCGTCCGAGCTCGCCGCCGCCGTTGGATGCGACGTTGGAACGGGGACGGGGGAAGTATGCGTCGGGATTGTCCTCGCTCCAGCAATTATCAAGGAAGTTGGGATCGAGGAAGGTAGGATAACCGAGGCTGTAGGGGCCCCAGAAGTCGAAGTTGTAACGGGCAGGATACCAGTAATGATTGCCGGTTCCTTCGAAGAACACGCTCACATCGAATCCGTTCCAGGAGAATCCGGTCTGGAATCCATAGTGGAGGCGGGGCAGGCCGTTTCCGAGATATTTGCGGTCGCCGTGCTCGTCGAGGGTATTCTTGCCCACGCCGATGACACCGTCACCGTCGAGGTCGGCGTATTTAAGGTCACCGGCCTTCCATCCGCCGTTGAGGTTGGCGTTGCAGTAGGACTGGTCCACCTTGCTGGTGTAATCTGCAGCTTCTGCATCGGAAGCGAAGAGGCCGTCGATGTGGAAGCCCCAGATCTCGCCGAGTTCCATGCCCTCGTAGTAGTTGGAGAGGAGCTTGGTCTCGTTGTTGAACTTGGTGATGTTGGAGCGGAATTCGCTGAGGGTGCCCTTCAGGAAGTACTGGAGGTCTTTTCCTCCGACTTTGAAGGAATCTCTCCAGCTGAGTGAGAGCTCATATCCCTTGGTGCGCAGGTCTGCTGCATTCATCTGGGGAACGCCGGCGCCGTACACGGAAGGAAGGTCCATGCCGTCGGTGAGCATTCCGTCGGTGTCGCGGATGTAGGCTTCACCGGTGAATTCCAGCTTGTTGCCGAGCATCGCGAGGTCGAGACCGATGTTGGTCTGCTTGGAGGTCTCCCAGGTCTTGTCGGAAGCAACCGGATCGTCGAGGTTCGTGTAGCGGGCCATTGTGGTGTCGCCGAAGTTGTAACCTGCGAAGGTCTTGAAGTTCACGAGGCGCACATAGGAGAAGTTACCCACGTTCTGGTTGCCCAGCGTACCGTAGGATGCACGGAGCTTGAGGTTGTTGACGTAGGGCTTGAGAGGCTTGAAGAAAGGCTCTTCGCTGATGCGCCAGCCTGCGGAGGCTGACGGGAAGAAACCGAACTGGTGTCCGCGGGCGAAACGGGATGAACCGTCGTAGCGGGCGGATGCCTCGAAGAGGTAACGTCCCTTGTAGTCGTAGTTCAGACGGCCGAAGAAACCGATCACCCTCCATGCTGACTGGTTACCGCCGATCTCCGGAACACGGGTTTCGGTGGAAATGAGGGCGAGGTCGGAGAGCTCGGTGGTGATGAGGTCGTAACCCTTCGCGTATACTCTCTTATAATGATAGTCGTCGTAGTTGAAACCGCCCATCACTTTCAGGTTGTGAGCATCGTTGAAAGTGTTTTCGTAGGTTGCATAGGCGTTCCAGGTCTGGCGGACATACTCACGTACCTCTTCCGTCATATAGTTGTCGAATGC
>JAEEGL011642282.1_pt1 | contig 10727 bp, 10 predicted proteins | sample 9134231 | NCBI WGS metagenome assembly JAEEGL01 (sample SAMN16246548, study PRJNA631951) | gut metagenome | biome: gut microbiome; feature: rumen; material: fiber-attached | host: Bos | place: Iran: Karaj | collected 2018-10 | reverse complement strand
TCAGAGCTTGGTACCCGCGCATCTTCCATAGCATTATCATTCCATTCATCTAAATAAACATCAATTAAAAATTCACTTGAATATTTATCAGTAGCAACCACTTTCCAATTATGGAACTCTTCAAGTAACTCCCCAGTTTCTACATCAGGATATTGCATTTGTACTTTAATAATTTTATGTCTAGTAAAATAATGCACTGTCTGACTATTTTTAGGAACTTGAAGAGCTAAAGAATAATTTAAATTATTCCAATAAATATTATGCTTACCTTTCCATTCTGTTGTTGTTTCTATTGGTCCACGTAAAATAGCCCAATATAAAGTGCCATCAACATCAATCTGGAATTCTGCTCTTGTAATTATACCCCTAAAATAAGCTTCTTCAGTATGTTGCTGAAGGTTTATCATCCAATATCTTTCTGTTCTATCCCAATAAAAAACAGTACCTTCTTGAACACCTGATTCAAAATCAATAGAAATTACTTTCTTATCAAACTGTTCAGTTAATCTAGACGGATTTATTAAGCATCTCCATCTTCTTTCATTTTCAGTATCTTTATCTAAAGTTATCCATTCAGCTTGGTAACTATTTTTAAGAGCTGCCGCAAAAGATTTATACTTACCTGTAACATTCCGATCATCTGCTCTATCATAACCTTTATATCCAGCTCTAAGTTTCATCTTATCTAATCCAGACATTTTTTTAACTTACTCATTAATCCCAAACATTCAAAAATAACTTTTCTAAAATCAAAAAAATCATCTTCTTCAGTAAGAGTTAATAAGCTCTCCAGTTTACATAATAATGAAAATAAAATTGTTTGATCGGTTAACAATCTATTCATACCACCTATTTCTAATATCAAATTTTTTAAAGGAGCTTCCCAGTCACCGCCCTCTTCCCGCAAAGGAAGTAATTTAAAAATCTGATTTGTGAGTCTGTCTATTGTATTAATAACAGCCTCATTAGAAACGTCTATTCCGTACTTTAAGACCATATTCAGGTGGAGCCATAATTTGCCACATGGTAGACTGGAATTCGCCATCAGCAGTTCTAATTCTTCTTTTATATAATCTTTGAATATGAAGACTATCTTGTTTATGGGCATCTATCAATACTTTCAATTTACTCATATGATTAGCTTGAGAAGTAAATTTAAAATCAGAACCACTATACTTCATTCTAGTATTTTCAGTGGTATTTAATTGCTGCCCTAACCATCCAATGACCATATTTAATGCAATAATATTAATTTCTTCAGATGTAAGTTCAATATTAAAAGTACCGCCTACCCATCCAGTAGCCGGTACTTCTACATCATCACTATCAACACCTTGATATACGCCTAAATCTCCCCACGCGCCTTCTTCATAATCATATAAATCAAAACGCGGGAATTCAAATCTAGGTAATGTATTAATTAATAAATCCTGTAACATACTATAAGTATCTTCTTCAGCAAGTTCCATATACATATCGTCTGTTACTTTAGCAAGGAATGCATCATAAATGGTCAAAAATGAGGTTTTTTTCAGTGGATCTCTTTCGACTTCCATAGCACACCTCACTTTCTAATTTATTTTTTAACAACTTTATAATCAGGAAGAGAAGTTCTGCGACCTGTAGAGGTTTCCTTCTTCTCTTCAACCTTGACTCTGCGCTGCTTCGGAGCTTCCTTCTCCGCAGGAGAATCTTCTTCCATAATTCTATTAATCATAATAGCATTATTTATATTAAAACCAGTTTTATTACTAATCATTTCTCTTTTTCTCGTATCAGGAATCTCTTCTTTAACTGCAATATCTTTCGCAATTTCAATAGCTCCTTCAGGTGCGAAATCAAGGAAATCTGCAAAAGCATCAATAGATCCATTTAATAAAATGTCTCTAATCTGCTCTTCATTATAGAAATATTCCGGTTCAACTTCCATATTCAATAATTGTAAAGCTTCTTCATTTTCAACAACTAAACACTCTTTTAAAATCACATCCCCGCCAGGAAGAACTTGAAGAGCTTTTAATTCTGAAAAAGGAATTTTTTTTGTTTCATTAACATTAAATTTTCTATGAAAATTATTATCGAGAGTATACCCAGTAGTACCTCTATTTCTATTTCTAACAGAAATCAATTCATCGTCTTTAATCATAACAAAATCTCCTTTTATCTCCTTATATGGAAATAGGAGGGGAATTAAAATTCCCCTCTATCTCCAATATATCATTCTCAAAAATTATCTATGTAATGTAGAGTTGTTGTATACGCAGATAGCATTAGAAAAGATAGCTCTTACGCCGACTTTCTTATAAATCTGAACTTCTCTTGATCTATCATAATTTGTATATTCATCAACAATTGTGCCGCCTTCAAAAGCGATCTTAACAGGCTTCTCTGCACCAACAGGGATAATGTAAGCATTTGCAGGGTTAATAACCTTTGTTGTATTTGTTTCATCTTCATAAGACTGAGGAAGAACAATTACGTTATGTCCCTTGTAATTTGCTAAATAACCATTATTCCATTTCTGGTTCTTCATTTCATTAGAAACCCAACCTGTTGCAGGAACCATAGTTGCTGCAAACTCAAATGTACAATAAATAGCAGACTTGCCATAAGCATCAGCCTTGCTAAGTAAGTCATCCATAGTTGCTTCTACGAAAGAAGTTTCTGTTGCATAGTTAGCTGTCTGAACAGATCCGATAGCACCTTCTAACTGCTTTTCAATCTCAACATAGATGCATTCATCAAGACCTTCCATAACGATGTCAAGTACATCAGCGAAATCTACACGACCATCAAGCCATTCCTCAAAACCAATCTGAGCAGCACCACCGATAGCGTTAGTAGCTACTTCATAGCTAGTTCCATCAAGCTTGAATACTTCGTATAAACCTGCTAAACCAACTTTACCGATGAAAGTCTTAGCTCTTCTCTTAGAAGCATTAGTAATCTTCTGAGTGAAGATAGGCTTGTCACCTTGTGCGAAAGTCTTTACGTCAGCAAACTGTTCATACATCTGTAATACTCTTGTAGGAAGAACATCATCAATAGTCTGTTCAATTAAATTGAATACAGTATTTTTATTCTCTCTATAAAGAGCATATGTACCAGCAAGTTCTTTAAATTCATTTCTTAAAGTTTCTTGTAATTCATTATAAGAATAATTAGTTCCGCCAAAACTATAAGCAATAGGAGAAGAAGGTTCTGCTTTTGCTACGGTTTTAGCTAATTTTAATAATTCATTAAATTCTAAAGCCATTATTTTTTCCTCCCTTTCCCATTATTTAACTCTCTGTAATTTAAGAGCTTCTTGACCATCAGGCATTGTTGTTAATTTAACAACTACCCAAACCATTCCAGTAGTTACAGCACTTTCAGTTAATACTAAAGTGTTAGAAGTTTGATCTAATGTAGGAACTAACTTATCACCAACTGCATAATTACCACCAATAGCAACCATGTTAGTTGTCATAATATCGCCAACATTAGTCTTAAATAATCTAGGTGCAAAACCATCCATTCTATATGGATATTCTTTATGTGCAGGACTAATTGTACCAGCAGTATTTGTAGCACCATCACCAAAACCTGCAGTAGCAAGTTTTTCGGTTACATAATTTTCACCAGGAACCGTCTGACCTTGAGCATTCTTACCATTTACTCTAATTAAAGCAAAATCTTTGTAAGATGTTCTCCAGAATGGTTCGTATAACTTAATTTCGTTAAATACGAGATATGGTTCAGCAGCAAGGCCAGTTGAATCTGTTGCTGACACTTTACCAGCTGCCTGATCATAATACATAAATTCACCATTCTGTAATACATTTACATTAGTATCAAGAGGTAAACTAGCATAAATTTGACCAGTTTTCTGAGCAGATAACTGATTAGGCTCTACCTGACCATAGCCATCTCTTGCAAAATTACTATAAGCCATTTATATTTCCTCCTTAATTATTTTTCTGCTTAGTTGCTTCAACTGCCTTTAACCAAGCAGGTAAATTACTATTATTTTGATTTACACTATTTAAATTATAAGTTGTAACATTAACAGACTGTTCATTATCTGAATTAAATGGTATTCTCTTATCAAAACAAATAGCAGATAATTTTTCTTTAATCTGCTGTAAAGTATACATAGATTTATTATCGCTAATTTCTTTCTTATCTTCGTCTGATAACATATCAAAAGAATTAATTAATTCAGTTTTCTGTTGATCTTCAATGTTATTTTTAAAGGTTAATAAATTCTTATTTTCTTCTTTTAAATTAGTGCATTCTTTTTGAAGTTCATTATAGTTCTGTTCAAGTAAACTATAGCTTTCTTCTAATTCTTTAAGTCTTTTACTAAAACCTTCTTCATCTTCGGTCGCGGGATCGGGCTTGTCACCTTCACCTTCACCTTCATCACCCTCGTCATCATCACCTTCATCGTCGTCATCATCATCATTTTGATCATCATTGCCGCCTAAAGAAGGATCTGCACCAGGTTCTGTACCAGCAGGGTCTGCGCCAGGCTCTTCACCACCAGCTACAGGATCTGTTCCACCATTAGGATCATCTCCACCTTCACCGCTAGCAGGTTCTCCGCCTTCTCCGGTACCGTTTTCACCAGCGCCTTCGCCTCCAGTAGCGTCGCCGCCTTCGCCAGTACCTTCACCGCCTTCTCCACCTTCGCCATCGAATTTTATCTTCAATGTATTATCAGTTTGAGTAAAGCTTGTTTCAACATTGTTGTCCACTTCATTTAAAGAATTTTCAGAAACCTGAGCAGAAGAGTTTTCAGCACCCTGAACTTCTGAGTTCATGTTGTCTCCCATTAAATTTCCTCCTTTTCCATTATTTAATGAAGCCGTATACTCCTTCAACTCTTTCATCATAGTAAATAAAGTATTTTTAAATTCATTTGAATCAAGAGTAAATGAAGAACTTACGTCCGGAGCAGTTACAGCAGAACCTTCGAAGCAAGGTTCAACATCTTCTCCTAAAATACATAACTTAGAAAATATCGCGTCATTAATAATAAAGAATTCAATACCCGAATTATTATCTGTTGACCAATGTCCTTTTAAAGTTTTTTCATCAAGTTCCATTGAATGTGGTCTACCACTTTCAATTACCTTTTTTGCTTCTTCATACTGTTGAGTCCACAAATAACCTTCACACATAAGATACTCACGAAGAACCTTGTTTCCAAATTCGTCAGTATCTTCAAATTCCTTAAACCATATTTTTGTATCAGTAGGAACAAAGCCATAAGGCTTGGTTAAGCAATTAAATCTAATGCCATCACCATCCCAAATCATTTGTTCTCCATGATCCCTAAAATCTTCTGCATTTTCACTATAATAACCAACAATAGGAGTACCAGGAAGAGTCTGAGCCATCTCTTGTGCTACTTCCTTAGTAATAAAACTTCTATTGCGATTTTGTCCAGTGTATAAAACTTTAATTTCACATTTTGAAATTAAAGGACTTACTGAATTAATATTTATAAATTCAGGAGATTTTATGGTTTGTACACTAACACCACTCATATGTAGCCTCCTTAATTCATACTTTCACGATTCTTTATAGTCTTTTCTGACTTCTGATCATCTGGTAATTCTTTTCTTCCTGCCCCTTCTTTTTCTTTTGCGGGATCTTGGGTTTTAGTCGGATTCGTACCTGCGTTTCCGCCATTCTTTCTCTGTTCCAACATCTGTGGATTCATAGTAGAACTCATAAGAGGAGGAATAAATACATTAACCAAATCAAGAATATCATTTTCAAAGTAAGCATTAGCTAAAATAGTGCTTTGACTTTGACCTAAAGCAATCTGAGGTAAGAATTTAGAATATCCTAATTGAGTCTGTTCTTTATAAAGTTTTGCAAGTTCTTTATAATTATAAATTGTTGTAGTTAAAATTTGTACCTTATATTCAACCTTATTTTTACTCTTATTATATTTTTCAAGTAAAGTATTTAAAAATTCTTCAAATTGCAATAACATATTATATAAGAAAGCTTCATCATTTAAAATAGATTTTTCAAGTGCTATATTACCATCAGTATTAAACTGCATTTGAGAAACACCAGCTTCATTATATAACTGTCTTTCAACTCTAATTAAATCATCAGATTGCGTTTCTGCTCTTGATGCATCCATACTTTCAACTTCAACATCAGCAAAAGTTGTAAGAACATCAACACCAATAGCTCTACTTAACATTGCAACGGCATTATTATGAATTTGCTGTGCCTCTTCTGGATCAAACATAATTTCACCATTTTTATCTAAAGGCAACTGTTGAACAATTAATTTTAATAAACGCTGCATTGTCTTTTTTCTGTCTAAATCTTGTGCTTCATCCAAATCAATAATTAAAGGAATTACTGAAATGAATGGCGGATATTCATTATTAGCATTAGCAGTAAAACGAATAGTTTGCTTAGGATCTAATAAATACCATCCATTAGTATCACCGCTAAATTCAGGAACTAACTTACCTTGCTTATATAAAGAATAACCTTTAGCAAATTCTGGCGGAAACATTTTAATAACTCTCGCCTTTTGTGTTGCATCTCTAAAGTTATCATCAAAATATTTCATGTTAAACTCTACAGCTGCTTTTTTACCTTGTTTAAACCTACTTCTACAGTAGTTTACAGGTAGTTCTTGAATCACAATACCATCTTTGCTTTCAACCTTATAACCATAATAAGCACCAAAAAGCATAATATTTTGTGCCATTTCCCCTAAAACTTTTTTAACTCCAAAATCATCTAAAGTCTTTAGAGAATCAGTATAACCTTTTAAAAGTTTTTCTTTTTTTATACTTTTGTCGTTAACAAGAGGTGTCAAGAACCAATCATATCTGTACATAAAAGCCATATATCTAATAATTCTTGAATAGATCCCACTAGCCCTAAAATAAAAATCACTAATATCTCGCATGGTCTTCAAGTCATAATCATGTATACTTTTAAGTACAAAATGCTTATCTCCATATTGGGGGTTTACCTTTTTTATAACGCCCAATGTCATTACCGCATCATCAATAGATTTTACTCCAATTCTCATTTTAGAATAGTCTATAAGTGGCGGTTTTTCATATCCTGTAGATTTAGGTTCGGTATCTGTTTGTTTTGTTACGATGCTAAAATTTCTTTTAGCTTCTTCTTTTCTATTACGCAATTAGACACCTCCCATAACATCTATTTATATTATAACAAAAATTTAGCGATTTGTCAAGCAAATCGCTAAAAATTTGTGTAATATATCTTATTTATTAGTAACCTGCTGCCCGCATGATATAATCATAATCTAGAATTGCATCATCCCAATAGGGAACACAAACTAAAGTAATACCATGTGTCAAACAATATTTTCTTTTTTGTTCATCATTATATTTTTGGCGGAATAGTCCTTTAGACCCACCATATTTTGATTTAGCTTCATAATGCTGTATACCTTGATATTCAAGTAAAAAATCAATATCACCATCATCATCAAAAATAGCAAAATCAAATCTTAATGGTCGCCCTGAAGAAGATACTAAATCAGGAAAGCTATATTCTTCCTGATACCTAAGACCCGCCGCATCTAATATTTCACAAATCTTAATTTCACCACGACTAGCTTTCATATTATCTCCTTTATATAAGTATATAAAAATTTTAACTCTCTCATTTTCTTATTTTGTCCATCGTTTATGTATAAAACATTAAATCCGCAAGACGATATTTCTTTCTTCTCTTTCTTGCATCTTCTTCTAACTTAATATAATACATTCCATATTCAAAAGCAGAGAACTTATCTTTTGGTATTCCTCTATTGTTTTGCTTAAGAATTACATTAACACCTTCATTATCTTCAATTAAATTCATCATTTGATCTTTTAAAATAGTAGTCTGTTGGAAAGGCATTAGATAATCATTTCTTTCATCTGGTGTCATATTTTGTCCCATCTTGGTACTCATAAGTTTTACCTTTGCAGTCTGTTCGTCAATTAAGAATTTAATCTTTCCACTACTCATTTGAGTTTGCACATAAGCATGAGCCTCAGTATTAATAGGTGCATTAGCCTTAACTAAATACATAGCATCTTTAACCATATCATCGGTTCTATACTGCTTATAATCTTGCGCTGCCTCTTCATATGTACCACCTTCCACGCCAAAAGGTGGAAGTTCATCATTAGTTTCAGGATCAATTTGACTTTTAACCATAAAATCAACTAAACCAACACCAAGACCATTAGCATCAATTACAACTGTTCTTGCTTTATATTTATAATATAATTTCTTTATATGTATTGCCTGTTGTTCAAAATGTTCTGCACTTAAACTATAAATACAAACAAGAGACTTGATAGCATCACCTTGTGGCTGCGGTGTTACCTTAATGATTGCTGCCTCTGAATTACAACCTTTTCTACCAACGTCCACCGCAACTACATAATAAGCATTTTTACTACTTCTTCCGCTATGCTCATATTCAGGTTGAAGCAATATTCTATGCTTTTCAAATACATCACTTGAGAAGTAGGCATTCTCTGCATCTCCACTCCAAACGCTACCATACTCTCTATCGAATGAAGCTTCATTATAAGTACCATTAAGTTTCATTTCTTCAATCATATCTTCCTTAACAGCACCTTCAAGAATAGCTAATTGATAATCCCCACCAAGAATCATATACTTATCAGGAAATAAAATTGAATTTAATAATATTTCAATAAGTTTATTGTATAATTATTTTTCAATAATTGGACTATTTCTTAATTTAAATATTATTAAATATTTAAATTCCATGCGCTTCGAAATAAGGAATTTCACCTTAAATCTACTCTACTCACTTCCATATTTTCTATGTGCTTTCGATAGTCTCTGAACCTTCTATTTAAAAATAAATAGCTTGGCATAGCGTTACACATTTCAGTGCTTTCACTATTAGCAGTCTAAATAGACCACACCCTCATTTTGAGGTTCACATGGTTTGAATTCGCCTACAAAACCTTTTCAGTCTAGCGAATGAATTCTTCCATCCCGCAGATGTAATATAAATTTGAGATTGATTAATTACTTCATCTGGATCAGTTCCGCCGCAAGGTAAGTTTCTATCTACGTTAGTAGTAGGAATAATAATTTCATTAAGAGCATCTTCATCTACTAAGATAACTTCTTCTATTACTCCACCATGTCTACGTTGACCACGGCTAGATTCCCTTGCCGCGAGAATATCAATTTCGGAGCCATTTTTAAAAACATATTTTACATTATCTTTTGACTTTTTACTAACGCCTCTATCCCAATTTATTTCATTTTCAAGAGCAGGAATTAATCTACAAATTTCTTCTACTTTACTAATAGTAATCATTGCAGCTTGTTCCTTACCACCTGTGGTAACAAATAACTTGCTACCAGGAAATAATACTGCTCTAATCATAAGCCCCATAATAGCTAAAAAGGATTTACTAAAACCACGAGTAAATACACAATAAACATATTTATGTCGCATAATACTTCGTAAGAATATTCTTTGTGTATATCTAAATTGAAATACACATTCTGGTCCTTTTATATCATCAATAAATAAATCAGGATATTCTCTATAAAAAGCAATTTTTTCTCTTACTGCATCTAAATTAGCTCTTAATCTATCTGCAGACACCTCTTCTTTTACTACATCTTTGGAGGCAGATAAATCTAATAGCTGTTGTAAACTCATTCATCTTCCTCCTCCATATTATCTATTTTCTTTTGTTCTTCAATCATATTAATTAAATCAATATGATCTTGATCTTCTAATGGAACATAATCTAAACCTTGCGCGGATGCTGCCTGCATATCCGCCTTCTGGCTTGCTGCGATTTCTCTACGCTTGATTAAGTTCTCTAACATCTGTGACAAAGTAGGATCATTAATAATTAAATCTTTTGTATATTTCTTTAAATTATCAATAGATTTATCAACGATATCAAGTGGCGTATCTATCTTGTATCGATGAATCGCACCACCTTCCTTTTCCGCAAAATATACAATCTGTCCCACAGAATCAAATTCGCCAGATTTTTCTTCCTTTCTCTGGGCTTCTGTAAACTTACCTGATTTCATCAGGGCATCATAAACACGCGACAACTTTTGATATGAATCAACGTCCCCGCAATCAATAGCTTCATCCATTTTTAATGAAGTTTTACATATTTTCTTTAGTGTATCAATTCTAGCAGCACCTTGAATATCAAAAGTATTCATAAATTCATTATATAATTTTTCAAGTGCCACCCATTGTTCTGCTGTATAAAATCTACCCCATTTAATAGCAAGATAAACTTTATCTTCTTGTGTTAAATCAGCACCTACATCACCAATATCAACCTGTTCAAATTTACTATTAGCTGGATATACTCCTCCCTGGTCAGTTCCCGCGTCTTCAACAAAAGTAGGAACAGGCGCATGAGTTTCTTCATAAGTTTTAAATTGAGCTTCTGTAATTTCCCCACGTTCAAAAGCTTCCCGCATTTCTTGTATCTTAGCTTCTCTTTGGTCTGCCGCATTATTATGTAAAGCATCTTGTTGCTCTTCCCGCGCAATCATCATTTCTGTATCAGACCATCTTAAATCTTTCCATTGATTCAATTTCATTTTGGAAAAATATTTACCAAGTACAGACATACCAGTTACTTTATGTGGATCTTTTGCATAAGCCTTATCTCTTAAATTATTCCATTCACTAGGAATATAAG
>JAEEGL010891764.1_pt1 | contig 10727 bp, 8 predicted proteins | sample 9134231 | NCBI WGS metagenome assembly JAEEGL01 (sample SAMN16246548, study PRJNA631951) | gut metagenome | biome: gut microbiome; feature: rumen; material: fiber-attached | host: Bos | place: Iran: Karaj | collected 2018-10 | reverse complement strand
TCCTTTGCGGCAGCGCGGAGATGACTCTTTCCGCGATCTGCCCGGGTTCCCTGTCCGCAGCCGGAATGATATTGCGGGCATAAAGAGCGGTTTTAAGCGCATCCGGCATCGCCGCGCCGTCCAGCTGCAGAGGCAGGATGTTCCGGGCGCCTTCCCCGATAAGATTAAGGAGCCTGCTGCAAAGTGTGCTGTCGGCGTAAAAGTCCTCCGTAAGCGCTGCCAGGACGATATCCTCTTTATCAGGCTTCCCCGCCATGTCGGAAATACTGAGGCCGCGGGCACGAAGCGCCTCCAGGACAGGCTCCAGCTTTTTCCGGTCTGCCGGTGCGGACAGGACTTTTATCTGGTTGTATTTGCTCATACGGCATACCTCCCGATGTTGTCTGTTTCGTGCTGTTTATTTATCCTGAATCAACAGGACGCTGCAGGCTGCGTCATCATTCCAGTAAAGAGGCAGCATTTCCCGGCTGACAGTAACGGTTTTCAAAGAGGGAATGGCTTCGAGCGGTGTGAGGTCCTTCACGCCGGTGTGCTCCAGGCACAGTATCTCAAGACTCGGCAGGTTCTTCAGGTCACTTAAGTCCGATACGCTGCTGCCGGCAAGGCTCAGCTCCTTAAGGAGAAGATGCCCGTCAAGCAGGGAGAGGTCATCCAGCGGCTGGCAGATCAGCGACAGCTTCTCCAGCCTCACTGCGCTCTTAAGAAGGCTGAGATCGGAAACCTGTCCCTTAACGACGGGAGCCCCGTTGACGCGGCAGATGCCATCCTTATCAAAACTCACATTGTCCCGGCTGCGTATCGACATGTTCCCGCAGAAATACAGCTCGCTGATCTGAGCAATCTGCCATCGGTATATCTCCTCCTCCGGGATATCCAGGGCGCGGCGGATTGCATGCTCCTGCTGCCTGTCGGGAAAGCTTACGGCGAAATACCGCTCCGCTTCTCCCAGCTCCACAACCCGGACAGGCTCCGGCTCCGGTTCCTCTTCGGGAGGCTGAGCTTCTGCGCTTACCTTAGCGGCAGGAGGCTCCTTCGGCATAAAGTACCCTTTTGCGAGCGCGGCAAGAGCAGCGGCTGCAGTCAGGAAAAGAAGGAGTGATACTATAAGCCGGAGAGCCCTCCACGGTACAGCCTCTCTCAGGGATCTCCTGAAACGCCTTGTGAAAAAGCCGGAGTCCAGGACGGCGCCTGCTCTTTCGGACGGAGTATCCAGAAGCGGGATTTCCTGCCTGCCCTCCAGGATGTCTTTCCAGTTCTCCTGCACGGGTGTGTTTTCCAGCCGCACCACAAGGATGGGCTTTCCGAGACGCAGCGCTGTCCGCATCTCACTGTAGCAGTTCGGAGACTCCATGGCACGCCCGGAGAGAAAAAAGAGTACGCGCTCGCACTCCTGCATGTGCCTTGCGATATTCGAAGGCCAGTCGCTTCCTGCCGGGATCCCCTCGTCGTACCAGAGACGATAGTTTTTATCGTGCAGGATGCGGATGGTATCCACGACAGCATCGGACTGCCGGTGAGCGTAGCTGACAAAGACAAAGGGACGGCTCCCCTCGTACGGCTTGAAGAAATGACTCATCCCCCGCTGCCTCCCGTCAGTTCAATAATATAATCTCCCTCCGGCAGTTCTCCGTCTCCCGCAAGGCACTGCTGGGGGATAATGAGTCTTTCCAGCGAAGGAAAAAGAGAAAGGTCATCCCAGTTCCCGGGGAGCGTTTCAAGGTGAAGGCCCGTCATTTCGCGGACAAATTCCTCCGTGATTACTCCGCCGCCGGCCTCTTCCCTGACTGCGTCAAGGATCACCGGATCCTGAATTGTCACCTCATCCTCCGGCTCCGGCCGGAGCCCCGGCATATACCGGATTCCAGCCAGCGTGATCAGCAGGACAACAAGAGTCAGGATGGCAAACAAAGCAGTGAGCCTTGAAAGGATCCCGCCGCCGTCAGTTATTACCGGCTCTCCCAGCATCTCCTGGGAAAAACCGTCCGCATGCGTTATTGCGCTCTCAATATCAGCGCCGCTCCCTTTCCCGTAAAGAGGAATGTGCGGGACGCTTTCATGTAGTCCCATGGAAAGACGCCGGTCCGTCCTGTCCGGATCCAGGCAGATGATCGGCCTTTTGTTCTTCTGGTTGACCAGGATATAACTTTTGGTGTCCTGGTCCTCACAGGCGGCATCTGAGAGGTACAGGACGGTAAGCTCCGCCCTGCCGGAGCGCTCCTGTCTTTGCAGCACTTTGTCCGCGCTCCCCGCAGGCCCCCGGCAGTACCACACACGGCACCCTCTCTCAAGGAGCGGGCGCATGATCTTCCACACCCGCGCCTTGTCCGCCTCTGCAAAGGCAAAATACAGATACGGCTCGTTACCCTCATACGGAGGATATTGTTTCATCCAGTTTCCCATGGCATATTATTCCGTCAAAGGTCCGCAGCCTGGTCCCGCCTTCTCAGATCCGGTAGATCCTTGTGCCTTCCATCATATCCAGCAGCTCCAGCAGTCTGTTGAAGGGCTTCCAGTCAAGATCCCGGTACATCTTCGGGAGTCTCTGGTAATGCGCGCGGATTTCATCGTGGTTTGGATTTCCGTCCATACACAGCTTGTGGCAGCGCAGCTGCTCGCGAAGAGCAGCCCTTACGGCTTTTGCCCGCTCATCCGGCACATCAAGGGGCAGGCTCTCATAGTCGCTTCCGTAGCGCCAGCCCATAGCCTGATGCTCCCGCACCCAGCGCTCATGCTCCATGGGAGCAAATATCGCCGCGTCGTTTGCCCCGAAGCGGGCGACCGGCTCGAAGTCCACCGGTTTATCTGTATAGAAGCACCCGATCGCGTTCAGGTAAGATGCGAAATAGCGGGTGCGCCCGAGAGTGGAGAGACGGTACTCAAGGGAACAGGCGTTGAATTTCTCCTCCATCTCCTCCTTTGAAGGATTTCCCGGCATGTTCCTGGCATGCAGGGCGACAGCAAAATCATAGAAGTGGAGGAAATTGCTCTCGGAAAGATAGGTGCGCTTATTCTCACGGCTGACCTTTCTGACCTCAAGGCTGACCTTCAGGGGTATGGCCGCAGTGTCCACGATCTTTTCGATATCGGAGGTAAAATCAGGCTTATCACCCGCCATGTCGCTGTAGGCCTTAAGGCGCGGCTTTTTCTCTGTCCTGCCGGCCTCATATTCTGCCCTGTCGCGCTCATAGGCTTCGATCTTTTCCTGACCCTTGATATCGTAGCTGTACACGGCGGAAACGCTCTGATTCGAAAAGTCAAAGTCCGCGGATACAGGATGCAGTTCTTTGCGGGAATTGCGGCCGTAGGAGGTGCGGTCCCAGCACTGCAGCTCATCGCAGAGCATAAGGAGAAAGGCCAGCGGATGCTGATCCATGCGAAGGGGAGCTTTGCGCTTCTCCGGTTTTTTGTCCTTATAAAACGCGACGGCAAACTTATACAGGCTGTTGTGCAGCATGATCGCCGAGAGCGCGTCGACATGCATCCTGCCGATTTTGTCCGGCTTCAGTATCCGGATCATCTCCTGGCAGAGCCTTGCCGCGCTGAAAAAGGCGTGATCCATGAAATAACCGAAATCCTGCGGTCTGGTCGGTTTCCTGTTAAGGACATCCAGCATGTACTCCTCGGTAAAGCCATAGTCCCTGCCAAGCTTTGCGGTGATGTCACAGGAAAGAAGCTCGCTGGTAGTTGAAAAGCGGCGTCCGTACAGTTCCTCAAAGCGCGCTGCTGCCGCCTCGTCAAGACCTGTCAGTGCTTCCACATCGTGATAGGCGATATAGAGGCTGCCCTTTCCGCGCTCCTTACTGTCCACCTCGAAGTAGCTCAGCACCTGCTCAAAGGGGAGTTCAAACGGATAACCGATATCATGGAAGAGCGACGTCAGTCCCCAGTACTCCAGAAACATGCCCGCGATTTCATTCTCTTTTTTATTCTCCAGACGATAAAATGCCCGGAAACTCTCGCGAAACGCGTCATTGGTCTCGTAGACAGCCAGTCCCAGGGCGAAGACATAGACCGAATGGGAATAATGATCCCGGTGCTTCATAAGAAGAGAACTGCCGTTGGATTCATATTCGCTCAGGAGCTCTACCATCTTTTTCGATTTCTCGTACTGACCGAAAAAGAGCTCCAGGAAACAGTAATAGACAGCATAGGCATCCTCCGCGATGCCGGAATCGATAAAGCTCTCCAGGGATTTTTCGAGACAGAGCCTGTCAATGTCCATCTGCATGTTGTAGGGAATCTGGCCGGGTTTAAGGCTCGTACCCTGAAGGATGCCGGTTTTGTTCTCCTGTGCTTCCTTTGCGGCATCAAAGCGAAGAGACTCGCAGCGCCTGTGTATGAAGCGAAGTGCGGCGGACTTCAGGTCGTTTCGCCCTCTCCGGTTAATATAGAGCGGCGGCTGTGCGGGACCGGCATCAAAGCCGAAGCGCTCCAGGTTTTTCCTTCGCATAGTTTCAATCGCGGTATAAGCCATAATCTGCCCTCCTTTGCTGTATAAATCAGCATATACAAAAACCTGGGCACACGCAAGTAAGTCAGTGACGCATCCCGCCCCGGCCTGCTGACGCAGAACAAAAAAGGCAGGTCCGGCAATTCACTCTTTTCGTGAATCACCTGACCTGCCCTTATCATTTCTTATAATACTGCAATAAACTGATCCCTGATTTCGGCGAAGCGCTCGTCCTGCATGCCGAAATCCTTCTCCTTATATTTCCAGAGAGCTCTTCCGATGCCGTACTTTTTGAATACGTTCTGGATGTCTTTCAGCCAGCGGATCTTGTCCTGGTTGTCGGCAAGGTCGATGACACCGTACTCTCCGCAGTAAAGCGCAACACCATCCTTTTCTGCCTTCTCGATTGCCGGTGCGAAAATATCCTCAAAGAACCCCTCTCCGATCTCCCGGATGCCTTCCTCATAGACGGCGCCGCCGATCTCGCACGGAAGCTTTTCTCCCTCTTCCCGATACTCCTTCAAAGTCTTCGGATATCCGATCCTGAAATCGAGCGGCATCCCTTCCTGCCAGTATGCTCCCTGGTGCGTAAAGATCATCGGCTCGTAGCAGTGGAAATTGTAGACGATCCTGTCGTCCAGCGGGATATCAAGGTAGGGCACTGTCAGGACACTGTTGTAGCAGACGCCGCCGGTAATAATATAGCTGTCCGGCGCGACTTCTCTCATCATCCTGATGTAATTCGCAAGGATCCCGTTCCAGGCTTCCTTAACCTCCATGAGGACAACTTCATTGAGCGGCTCAAAAGCGACCTGTTCCGGATATTTTCCAAAGCGCGTCCCGATCTCTCTCCAGAGCTTCATAAAACGTGCCTGGAGCGCATCATCATAGAAGAACTTTTTCCGATCCATGTCCTTTTTCAAAGGATCAAAGGAGTAGCCGTAGCACTCATGCAGGTCGATCAGCATGCGCAGACCATACTTCTCACACCAGCTCCTGCAGCTCTCAAGATACCCGAAGCCCTCCGGAATAATATTCCCGTCCTCATCCTCAAGTACGTTGTAATCCACAGGGACCCTGACATGGTCAAAGCCGGTGGAAGCAATCCACTCAATATCCTTCTCAGTGATAAACGTCTCAAAATGCTCTTTGTCATATTTTGCGAACTGGGAAATCCAGCCCCCGAGATTCACACCCTTCTGAAACCCTTCAAACCTTTTCATCTTCTCTCCTGTTCCCGATATTGTCCGGATAATAATACCGCACGCGGCTTCAATCAATCAAAAGCTTAATAACTGCTTTCCTGTAAGAGGTATGTGTGCCGTTATCCCTGCAGGCCTTATGACCGTCTGCCGGATACAGGACGCAGAAGGTTCCCGGCCTCATTTCAATCAGGGCTCCTTCGCCGTCCGACATCTCTCTGTCGCGCTCCGCGTCATACGGCTCCTTAACCTCAAGACGCGCAATGTCATTATAGACAATCAGCTCAGCGCCATCCAGAAGGACCTGGACATCAAGATATTTTCTGTGCGCCTCGAACAGACCCTCTTCACAGCTCTTTGTCTCCCCGGACTGCAGCAGGATATAGCCGCCGTCGAACTCAACCCTCCCGCTCCACGGATCGGTACCGGCATTTGCCTCAAGGCACGCAAATGCCTCCTTCATATGTGGAATACAATCATAATAATTCGCCGCATTCCTGACCGAATCAATAATCATTATTTCTTTCCTCCAGTCTGTTTCATTTAATTACCGTACCAGTACAATCCTGCTGGTTTATCGCAATACTACAATTACTATATCACACCTTAAGCATCAGAATAACCGTCCGGCACTATTTCCACTATACGCAAAAAACACAAATAACTTCGGGGCTTGTGATGCCGCCCGTTACTTAGGCGCTGTACTTAAGCGCCTTATGTAACGCGGGCAGGCATCACGGAGCGAAAGCGTCCCCGAAGTATTGTGTTTTTTGTGAATTCAAGCACTTATTACAACGCTGACAGTCCTGATCAGCTTTACTTGGTGGGATTGTACTGCGGCTTTTCCGCCTTCTTCTCTCCGCGTACCCAGTCCTCTGTCACGACGACATATTTGACGCACTTTCTGTTCGCGTAGCTGTACGCAGCCCTGATCGTGCCGTCCTTTGCCTGCATGATGACAGGATACTCATATCTCTTGTTGTTGACATCATTGAGGCTCCCGATAAAGCCGTCGCCCGGCTCGATCAGGCGGGCAAGATCCCAGCTTTCTCCGTTATCGTCGGAAAGGGCAATAGCCACAGGACAGCGGAGTCTCGGCCAGCAGGTGATCGTGGGATCATCATTTCCGCGAACCGGATTATAGGCGATCGCGATCGCGCCGGATGTGAGCTTAATGGCGGATATGCTGGAGTTGTTGTTGGGAAGGCTTGTCCTTACCGGCTCCGTCCAGGTTTCCGCATTGTCATCCGAATGGGAAATATAGATGTTGTCCGCGCTGCGGCTCCTGAAGAGCGCGATCAGTTTTCCGGGAGCCACTTCGATCAGGTTCGCGTGCACGCGTCCCCTGCAGTTCGGGAACTCGACCGTTCTCCAGGTTGCGCCCTTGTCGTCGGAAATATGCACGACACTGATATCGCTCCCGTAATGTGTATCATCGTTAAAGCAGATCCAGTTTCCGAACACCCATCTGCCGCTCGAAAGGACCTGGATCTTCTGTCTGCAGAAGGACCCTTCCCTGGTAAAGATATCCTCGGTGGGCCCCCAGGTATAGCCGTTGTCCTTTGAAATCTTTCTTCTGATTACTGCCGTCGACTGAAGGGAATGCGCGTCAGGTCTTGCGTTTTTGGAAATCTGGGCTGTATAGATCAGCCAGATTTCTCCGTCGGGTGTGAGGAACATCGAAGGGTTCTGCTCACTTCTTTCAGGGTCGTCGGATACCTTGACCGGCTCGCCCCAGCTGCTCTCCCCTGCCTTTAATCTCGCGACGACAACGCTGATATCGGCGTTGCCCTCATCGGAGCCCGCAAACCAGCAGCAGAGCATGTCGCCGTTGTCGAGTTCCAGAAGGTCAGCCGCGTGGCAGCTGTTATATGGGTTCGGAATCAGTGCCTCCACTGTATCCAGGACGTTATTGTGATAGAGCGCCCCGTTCATTTCCATCGCGCCGTTCTCAATTATATTTATACTCATTCGTAATCCTCTTTCCGGCAGGCATGGGACTTTTCCATACGCGGCACCGGTCTGTATTCATTCTGGTTTATATGCTGCTCCTCTGTATTCCCCTGCTTTTTTATCCCTTGACGGATCCGATCAGGATACCGGACTTAAAGTACTTCTGCACGAAGGGATATACCAGGATAATCGGCGCCATGGCTATGACGATGGCTGCCGCCTTCATGTTGTACTGATTCAGCGCAAAGCCGTTGATATTGATGGTCTGCATCGTCTCGCCGTCTGTGGAGGACGAGAGAACCAGCGTGCGGAGGATCTGCTGGATAACCTTGTACTCCGATTTCTTCAGATAAATCTGAGGTGTCAGGTACTGGTTCCAGATTCCGACCGCGTAGAAGGTACCGATTGTGGCAAGGATCGACTTCGAAATCGGCAGGTAGACATTTGTCAGCACCTGGAACTGGTTCGCGCCGTCGACCATGGCCGCGTCCTCCAGTTCATAGGGAAGACCTTCCAGGTAGGTTTTGCAGATAATCAGATACTGTGTGTTGATCGCTCCCGGAATGATCATGACCAGGGGATTGTCAACGTAACCGAGCTTGCTGAGGATAATGTAGGTCGGGATCAGGCCGGCCTCAAAGACCCAGGTGAGTGTGAAAAGACCCATGATAATGAACCGGCTCTTTACCTGCGGTCTGGAGAGCGCGTAGGCGGTGATATAGGTTGTTACAACGCCCGCGATTGTCCCGAACAGTGTATACAGGAAGGAATTGCGCATGCCGAGTGTGATGTTCAGCTTCGGGTTGTTCAGCACATATTTAAAGACCTCCAGGTTTGTGCCCTTCGGGAAGAAGGTCACCTGGCCGGCTGCAAGATACCTGCCGTCACTGACTGCGATAAAGACCTCATAGAGGAAGGGATAGAGACATATGATGGCAATCAGAATCAGTATGGTATCATTGATGATTTCAAATAAATCAACTTTCTTCTTATGTTTCATCATTCCACCACCCTTCTCAGAACAGCCTTGTCTCGGAATATTTCGCGGCAAGCTTGTTCGCGATGATTACAAGGATAAACGCGATGACTGACTTGAGCATGTTGACTGCGGTGCCGTAGCTGTAATCCGGGAAGCCCGCGGAGTCAAACGCGATACGGTAAACGTAGGACTGAATAACATCGGCAGTTTCGTAGACGCTCGCGTTGTACATCAGAAGGATTCTGTCGAGGTCGACGGAGAAAATATTACCGATGCTGATAATCAGCATTACGATGACCGAAGAGGAAATGCTCGGCAGCGTAATGTACCACATCTTCTGCCAGCGGTTGGCGCCGTCCATATCCGCCGCCTCATACTGCTCTGTATCGATCGCCATCATTGCAGCGATGTAGATGACCGTCGAGTAGCCGAAGGTCTGCCAGATCTGCAGGATGATGTACAGCGGCCTGAACCATCCGGGCTCCGCCATAAAGAAGATGGATTTTCCCCCAAAGAACTCAATGATCTTGTTGACCAGTCCGTAGGATGGGGAAACCAGAGTGTACAGGATACTGACCATGACCGCGGAGGAGATAAAGTACGGCAGGAAGCTTGCGGACTGTACGGTGGAACGGATTCTCCTGTTCCTCACCTCATTCAGGAACAATGAAAAGATAATAGGAACCGGGAAAACAACAACGATCGACAGGACCGCCAGTATAATCGTGTTCTTCACGAGCTTGAGCATATAAGGATCCTTTACGATCCTCCTGAACTGATCCAGTCCTACCCACTGGCTTCCGGAAATACCCTTAAACGCGCTGAACTTCTGGAAGGCGATCACCATCGCACCGACCGGTCCGAATTTAAAGAGGACCAGTATCAGAAGGCCGGGAATCAGCATAATATAAAGAAGGTAATTCTTTTTGATATCCTTCTTTATCCGTTCTCCCAGCGGCTTTTTCGGAACTGCCCTGACGGCAGCTTTATTCTTCTTCGCTGACATAATCCGCACTCCTGCATTTTCGTTACAGGCCGGACACCGGAGAATTCCCGTGCCCGGCCCCTGTCATTTAACCGTCGATGTTATGATTTGCGATTTAGTTGTAGGTATTGTTATAAGCTTCTGTCTGCAGCTCGACCATTCTGTCATAGCCGGCATCCTTCAGGCTGTCAACAAATGCCTGCCAGTTCTCTTCGTTGAGCTCTGACTTGCCGGTGATAAAGCCGACCATGCCTGCCTTCGCCATATCAACCAGGGATGCTGTCAGAGTTGCGAGCTCGGTAGCCTCTTCCTCGTTGTAGATGATGTTGACGCCGTGCTGAAGGTTTTCTTCTGTGAAGAGCCTTACGCTGGCTTCCGCAACCGCGGGATCGTTGAAGGAGAAGAACGCCTCAGCCTCTACAGGCTTGCAGACCGTGAAGCGGTCGGACAGGAATGTCCATTCCATTGTTCCGTCGGGCTTTGCAAGCTCGTCATTGTAGCTGACCAGGAACTTTCTGCCTTCAGGAGTCTCTTCATAGCTGACGCCCTCGACGCCCCAGTTGGCAAGTGTCTGGCCTTCTTCGCTGTAGAAGTAGTCGATCCACTGGATGATATCCTTTGCTGTCTCCTCGGAAGCGTTGATGTTGATAACAGTTGCTCTCTTCTCGTTGTACAGAGTAGGAGTCTGTGCGCGTGTAGGATTGCCGTCTTTGTCTGCGAGGTAATCCAGGATCTGCATGTTGTAGTCGGGATCATAATCCTTACCGGAGATGTTGAAGGATGCGGGTCTTGTGTAGAAGTCATAGCTGACAGACCCTCTGCCTTCCCACATAGCGCCTTCCCAGTCGCCTTCGGAGAACGCACCGGCAACCCACTCGGGATTGATGAGTCCTTCGTCATACCACAGCTTCATGGTCTCAACCATTTCATAAGCCTTCGTAGGATCGAAGCCCTGCTCTACGTTGTTGTAGTAGAAACCGGTTACTCCATCAGCAGTTGCGCTGTTGCCGCAGCCGAACAGTGACATGAAGCGGAATACTTCCTCACGTCCGTTCAGAGGATAATAGTTCGGGACATCCTTGTAGTACTCTTTGAGCTGACGAAGAGCTTCCGTCAGATCCGTTACAGTCTTGATTGCGGAAGCGTCAACGCCTGCCT
>JAEEGL010207925.1_pt1 | contig 10727 bp, 7 predicted proteins | sample 9134231 | NCBI WGS metagenome assembly JAEEGL01 (sample SAMN16246548, study PRJNA631951) | gut metagenome | biome: gut microbiome; feature: rumen; material: fiber-attached | host: Bos | place: Iran: Karaj | collected 2018-10 | reverse complement strand
GAGGGGGGCGACATTTTTATAGGAAAAATCTATCGCCGCCAGCCGTTCGAGCATTCCTTCGGCCTTTTTGTAAAGGCGCAGCCCGGCGGCCAGGAGCGCGCCGCTGTAAAGAGCGCTCTTCCCCTGTTCCGATTCAAGGTTCTTTCCGAACGCCTCAACCGACTTTTCGTAGTGGGTCAGGGCAAGCTTATACTGTTTGATTTTTTCGAAACTCTGAGCGATCGCCAGGAAACAGAGTGCCTTGAGCGATTCGTCCTGCTGCGCCTTCTGCAGTTCGCCGATCGCCTCGCGATACTGACCGCGGGCCATTAAAAACTGCCCGTACTCAAAATGAACGGCGGTCGCGTTCGGGTTCGCCTCAAGCTTGCGGCGAATCAGCGCCAGGGCCGCCTCGTCATACGCCTTTTTGGCGGCGGCGAGCTTCTGCTTCATCGCATCGGACGGGTTCTTTTTATAGAGATCCTGCGCCTGGTTCAGATCGGCCTTGGCCCGCTCGCGGCGGACGTCGTCGTAGCGGAGCTGAAGATTTTTGTCTTCCGGAAAATATTTGAGCGCCCTGCGGATCGTATCTTCTTCCTTCCGGCGGTTCCCCCGCAGATTGAAGAAACGGATGTAGTCGTCCCACAGGTCGTGATCATCGGGAGTTTTCGCCAGTTTCTTTTCGAAGGCGTCCTCTTCGCTGATATGGTTTTCGGCGTTCTCCTTGGCTTCCTTTTCGGCGGCGGTCTTTTTCCTCTCCATGTGCTGCATCGTCTTTTGAAGGAGCAGGTCCTTCATCATGCTGCCCGCCTCATGGTCGTTCGGCTTGACGTTCAGCACGCGCTGGCAGCAGGCGATCGCATCGTCGAAGAGATTCCGCTCGGCAAGTTCGTTGGTCGCGTAGCGGTTCACCTCGGCGTTGCCCGGGTCGCACTCGACGGCGTGCTTCAAGAGGGCCAGGCCGGTTTCATCGTACCCCAGACCGAGCGAGGCTTTCGCCATGGAAAAAAAGGCCGCCGCATCCCACGGATTGAGTTTGAGAAGTTCGACGCCGCTTTTGAGGACATCGTCATGCTTCGAACGCGCTTCGGCAACTTTCATCTGCGAACGCGCCCCGCCCCCCTTGATTTTGGCGAACGGCGCGCCCTTTTTGTTGTTCCCGTACTTCATCCGCAGGTTGGCGACGAACGACTGAAGGTAGATCAGGTTGGCGGGAGAGCCTGTATAGCACCGTGCGAACATCTCGTTGGCATAGTCGTACTCGCCGGCCTGCATCTTCTGGTTGCCGAACTCATAGCATTTCTGAAGCTGTGCCCTGAGCGCCGGGGAGATCCGGGCGTTCCTTTCGTCGTTGTTCAAGTTGTCATCTTGCGGCATGGTGAAGACTCCGAAAAATGAAATCTCGGTTTGTTTCGGCTTACGCGAGCTCCCTGCGCAGATACCCCGCCCGCTCGGCGAGCGCTTCGTCTTCATCGAGAGGACGGCCCGCCGCCGCTTCGAGGTGCGCGGGCTGAATCCGCAGGAAGAGCTCGTCGATCTTCTGCGCGGGAACCTCATTCTGCAGACCCAGATGCGCTCCCATCCGAAGAAACGAAAGATGGGTCATCGCCTCTTCGGCCCGGATCTTCCGCGCCGATTTGAGGATTCCGATCCCGCGGTAGATGCGGTCCAAAGTCTGCTGCTCTTCCTTTTCAATGAGGCGCTCGCGCGCTTTGCGCTCATATTCAACGATCTTCGGGATCACCGTCAGCAGATGGTGCAGAATCTCCTCTTCGGCCACGCCGAGGGTCGCCTGGTTGCTCACCTGATAGAAGTCGCCCAACGGTTTGGAACCTTCGCCGTAGAGTCCGCGCAGTTCGAGTTTCATTTTCTGAATCGCGCGGAAGGCGCGTTCGCTCTCGTTGGTCAGGATCAGCGCGGGAAGATGGAGCATCACACTCAGCCGGGCCCCCGTTCCGACATTGGTGGGACATGCGGTCAGATAACCGTGTTTCTCATCAAAGGCGTAGGGGAGGAGCGTCTCGTAGCGGTTATCGAGGTCGTTGACCCGCTGCCACGGGGTTTCCAGGTCGAATCCGGCTGAAAGGGCCTGCACTCTGAGATGGTCTTCCTCAAGCGCCATTATACTGAAATTTTCCCCCCGATCAATCAAAACGGCGCGTTCCACTTCCCCGTCCAGGAACTCGCGGCTGACGAGCTGCCGCTCCAGCAGACAGAGGAGATCGGCCTGCTGCAGGCCCGACGCCGACAGCATGATGTAACTGTCCGGTTCCAGGAGCTTTTCCGTCGCCTCGCGAAACGAGGAGATGATCTTCTCCCGGTCGAAAACCGACAGCCGGTCGACGAAGGGATAACCGGCCAGGTTTCGGGCCAGCCGGACCCGGCTCGAAAAGACGACGTCGTTTTCAGGACCCCGCCGGGTAAGCCGCGCGTCAGCGCTGTTCACGAGTTGAGCGATCCTTGCGTCCATATCTCACCTGTTGAAACCTTCCTTGAGGCCTTTGCGGAAAACGGCGGCCGGCAGAATCTGACGGCGGCGGAAAACAGAAACGATCGAAAGAAAAACGACCATACAAAAAAAACGATCCTAAGAGAGACTCTTAAGACCGTTTTGCAAGAGCGCCTCGACTAGGACTCGAACCTAGGACCCAGCGGTTAACAGCCGCTTGCTCTACCAACTGAGCTATCAAGGCGTAAAGGGCGAAAAAGGGATATGGGAATCCCTCCCCGCAACGATCTTCATTCTATCCCTTTTGGGGGATCGCGCAACCCCACCCCCCGCGGAAAAAACGTTTTTTTTCAGTTGCCGGGAGAATACCCGGTTCCCGAAAGGTTCAGGTCGATATTCTTCGTCTCCAGGTTGAACGATGCGCTGCTGAACGTCTGTGTATTGACCGGCGCGCCGGGACGCTCCTGACGGCTCAGCGCGGCGGGGGTTACGCCGCTGCCCTGCATCATCACCGTCCGTTTGCGATGGTCATATTTTAAAACTTCGCCGCGTCCGGTAAAAGCTTGAAAATCAAACCGCGTGTCCCCCATGGCGGTCAGTTCCAGATTCCGGGCCGCATCGCCCGGCAGGGCGACTCCCGCAGCTCCCAGCTGCTCGCAGGTCAGGAAAAACGCATCGGGGGGGAAAGTGGCGTGTTCGTTGACGTTCAGGTCGAGCTCCGACTTTTCGCTCCCGGCCATGACCAGACGGACATCCCCCCTGATCTGGGCGTTCTGACTCCTGATATTCCCGGTCACGCTGTCATGAAAGACGAGGTGGAAATGGCTCCACGGTTTCCGCTGCACGGCAAGGAGATCCCCTCCCGCCGCCGAACCGGCGGCGGCACCGCCCCCTTCCTCTTTCGGCGTCTCGACCGTTCCCCGAAGCCACCCCGGACCGGAAGCGCTGAAATCTCCCGAATCGGCGTGGATCGTGACAACGGTCGCCTCGCCGCTCCCCCGCCCCCGCAGAGGTGTGCCGCCATTCCCCTCGCCGGCGGCCGATGGGACCGTTCCGAACCACGTCACGCTGACCGGCGCGGCGGGAGTTCCCTGACAGGTTGTTCTGTCGAGCTGGAGCCGGCTCGCGCCGGAGGAGTCTTTCCCCATGTCGAAATCGAAGATCTGGATCGGCTGTTTCAGGGCAAGGCTGATCAGGGGGGATTTCAATTCGAGCGAACGCCCCTGCCGGACATTGACCAACTCGTTGTCTTTCGGACGCGGAGCCGCCGCCCCCCCCTGCGGCTGAACCTTTCCCTGGAAAACGAGCGTACGGCCGTCGAACGTCATCCCGTTCGGCCACCAGACCTCGACCGGCTCGTCCGAGACCGCTCCGGATCCGGCGGGCATTCCCGGCTCTTTCGGAACCACAAACCGGAGTCGGCCGCTTCCGATCACCGAGAACATGTTTTCGGGACGGTTCACACGGATATCATAGCCGGACAGGTTCAAACCGCTGCCGGTAAAATTCGCCGGCCGGCCTCGGAGAACGATCGAGACCCGGCTGCTGCTCGGATTCTCAATCCGCACATCGCTCCCGTCAATGTGAAGGACCTCTTTCCGTTCTACCGGGTCGGTCTCGACGAAGAGGAACTGATCCCGCATCAGAATGTGCGAAATATCCACGCCCCCGCTGCGGCGCAGAAGCGCCCAGATTTTCAGACTGCCCGATGAGAGGGAATAGACCGCGTTCCCCCCTTCCCCCATCAGCGAGCCGCCGGCGGCGAACGGATTCTTTTCGGCCCCGGAAGCCGGAACCGAAGCGGCCGCCGGGGATTCGGCATTCGGCGCGGTCTCCTTCTCCTGATCGAAAAGAATCTCCAGATCGTCCCGGACCCGGCAGACGCCGCGCGGGGTGGTCATTTCGACATCGCCGCGCAGCCGCGCCGACTGCGGCGTCACTTTCTGCGAAGATTCCTCAACGGACTCTTCTCCCTGTTTCGGATCGGCCTTGAACCAGAAGTCGGCTTCCCTCGCGGTCAGAAGACCGTACGTTTTCGACTCGGCGCGGACCCCGCCGCGGAACGATGCGGCGTAGAGGTTCGGCTCATCCGGAATCGGCGCGATCTGAACCAGATCGTTCCAGGTCACGGTCAGGTGATCCGCGGCCGCCGCCGGATCATCGTTCGGCAGATCGGTTTCCAGACGCCCTTTCTTATACGCGCGCAGCTCGCCGAACGAGTCGGCGTCGTAGACGAACTCGATCCGGTTCGAAACGACGCTTGCTCTTCCGTATTGCAGCGTGACATCGTCTTCCCGCTCCTGCGCGTCAGGCGCCGATTCCCCGGAGGCCTGGGCGGAGAGAGGCTGGAGGGAGATTCTGCGCCGGTCGACTTCGCAGATTATCTCTCCGCCCCTGGCATCGAAGAAACCGCCCGCCATCAGAAGCGACGATTTCCGTTCGGGCGAACCGGTCGCGCGGACCTGATACGGGGTAAGACGCGTGAGCCGGCCGGTCGGCCTCCGTTTCCCCTTGTACAGGGATCCGAGCTCCTGCCATTTCTCCTGAAGAACCGGATCGCTCAGATAGATGCAGAGGCTGTCGCACCGGAGCGAGTCGGGCTGACGTTCCTTGTGAGACGCGGTGATCTCGACATTCCCCGAAAAACACGCGCACCAGACCGAAATGGCATCGGTCACCTTCGGGGCGAAATAGACCCCGTCGCGGCACCGCACGTTTATTGTCACCGGGCTCGGCGCCGTCTCACCGTCAGGCGCGTCCGGTTCCCGGTCATCCGCCGAGACGTCCCCTTCCCAGATATCCGCCCCGGGGACCGTCGGCAGGTAATCGGGCATCTCGAATTCGAGCAGGGACAGCTTATCGAGCGAAACATCGCGAATCGAAAAGCCGAACGCCAGGTTCCCTTCCGCAAACTCGTCGGCGGGAGAGGGTCCGTCATTCGATCCGCCGGTCTCCCTGTTCTGCGAGGGAAGATCGATATTCACGCACAGGCCGACTCCTTCGGCCTGCTGGTTTCCGTACCGGACGGTCACCTCACTGTAGGTTCTGATCTGTTCGGAGGTGAACACGATGTTTCGCGTGGTCAGAAGGAAGTCGTCGGTACGGTCTTCCGGCTCCATGTTCGACCAGACCGAAACCTCTCCGTAGGTCTGCCCCCTTTCAAGATTGCTCGGCGAGAAGCCCTCCGCCAGCGAGTGGAGACCGAGCTGGCTCTTGAACACGAACTCGACCTTGTCGTTCGTCTCGATCACAATCGCCCGGCGGAACCGTTCGATTTCCGAAAAGTGTCTATCGGCGCTCGGGATCACGATTGTGCACTTGTCGAAAGTGAGGATCCCCTTCTGCTCCCTCGGTTCGCGCGGAAAAAGAAGTAGCCAGCTGCGGTCTTTCGGGATGACGCTCAGAGGGTGAATCCGCCTCCAGTCGTTCGGGTCGGGAAAAACCGCCGAGAGGAGTTCGCTGTTCTCACGGCTGATCCGTTCGACTTCCGACGACGCGTTGGCGGCGGGACGGGGCATGTTGACCCGCTGTCTGGCGGTCCGGGGCATGATGAAGACCGGAACAACGATCACGGCATAAAGGAAATACGTTCCGAATCCGGTTGCCAGCGCCACGAAGACCGTCCAGAATTTGCTATACACGTTTTCCCTCCGGCCGGTCAGTATTTGACGTGGAATCCGCCCGAAACCGAGTACGAGACATTGTCCGGCGCGAAAACATACGAGTAATCACAGAAGACGTCGACCATATCGCGCAATTGCGCCGAGAGTCCCGTTCCCAGAAATCCGCGGTCACGCGGGAACGTCTCGCCGCCGAACTCCGCGGCGGCCGGAAACAGAAACGTGTCATCGGTCGTAAAGACGGTCTGGTCTCCGAACTCGTGGATCCAGGCTCCTTTGAGCTGCGGACGGATCGTCGAGACGGGGGTCGCGTATTCCCATGAGAAGCGGCTTCCGAGGAGCAGGCGTGCCGAATTCGGCGTCAATGTGTCATCGCGGGCGGATCTGTCGAACGGATTGAGCCCCCCCGAGCTCAGCGTGATATACCGCGCGCCGATGAACGGCTCGATGTGCGTAAAACCGCTGCTCAGTTTCAAACCGAGTTCGGTCTGATAGTTGACCTGGGTCATATCCCGCCTGTCAAGAAACACGTTGTCGGCGAGGAACGATTCGGCGCGGTTCCTGTTTCGGGCGGCCCCGAGCGAGAGATCCCAGTACCAGCGCGTTTCGGAATAGGAAAAGCGGACCAGCCCGCCGACCGAAGTGAGGCTCCCGTCGTAGCCGGTCTCCCGGGGGTTGATGTTCAGGTTCGAGTTCGCCGCGTGAAATCCGACCAGGCAGTTTTCGTTCAGGAGCCAGTCCAGCCCGAGCGTTCCTCCCCAGGCGGACGACTTAAACCCCTTTTTCGGGTTCCGTTCGAACGGCTCTTCAATCGGGTTCGCCGCGGAATCTCCCGTCATGAGGCCTTCCGGCGCATAATCTTCCCATGTGTAGTCAGCCCACTGGCCGAAACCGGTTCCGACGACCCGGAAACGGAACGGCGCAATCTCGAGCGTGCCGAAGTTCCCCCGGACGATCTCCGAATAAAAGCCGGAATCTCCCCCGCAAAAGGGCGCTCCTTCCCCCTCAAACGCCGGGGCGAACCGGACGCCGCACAGGAGAATCGAAAGGAGGATCAGGGGAAGACGTTTCACGCGGATTTCGGAAAAAGCGGCCTTTCGCCGCGGCTGTCGGAGTTTTCATTTCGGTTCGACCGGACTGAGCATCGGAAGCCCGCCGGGAAGGCGGCTCTCCGCCGGATCGCCGGCATCGGTCGCGGACGGGGTCATCGCCAGCCGGGTCGGCGGCGCCGGCACCGGGCCCGACAGGACCGGCTCTTCGAGCGGGTCTTCATCCGCTGCGGCGGCAGGCGCTGCGGCGGCGGGTTCCGCCGCGGCGTCCGGAACCGGTTCGGCCTCTTTGTGCGGGATCGGCAGAACCGCCTGGGCGGTCATCGCCGCGTCGCCGTTGTTCCGCGAGACGACGAATCCGGTCTCGTTCCTGTCGAACCCGACGTTGACCGAGTGGGTCCCTTTCGGACTGAGCATCGCGATATACGCTCCCTGCCCGCCGTCGCTCGCTCCGATTTCGCAGAAGATCGGCGGATCGTCAGCCGACGGGTCGCCGGTCGTGATCTGGAGCTTTCGTCCGACCATTTCAAGTCCCCCGACGTAACGCGCCAGGACCTCGTTTTTCGCTAAAATGACACCGTCTTTCAGTTCGATGAGGGGTTCTCCCGTCTCACTGTGACAGACCCAGATCCCGCCGGTCACTTTGAGCCGCTTGACTTCAAGTTCCTCGAATTGTCCGGTTCCCGCCTGTTCCGCCACGGCAGGCTCGGCCGGCGGTACGGCCGGCAATCCTTTCCAGTAAAGGACTCCGAAGGCCGCAGCGGCGCCGGCTGCTGCGGAAATCAGGATATTTGACAGTTTTTCACGCATCGATTTTTTCCTCGCAGATGAATCAAACGCCCCGCGAAAGAAGGGCGCGGGATTATAGGAAAAGCGCCGGGAAAAAACCAGGTCAATTTTGCGCGCAGTAATATAAGGGGATTTCCCGCCGGGAGCGGAGACGGGACAAAACAAAACGCCCCCTCGGAGATGAGGGGGCGAATCGGTGAAAAGGAAAGAGAATCCGTCAGCGGGCATCGGACAGCCGGAGGGGGCAACGCCCCCCCGCCGCCGGTTCGTCGGCGTCTTTTTCGATGTGGTCGGGAGCAGTAGCTTCCAGATCGGCGAGGACCGCGTCCGGGTCGAACAGAGACGGGTCGATCGGCGCATTGACCTGTTCCCAGTCGATTTTCCATTCGGTTTCGGATTCGCGCTTCACATCGAAATGATCGTAGATAAGCTTGAAACGGAATGAAACCGGAACCCAGGTGCCGTTTACGTTCTCCCACGAAATATGATGGATCCGGTGAAAGACGGTATGAAACTCCCTCTGACGATGAAAAATGCCGAGAAACGTTCGGGCGATATTTCGACTGTCGTTCATCTCAAAATACGAAACGGTATACCCCTTATCGGGGTCGATAACGTATGTCCGGACATCCGCAACACTATCGGGATATCCGTTGTCCTGGAACGTAGTCACCTTGATCTGACCTGTCGGAAGCTCTTCGTAGCCAATCTTCGCCAGTTCGCGGGTTTGTGTGTGTAAAAAAGATTTTTCGTAACTCAACAGTCCGCGGTACGAGAGCCCGCCGGACATGAAAAAATCACGGATATCCGCAGTCCGGAATTTGACCAGTTTTGTCGTTGAATATTCGTCAGCCGGACAGCTGTGCGCGTAGGCGTGCCCGGCTCCCGGACTGTAAGAGACGGCGTAGAAGGAGTCGGGAGTCAGAACCTGCCGGTCAAAGAAACCCCGGTCAAAACGCGCACAGCCCGTAGAATAGTCGAAAATCAGGCGGAAATCGTTGGCGCTGTCAAAATTCGGCCAGCTATGTTCATCCTCTTCTCCGAGTTTCGTGATCCGGCAGATTCCGCTGCTGATGCGCATCATCGCTTCATCGGCCGCTTGCAAGGCCTTGTCGGCCTTCTCCTTCAGTGCGGGATCGGCCTGCTGGGCGGGAAGCGCGGCGCCGCAGAGCAAAAAAACCAGAAGAAAAACAAAGAAGGGTTTTCGTGTCATCGCGTCTCTCCTTTGATTTTGATTTCGGTTCGGAAACGGACGGATTCTCCGGCTCACTTATTCTAACCGAAAAACCCAGATGAAACAAGTCTTTTTCAAAAAAAAAAAAACAGAAATTTTGAAAAGAAATTTTCAGAGGGTAAAAAAGGCTCCCGCCGGTACCGCTCCCCTCCCCTGAGGCTATCGGCGGGACAGTACGGCGGGCGGGGTTCGGAAAGCCGGGAGGGGGGATTCCCCCCGCCGGGCCGGAAACCGAGAGCGCCGGCGGCCGGAAAGAGGATTCCGGCAATCAGAAACAGGGAGTTTCTTTTCATGGCGTTTCCTCTTTGACTTCTGAGCGGCGTTTTCGAAAGATGCTGAAGAGCGCGATCAGGATCAGCACACCGCCAAACGTGATCAGAACTATCCGAACCCCCTTCGCCGAGGGGTACCAGTAGTCGGGTTCCGGAAGTCCGTAGCGGGAAAGGGTAAATCGTTTCAGCGGAAGCCGCGGCAGTTTGCCCGTCTCGATGCTGACCGTCCGTTTTGTGCCGGGAGTCTCGCCGTTATAGGACGTTTCGGTATGTTTGACCAAAGCGGGATTCACGCCTTCCGAATACTCGTTCTCCAAAGTGAAGAGATTCCCTCCCTGCATGGTGAACCTGGCGTCTTTGATCAGATAACCGCCCGTCAGGGTGACCGTGCCGTTTTGGATCGGAATAAACGCCGCGGCGCTTTCGTCGATCGGATCGAGGTGAAATGTAAAAGAGGTTCCGCCGTCCGGCTCTTCCCGGACCGATTCCAGGACAAGGCCCGGATACCGGAGAATGTCCAAAACTGTATAGCACCCCGCAATGCAGAACGAATAGAAGAGTGCCCGGAACTCAAAAAAGGGGGACCGTTTTTCCACGTTCAGTCCGTCCTGCCATACCGACAGGGGGCCGGATTCGCTCTCGTTCCGCTGAACCCTCACAATATCCCATTCTTCGTCCGATTTCTTCTTCGTGACAGTGAACCAGTAGCGCGGATTCACCGCGCGCACGGTCTGGATGCTGTTGGGATGGAGTTGGGAACCAGACGAGGGATCGGGCTCTTTCAGCATCTTCGTTTGGCCGGCAAAGAAGATGGTCTCTTTTTCGGCCATGGTATACATAGTGCGGGTCCCGCCCGGCACTTCCTCGTTGGTGCGGATCCGCCACTCGGCCGGCGGCAGATTTTTCATCCAGTTCGAAAAGGCCGTTTCGACTTTCGCGCGAAGTTCTTCCGGCGCGGGAACGCCGTCTTCCGCAGGAGCCTGGAAAACGGCGGTAAAAAACAGAATCAATACGGCTGCTGCCGCGGCGGCAGGACAAAAAAGTTTCATGGCAATAACCCCGTCGTCTGTCTTGGAATTCGCCCTGCCGCCGCGGCGGCAGGCAAAACAGATCAACAAACGTTCAGGCCATCCTTTCGAGGAACCGCGCCAGAAAGGCGGGGTCGTCCTTTTCGAGGATCTGCGCGATCTTCGGTTCCGGGACTTTCATGTTCCGGAGCGCCTTTTCGACCCGGGTCCAGAGGGAAGCGCGTTTTTTTCCCTCCGAGAGATAGAGCTCTGTCACCAGCTCGGTGAGCTTCTGGTACATGATCGCGTCCCGGTTTTCGTAATAACG
>JAEEGL016730170.1_pt1 | contig 10728 bp, 7 predicted proteins | sample 9134231 | NCBI WGS metagenome assembly JAEEGL01 (sample SAMN16246548, study PRJNA631951) | gut metagenome | biome: gut microbiome; feature: rumen; material: fiber-attached | host: Bos | place: Iran: Karaj | collected 2018-10 | reverse complement strand
GCGCACCCCTCCATTTGCGATCTCAAACAGGCGTGAGCCGGAGGAGGCGAGGCCGCGGTCGTGGGTCGCGATAAAGAGGGTCGTGCCTAAGCGTTCAAGGATCTCACGGAGCGCGTAGAGGACAAGCCGTTTGCTCATCGTTTCCCTCTTGTTTCGTCTGATTTCAGTATATCATACGGACGGGGCGCTGTCAACAAGGCGGGGAGATGCCGGGGGAGCGCTTCGCTCACGTCCGGGCGGAGGTGCGGAAGAACTCCTTCAGCGCCGGATAGAGCGCGGAGAACTGCCGGTAGCGTTCCTCATAGCGCGCGATGAGGTCCGGTTCCGGCTCGACGGTCCCGCGTGTGCGGACGAGCGCTTTCGCGCAGGCGCGGACGGAGGGGTAGGCGCCGCAGGCGACCATGGCGAGCATGGCGCCGCCGCAGCCGGGACCTTCCTCGGACTGCGGCAGATCGAGCGGGAGCGCCAGCACGTTGGCGAGGATCTTCCGCCACAGCGGAGACTTCGCTCCGCCGCCGCAAAGCATCGAGCGTTCCACGGCGATCCCCAGCGAGCGCGCGACCTCCAGACTGTCGCGCAGACCGAAAGCCACGCCCTCCAGCACCGACTGGAACATATCCGCGCGCGACGTGTCCATCGTCATGCCGACGAACGTCCCGCGCGCGCTGACGTCGTTGATCGGGCTCCGCTCGCCCATCAGGTAGGGCAGGAAGAACACGTGCGAGCGCCCGAGGCGCTCCGGCGCGACAGCCGCCTCCTCGGCGGCGAAGTCCTTCGTGCCGAGAACGTCCGAGCAGAACCATTTATTGCAGCTTGCAGCGGAGAGCATGCAGCCCATCAGGTGGTACCCGCCGTCCGCGTGGCAGAAGGCGTGCAGCGCGTTGTGCGGATCGACGCGGAAGGTGTCGGTCGGGATGAAGACGGTCCCGCTCGTGCCGACGCTGATATTGCACGTTCCCTCTCCGACCGTCCCGGTCCCGACCGCGGCGGCGGCGTTATCGCCCGCGCCCGCGCAGACGCGGACGTTAGCCGGAAGTCCCAGCGCCTCCGCGGCGGAGCGCGAAAGCGTCCCGACGACCTCGCTGCTTTCGTACAGCCGCGGGAGCTGCGATTCCTTCACGGAGCAGATCTCGCACATCTCCCGCGACCAGCGGCGGTGCGCGACGTCGAGCAGGAGCATCCCGGCGGCGTCGCTGCAGTCCGTGCAGTGGACGCCGGTGAGACGGTAACTGACGTAGTCCTTCGGGAGCATGATCTTCGCGATGCGGGCGAAATTCTCCGGCTCGTGCTTCTTTACCCACAGGAGCTTCGGCGCGGTGAATCCCGCGAAGGCGACGTTCGCTGTCAGCGCGGACAGGCGTTCGCGGCCGATCACGCCGTTCAGATACGCGGTCTCTTCGCCGGTGCGGCCGTCGTTCCAGAGGATCGCCGGACGGATGACCTCATCCTGCGCGTCAAGGATGACGAGCCCGTGCATCTGCCCGCCGCAGCCGATCCCCGCGACCGCCGCGGGATCGACGCCGGCAAGCACTTCGCGCACGGCGGAGACGGTCGCCGACCACCAGTCGGCGGGATCCTGTTCGCTCCATCCGGGAGCGGGGAAGCTCAGCGGGTATTCGCGCGATGCCGTACCGGCGATCGTGCCGTCTTCGTGCACGAGCAGCACCTTGACGGACGACGTGCCGAGATCGATACCGAGATAGAGTGACATGGGTGAACCTCCGTTTCATTCAGTGATCTTCCGTCACGCGCACCGCGACGGCGGGGGAAGGCTCCCTGCCCTGCGGACGGAAGTCCCTGCCCGCAGGATGAAAAAAGCCGAACGGCGGGCGTTCGGCTTTGTTTGCGGCATTACTGCTCGCTCGGTTTTTCCTCGCCCTGGAAGTCCTTGAAGGCTTCGGGGTTGTCGGTGGAGTACATGACGGGAGCGTCTTCCTGTGCGGGCGCTGCCTCGATGATATCCTCCTGCGCTGCGGGCTGCTCGAGCAGAGCACGGATGGAAAGACTGACCTTCTTGGCGTCCATGTCGATGTTGATGATCTTGACGTCGACTTCCTGGTCCTTGGAGACAACGTCTTCGACCTTCTCGACTCTGTGATCCGCGAGCTGGCTGATGTGGATCAGGCCGTCCACACCGGGAACGAGCTCGGCGAAAGCGCCGTACGACATGATGCTGACGATCCTGACGTGCGCGACGTCGCCGACGGCGTACTTGCTGGTGAACTGGAACCACGGGTTCATCTCTTCGGTCTTGTAACCGAGGGAGATGCGGCCGCGCTCACGGTCGAAGGACTTCACGAAGACATGGAGCGGATCGCCGACCTTGACGACGTCGGAGGGGCGATGGATGCGCTTCCAGGAGAGCTCGGTGACGTGAACGAGACCGTCCACGCCGCAGCCGAGGTCGACGAACGCGCCGTAATCGGTGAGACTGCTGACGACGCCGTCGAATTCCTTGCCTTCTTCAAGCTCGTTCCAGAACTGTTCCTGCTTCGCCTTGCGCTCCTCGCGGAGGATGGCGCGGATGGAAGCGTACGCTCTCTTGCGCTCCTGCTTGACTTCGATGATCTTGACCTTCTGCGTGGTGCCGACGAGGACGGAGAGATCGCCGTCTCTCGGAATGCCGCTCTCTCTGGCGGGGATGAAGACACGAACGTTGTCGATGCTGATCACGACGCCGCCCTTGACGGCCTCGGTGACCTTGCCTTCGAGCGTTTCCTTGCTCTCGCAGGCGGCCACGATGCGCTCCCAGTTGGCGTCCGCGTCAACACGGAGCTTGTCGAGCGTGGCGATGCCGTCCACGTCGCTGACCTTGATGACCTTCGCGCGGATCGTATCGCCGACCTTGAACAGATCGGTGAGCTTCGCCGCCGGGTCATTCGTCAGCTTCTCGCGAGCGATGACGCCGGTCGTCTTCGCGCCAAGATCGAGATGCACTTCATTGGCGGAAATCGAAGTGATCGTACCGGTAACAACTTCTCCTGTATTTATTGTTTTGAGGGAATCCTCCAGCATTGCCTCAAAGTTTTCCTGCTCTGCCATTTTCCTTTTTACCTCCTGTATTACACTGTACGGCGTCGATGCGCCGGCAGTTATGGATAGTGCTATGACGGACCTCGGAAGGGTGGGAAGCTCGTCCGCGTTTTCCGCGAGGAAAGTCAGGGCGCATCTCTCCCTGCAGACCTCGTACAGCTTCACGGTGTTCGAGCTGGACGGACTGCCGATCACGATCACCGCATCGGACCGTGCGGCAAGATCGGCTGCTTCTTTCTGTCTTTCATCAGTCACACTGCATATTGTATCATAAAAAATCGGTTTTGCATAGACCTTTTTGAGAATTTTCAAAGAATTTTCCCATTCCGTTACTTTTTGGGTGGTCTGGGACGCCGCAAAAACGGAAATTTCGGGCGTATCCGCCGCGTGATCCTCCTCAAGGATGCGCGAAAGCTCCTCCGCGGACGAAAAAACGATCCCTCCGTCCGCGCAGGAAAGGATCCCGCGGACCTCCGGGTGATCTTTCGTGCCAAGCAGATAGAAGCGCTTGCCGGGGCCGCTGTTCTCCGCGGCGATCCGGCGGACCTTCTCCACGAAGGGGCAGGTGCCGTTGAAGACGTGCAGATTCGGGTGCGCGGCGGAAAAAGCGCCGAGCCGGTCCAGCACGGACTTCACCTCTCCGTGCGCGCGAATGACGACGGTCACGTCCTCCCCGCGTTCCGCCGCGGCGAAGACGGACGGCAGTCCGTCCGCGTCGATCTCGGTCACACCGCGGGCGGCAAGCGAAGCGCAGTAGCCGTCGTTGTGGATCAGCCGTCCGAGCGTGAAGACCTTCGTCCCGCCTTCGGCGAGGAGCTTCTCCACCGCTTCGGTCGCCCGCCGGACCCCGAAGCAGAAGCCCGCATGCTTCGCAACGGTGACGGTCATGAGCGGTCCTCCGCAGAGGTTTCTTCCTTTTTATTATCCGCAGTGTCTTTGTCTGCCTCGTCCGGCTTTTCCTCCGGTGCGGCAACGGCGGGCGCCGCGCCTTTCGCGGGCAGTTCCCGCGGGAAGGGAAGCGAGGCCTCGTAGCCGCCGAGGGCGCAGGTCTTCGCAAACAGAGATTCCGAGACCGCCTGGAATTCCTTCGTCCCGCCGGCCGTATAGGGGAGCGCGTCGAACGGGACCGGTTCGCCGAAGATGATCGTGGTGCGGCAGAACGGGCGCACGCGGTTCTTCTTCGTCTTCAGGAACACGGGCACGACGGTCGCGTGCGAGCGGTATTCGATCATGCCGATCCCGGCGCGGACGGGCGTTTGCGTCGGGTCGAGGTACATGCGCCGCGTACCCTGCGGAAAGATCCCGACGAGCTCGCCCTTTTCCAGCATGGCGATGGTGTTCTTGATGCTGCGAACGTCCATTCCGGTGCGGTCGACGGGGTAGGCGCCGAGCGCGGTGATGAGCTGCTTCAGTCCGGGAATGGCGAAAAGCTCCTTTTTCGCCATGTACCGGATCTGTCTCCCTCCGCAGGCGGCGGAGAGGACGACGACGTCCGCCATCGACGTGTGATTCGCGCAGAGGATCGTCCCGCCCTCGCGCGGGAGCAGCTCGGGATTTTCGACTTTGATGCGGTAGAGCACCCGCATGACCGGGTTGAAGACCGCATACATGAATCTGTAGAACGGGGTGCTCACGGTGTGACTCCCGTTTTCTCCCTGACGAGCGCGAGCGCGTCCGCGAGGGCGTATTCCAGACTCTCGCGGCCGTTGTCCACGGTGACGGCGTCGTCGGCGGGGATCAGCGGGGCGACGGCGCGGGTGCGGTCCGCCTCGTCGCGGGCGATGGTCTCCGCGAGGATCTGCTCGTACGAGCAGGCGACGCCCTTCTGCTCGAGTTCGAGCACGCGGCGGCGCGCACGGACCTCCGGCGAGGCGGTGAGGAAGATCTTCACCTCCGCGTCGGGGATGATGACGGTCCCGATGTCGCGGCCGTCCATGACGACCCCGCCCGCCGCGGCGAGGTCCTTCTGCGTCTTCAGCAGGAAATCGCGGACCGCGGGGATCGCCGAGACGGCGGACGCCGCCAGCGAGATCTCCGGCGTGCGGATCCTGCCCCCGACGTCTTCACCGTCGATCAGGACGGCCTGCCCGCCGTCTTCCTTCGCGGCGAGCGACAGCTTCACCTCGGGCAGCTTCGCGATCACGGCGGCGGAGTCCTTGCAGTCGGTGCCGGATTCCGTCATGAAGAGCGCGACGGCGCGGTACATGGCGCCGGTATCGACGTACACCAGTCCCAGCTTCGCCGCAAGGGCGCGCGCCAGCGTGCTCTTGCCCGCTCCGCTCGGACCGTCTACCGCGATGCGGATCTTCCTGCCGGCCGTGCCGGCGTCAGCGGTTTTCTTTGTTTCCATAGTTTCCATAGTTTCAGCCCCTTTGACATATTCCGCCGCGCCGCGCCCGGCGGCGGCGCCGGTGGCGAAGGCGATCTGCAGATTGTATCCGCCCGTGTAGGCGTCGACGTCGAGGATCTCCCCGGCGAAGAAAAGCCCCGGGACGGCGTTTGCCATCATGGTTTTCGTGTGGACTCCCGCAACGTCCACGCCGCCGCTCGTGACGATCGCTTCGTCGATCGGGCGGAAGCGTACCGGCGTGACGGGGAATGCCTTCAGGATCCCGAGCAGACGCCTGCGCTGCTCGCGCGTGAGCGTGCCGGCTTTTTCATGCGGAGGGATGCCGGTCAGGGCGGTGACGGGATCGATCAGCTTCTGCGGAAGCAGGTCGCCGAGCGCGTTGACGAAATCGCGGCGCTCGTACTTGCGCAGGTCGGAGACGAGCCGCGCGTCCAGCGTCGGCTCATCGAGCGCGGGCTTGAGATCGATCGTCATCGCGTAGGCGGCGAGGTCTCCGCGCATATGCGCGGAGGCGGACAGCACCAGCGGTCCGGACACGCCGAAGTGCGTGAACAGCATCTCGCCCATCTCGCTGAAGATCTCCCTGCCGCCTTCGCGGCGGGTGACGGTGAGCGTCACGTTGCGCAGGGACAGCCCCGAGAGGGCGGAGAAATCCTCTCGCGTGACGATGGGGACGAGGGAGGGCGTCGGCGGGACGACTTTCAGCCCGCAATCGCGGGCGAAGCGGTAGCCGTCCCCGGTCGAGCCGGTCAGCGGGTAGGAGAGACCTCCGGTGGCGACGACGACCGCGCGTGCGCGGACTTCCGCTCCGGCGGCACGGACTCCGACGCAGCGGCCGGCGTCGGTCAGCAGTCCGGAGACCCGTTCGCGGACGACGGTCACGCGGCGTTTGTGCAGGGCGTCCGCAAGCGCACCGGCGATATCCGCCGCATGGTCGCTGACAGGGAAGACCCGCCTTCCGCGTTCGGTCTTCAGCGGCACCCCCGCCGCTTCGAAGAAGCGCATGACCTCCGCGGGCGGGGTCCGGAACATCGCCCCGCGCAGGAACTTCGCATTCCGCGTGACGTTGTCCAGCACCTCGGCGGGAGAGCAATCGTTGGTGACGTTGCAGCGCCCCTTGCCGGTGATGCGCAGCTTGCGGCCGAGCTCCCGGTTCGGTTCGTAGAGCACGACGGACGCGCCCGCGTCCGCGGCGGCGACGGCCGCCATCATGCCGGCGGGACCTCCGCCGACGACGATGACGTCAGTCATGCGGCGCGTCTACCTTGGAGGCGACGTTTTTGTCGTATACGTTGAAGGCGTCCCAGGCGGATTCGAGCTTGGTCAGCGTGGCGGAAAGCTCCGCCTGCTTCTCCCGCGCGACAGCCGCCAGCAGCGCGTCGATGATCGCGAGCGGGGCGACGAGGGAATCGATGAACGACACCATGTCGCTGCGCGCCGTCAGGACGGCGTAGGCGCCTTCGGCGATGGGGGAGTGGTCGCTGTTCGTCAGCGCGATCACGCGCGCGCCCGTTTGCGCCGCGTACTGCACGGCGTTGACGATGCGGGAGGAATAGCGCGGGAAGCTGAGCGCGAGCAGCACGTCGCGCTCGTCCATGCGCATGAGCGCTTCGAAGATCTCGGAGCCGCTCGTCGTCCGCACGAGGCGGACGTCCTCGAACATATATTTGAGATAGAATTCCAGGAATTCCGCCAGCGGGGCGGAGGAGCGCATCCCGATGATATAGATGCGCCGCGCTCCGAGGATCGCGGCCACCGCGCGGGCGAATGCGTCGCGGTCGATGTGCTCCGCCGTGTAGCGGAGCTTTTCCGCGTCGCCGGTGAGGATCGTGTCGAGGATGTTGCCGTCGCGGAAGCGCTCGTTGGAGACCTCGATGCGCTGGACGGCGGTCAGCCGGGTCGGGACGACGTCCTGCATGGCGCGGATGAGCGCGGGATAGCCGTCGTAGCCGAGCTTGTCCGCGAAGCGGACGACGGTTGATTCGGACACGCCGACCTCCTCGCCGAGACGTGCGGCGGTCATATAGGCGGCGCGGTCATAATGGTCGCGGATGAATTCCGCGATCCGTTTCTGTCCCTTGGAGAGGGACGTCATATTCGTTTCGATCAGCTTGATGAGGTCCTGCATGGACGCCTCCGGGAAAGTTTGGAGTTTGTATGTGAGAGTCAGGGGACGGCGCGTCTTTTCTTACCTTTTATTATAATATTATATCATTCGTCCCGCCGGTTGTCAAGCCGTGCGGACGGGGGTGACGGAGGTGATGACCCAGTCGACGGCGCGGAGGTCGAGACTGTTGCCGCAGTACTCGCACCGGCCGCCGTTGAGGAGCGTGAGCGGAGCCCCGCAGGAGCGGCAGGTCAGAACGGACGGAGCGCATACCGCCTCCGTCCTGCACGCGGCGGATTTTTCCAGCGTCAGGGTGAACGCTTCTTCACGCTGTGAAAATCCGGAACTGCCCGCGCAGACGAGATTCAGCGTGACGCCCGCGATGATACTCTGCGATTCCGTGCCGTACCGGAAGTCGAGCAGCTCGAAATCCGTCACGTCCATGTCCGCGACGGTGCGGTGGGCTTCCGTGAAGCCGCCGGGAAGACCGGGCGCGAAGACGCGCGCCTCCTCCGGACGGTCGGCGAAGACGAGGGTCGCGAGCTTGTTGCGGACGTTGCCGAAGAAACCCTCCGACGAGAACAGCGGGTCGAAGGCGCGGATGCGCTGTTCGACCTCACCGGTACGGGAGGCGGCGCGCCGGCGTTCTTCGATCTTCTTCTTCGTCCAGCGGATGCCGGAGGCCTTCAGCTGGAGCGCCGGGAAGATCGCGGTCCAGAAGATCCACGTCGTCAGGAACCCCGCCAGACCGGCGCAGACGAGCACGGTGAACGATCCCGCCACGAAGCGCATGACGGGACCGGCGTCGACGTCTCCGAGGAACATGAACGCTGAGATTATGGAGATGAGAGCGACCGGGACAGCACCGACGAGGAACGCCCGCGTGCCGTAATGCTTGCGGGAATCGGTGTATTTGGCGTAGGCGACTTCGTAATCGCGGCGGAGCGCGAAGGTGCTGACGCGCGCGCCGAGGTCCTCGACCGTGAATTTCGTGCCGCAGAAGTCGCATCCGTCGAGCAGGTTTTCGCGCGAGGCGGGATTGCCGCAGTTCGGGCAGACGATCTCATCGCTGTCCCCGGCCCGCTCCGCGGTCAGGATCGTGCTCCGCGCGATCTCGTCGTCCTTTCTGGTCAGGGCGGGTCTGCCTCCGATGGAGTAAACGCGCGTCGAGGATATGCGTTCGCCCGCCTCCGTGATCCGGTATTTCCCGTCGAAGAACGACCGCTTCGAGACGGATACGCCGCCGTAGCTTTTGCGTACCGATTCGAAATCGAGCGTCACGCCGAGCGATCCCATGCGCCGCTTCTGCAGGCGGAGCGAGTGCCAGTAAAGCTGCGTGGCGGTGAACTGCAGCGGATCGTTTTCCGGTGTTCCGCGTTCCGCGAAGAAGCGCCGCATGCCCGCGCGGAATCCGGAGAGCAGACGATCCGTATCGTCTGCGTCCTCCGCGCCTGTCTGATCCTCCAGGACGAGCCCGGCGAGGTCCTTCTTCAGCGCGGATTTTTCCTTTTTCGCAGGGATCAGGACGAATGCGTAAAAGAACATTCCTCCCGCGAAGAGCATGATCAGGCCGAGCACGATGCACGCGATGCTTGATCCGACGGAGTCCGCGCTGAAGTTGTCGACGGAGGTGGCGATCAGTCCGAGACCGATCAGTACGGTGACGAACGAGAGAGCGATACCCTTCAACATCTGCATGGCAGTGACCTCCGCGGCTGACGATTTACAAACATTATATCACACACCGGAGGCGTTCTCAACGCCCCGCGCGGAAAAAGCGGAAAAAACGGCAAAAACGCGTGATTGACAAACGCGCGCGTGTGTGGTATAATACGCGCATAAGTTTTCCGGCAGGACCGGTGAGAAAGAGGTAGTAAAATGGCACGTGAAAAGCTGAGAGCAGGAGTCGTAGGCGCGACGGGTATGGTGGGGCAGCGGTTCGTTACGCTGCTGGAGAATCATCCGTACTTCACTCTGACCGCAGTATCGGCAAGCGCACGCTCCGCCGGCCGCAGATACGAGGACGCCGTGGCGGGACGCTGGAAGATGACGACCCCGATCCCCGCCGAGGCGAAGGATCTCGTCGTGCTGGACGCCGCCGACATCGCCGCCGTGAAGGACAAGGTCGACTTCGTCTTCTGTGCCGTGGATATGAAGAAGGACGAGATCCGCGCGCTCGAAGAGGCGTACGCGAAGGCGGAGATCCCGGTGGTCTCCAACAATTCCGCTCACCGCTGGACAGACGACGTCCCGATGGTCATCCCGGAGATCAACGACGCGCATTTCGATATCATCCCGCGGCAGCGCGCCCGTCTCGGCACGAAGCGCGGCTTTATCGCCGTGAAGCCGAACTGCTCCGTCCAGCCGTACGTCGCGGCGCTGACGCCGCTGCTGAAATACGGCGTGAAGGAAGTCGTGGCGACGACGTATCAGGCGATCAGCGGCGCCGGCAAGACCTTCGCGGACTGGCCGGAGATGGTCGACAACGTGATCCCGCTCATCCCGGGCGAGGAGGAAAAGAGCGAGCAGGAGCCGCTGAAGCTCTGGGGCAAGCTGTGCGGCGACCGCATCGTCAAGGCGGACCGCCCGAAAATCACGACGCAGTGCATCCGCGTCCCGGTGACGGACGGACACCTCTGCGCGGTTTTCGTGAACTTCGACCGCAAACCGACAAAGGAGCAGATCCTGACCGAATGGGCTACCTTCCGCGGCGCTCCGCAGGCGCTGGAGCTCCCGCACGCGCCGAAGCAGTTCATCACCTATTTCGAAGAAGAGAACCGCCCGCAGACGGCGCTTGACCGCGACATTTACGGCGGTATGGGCGTCACGCTGGGCAGACTCCGCGAGGATACGCTTTTCGACTATAAGTTCGTCGGCCTCGCCCACAATACCCTCCGCGGCGCCGCCGGCGGCGCAGTCCTCTGCGCCGAGCTGCTCTACCGGAAGGGCTATCTGGACAAGGATTAAAAGCCGATAAATAACGTGACCGGCGCCGGGCAACCGGCGCCGGCTGGATTTTCTTCCGCGGCGTCTTCCCCGCGGGAGACGTTTAGGATGGCTAGTGGCAAAAACGTATTAACAATGCCGTTTATCGCGTATGATTTTGATTTTTTTGCAAAATCATACGCGTTACCTTGACTTTTTGCCGGGATCGCGCTGTTATCCGGAGGACGGAAAACGCTTCCCCCGCCGGCGTTTCTGTGCTTCCGGTGAAAATTTCCCGAATCTTTTCCCGGAG
>JAEEGL016158751.1_pt1 | contig 10728 bp, 11 predicted proteins | sample 9134231 | NCBI WGS metagenome assembly JAEEGL01 (sample SAMN16246548, study PRJNA631951) | gut metagenome | biome: gut microbiome; feature: rumen; material: fiber-attached | host: Bos | place: Iran: Karaj | collected 2018-10 | reverse complement strand
TTTTTTCATTTGTAATTAAAAGATTTTATACGAATATGTTATTGAAAAAATTCACCAAGGAAAGAAGCGTTTTATTGTTAATCAAAAACTTCTTTATTTTCTGACGATCATACCCATTCACGATACCTATTATGAAATCATCAGGAATGAATCCCCAGTAACGCGAGTCATTGGAATCAAGGCTGTTATCACCTAATGCAAAGTAGTAGTCATGCCTGAAAGTATGGGCTTTCATAGTGGAATCAGGCCAGTAACCTGTCTCATACTCTATCACCGGTCCGTATATGGCACAATTCAGAGAATCAAGCTCTATGGTCTCACCTTTGCCCGGCACATATAGAGGGCCAAAATCTTTCATATTCCATATAGGCATTGTAAACGGCATGGTTCTCATGAATTTCTGACGCCACAGCACACTGTCCGGCGTATTTTTTAAAACCAACTGGTTTTCCAACACCCCAATCGTACCGGAATAGTGATTGTTCCAGTTCAAACCGTCATGGATACCTATGGTGTCGCCTGGAGTACCCAGCACACGCTTGCAATAGACATAGTTGATCTTGAACTCTATCTTGGTCCATTTGTCATAACCTAGCGGATAGTTGAAACAGATAACGTCACCCGGACGTATCTTTCTGATGCCCGGCATACGGAAACACTTGAGAGGTGAGTGATCATCAAATTTGAATGAGGTATATATCCTGCTGCCAAACAGCAGTTTGTTAACCCACACCTTATCACCCGGCACAAGTGTAGGCCGCATTGAATCAGACGGAATACAGAAACGCTCCGCTATGAATATGCGCCTTCCATAGTGCAATGCCACAATCGCCACAGCACATATCATCACCTTCCAAAGGATATTTACAATTCTATCACCAATGGATTTTTCCTCAACACTCTTCTTTTTCTCTTCTGATTCAATCATCTTATCTTAAATGACATTAATACCCTGATTTCAATTCTCTTATCTCTGAACGCAAGCGTTCTGTCTGTACTGACTCAACTTTTGGCACAAAACGCTCTATCTTATCGGCCATATTATGGAAACGTGCTGTATCTCCCTCTGTATAATACAGTTTGGCAAGCAGGTAGAGAGGATACAGACGGTTGGGTACCATATAGAAAGCGTGCTTATACCTGTATTCAGCCTCACGATATTTACCCTGCATCAGGCTGTTGTTACCCATCACGTTCCAGAACATAGGGTCACTGCTTATTAAAGTCCCTATGGTGAGCAAAGAATCACTCATGGTATAATTTCCGCCTTCGTTCAATGACTGTCCAAATTCAAAAATGACCTTTTCATCGTATAATCCGTCTGGCAAAGAACCATAACCTACTATTGCATATCTGTTCAGTCTGTTTTCAAACAACCCCTTTACTCCCGATGCACGGAACCTGAAATTCATACCGTTTGCCACCGAAATATGAGAGCGATATAAAGGTATCAATACCCCTATCATCAGCAGGAAAAAGACCATGTTTGCTCCCTTGCCACTTGTTTCAGTGTCATATGAAGCCAGACATATAACAAACAGCGTCAACAATACACCAATCTCAAACGGGTATGAAAAACAGGCAAACACTGAGACTGCAATAAGAGGATAGCACCAACAGCTGTTACTCCTATATGTACAAACTATGCCAGCTACCACCAGACCTATTAACAGGATCATTGCTATGGGCCCGCATTCCACTCCCATTTTCAGATACTCGTTGAAAGCATTTGAAGGACAATCAGCAACTTTACGCAGATTCTCCGGTATCCTGTCTATCTCCATCCCGTCAGAACCATCATCCAGATAATCAGCAAAGAAATGTGCCTGTGCCTCTCCATAGGCTCCACCATAATTACCCCATCCAACTCCATTCAATCCGCCGGTCATAATCATGCGCATATTGATACATGCCATCAACAGCCTGCCATCGGCCGACGGTTTCTTGACCAGATATGCACCTGCACCGAGCAGTGAACCCGCCAGAGTGAGATAAATCCAGTTCCTGCGGATAAAAGCAGAGAAATCATCCCTTTTCATTAACAGCAATAACATGCTGACCGCAAAAGACAGCACAGATGCCCTGCTCAATGTGCAAACCATCAGTATGGATGTCAAACCAGACAGAACTGCAAGCAGAGTCCGGAAAATCTTATTTGATTCACCTGTCCAAACTGCAATAAACAGGCTTGCGCACACAGAAAGGAAACAGCCAAACGGGCCGGAATTGGAGAAAGAACCTTTGCATATTTCCTGTCCTCTTACCTTTCCTAAGTTCTGGAACAGTTGGCTATAACCCAGATACATCTCTCTTACACAGAATACCACTATTACCAAAAGGAGCAAATATGATGTCCACTTATGGTTCAAGCTAAACAGTATCCGCAGCACACAATAGGCAATAAGCAACGGCTCCACCATAACGAAAGGACGACATATGCTATGCTGAGTACAATCAATTGATGCATAGATCAACACAATTGACATCAGCAACACCAGTCCATCCACAACGGTAAGATGTATGCCTAATCCTTTACTTATAGCTTTTATGCTGTTCATTTCTCTGCGTAACCTTTTATAACAACAGTATCCTGTGCCTCCACATCTTCTCTTTGCAGATAAAGAATTCTCTCATATGCCCCAGAACTGTTAATCTGGAAAGATATCTTCACTTTCTTTCTGCCGTGAGGTTTTACAGTTATTTTTTCAGGGATGGCTCTTGTACAGTCACACTCAGGAATAATATCCAGTTTTATTGGCTCTGAACTCCTGTTACGTATCTTGAGAGTGGTGTGAACAGAATCAAAAACCACAGAATTCTCTACTGTTATCAGTCTGGGATATTCCATTGCGGTATCCTTGCCTTCACATCCACACGCAACCATACAGACTATCAATGCCCATCCTACCAGCCTCATATTTCCTGCATGGTTTGAGATTGTTTAATGCAACAATCCATAAACCTCCTGTCAAACAGGGAACCCGCAAAAAGCACTCTGTCCAAAGAGTCAGTAACTATACCGTAAATTCCTAAGTATTCCGGCATCCAAGGATTCTTTATCATTAATGAATCTTGAGCAGAAACAACCACTCTGAAGTAATCATCAAAATGATTATGGTAATCCTTGACCAAACTGGAATCTATCTCTACAGGAGGATGATACAGCAACATAGGTTTTGTAGTGACAACTGAATCATGCATGTATTGGGCAACCTCCTTAATGGCACTCTCAGCACATGCAGGACAGGATCCTGCTTCCACATAAACTATTATCCCCTTAGCTTCTCTGCTTAATTCCAGCAATCCGTCTGAGACATTAAGTACACAACTGTCTCTTACTGAAACATAGGGCAACTGTATCTGCTGTTTGCCAAGTTTGTTTCTATTCAAGAAAAACGTAGCTCCGCAAAAGCAAACCACTCCCACTAAGGAATAAAGCAGCATTGTAAAAAGCATCTTTAAAGGCTTATTAATCTTCATGGCATTCAGATATTTTTATCAACCGTAAAGGACAGGAGAATAGGATTGTTGAAAGGCTGAGCCTTCATTGCATTGTATATTTCCTTTCCAAAGTCTGATACATTCTCAGGATCAGTGATTATAGATTCTGGGGCATAATCTATTACTTGATAATTGTTATTATCCTTAATGAAATATGAATTGATACGAATGGATGTACCTGACACATAAAAATGTCGTTTTATATATTTGTCCTCATCTTTTATTACTACAACAGGCCTGTCTGAGAAGTTTTCTACAGGATAACACCAAAATGTTAATCTGGAATTAATAAATGCAGGCATATGAAATCCCTCGCAAAATGCAGTGCGATTATCAGCTTCCATAGAATAATTAAAGCTATCCCATTTGTTTGCAAGTTTAATAAGGTTCTTTGGTAATCTCCATTTTGGACTAAAACAGAAAATATCCAATTCTTTTGTTGCACTTGTTTGAGGATCTAATGTTACAACTCTGTTGTTGTAAACACCGGCAACTGGCATTATTATTTCATCTTTATAGCTATCAAAATCATCCTCGTACAAGCATAGACCATCATAAAAATCAGACTTATAACAACGTTTAATTATTTCACCTGTAGAAGTGGAGATAACGCACAAGCCATTAAAACACTCTTTATAGGCATCATCTTCCCAAAAAGAGCAATTTGCCAGAATTTCATCAGGATTAAGCACTACCATACCGATAGTAGTATAATTAATGTCTGATGAACCCAAAAAAGACATTGAAGGTACACTATATTTTAATAGCTTTTCTTCGTCTCTCACATATAAAATGTGCGTTTTTTCATCGTAAGTAAAGTCATCAATATATGAATATTCACCGTGCCCACGTCCAACAGAATTTAAAATAGATACAACAGAGTCTTCTTTTATACAATAGATCCTTTTCTGATCATCTCCTTCCATAATAATATAATCGTTGTATATTTTTGCTCCTCTTATTCCATCCATGGGAACAGAACATTTTATTGGGATGATGTCTATATCAGAAGTTATTGGACTTAAATCTACTTCCTCTACAACATCAAAATCCAATACGTTATCACTGTATCTTTCTTTACATCCTGTCATAATACTAAACAAGGAGAACGATAGAAAAAGAATGTGTCGACAAGACATTGTTTTAATTTTCATTGACATATTAAAATTGAATTAAGAGTTTGTATTTTAATTATACTGGCTATCGCAATAAAAATACTATTACGATAGTCAGTATAATTCATTTATAGGTTATTCAAATAAAGACCATATCCAACTGAAAAAGGACTTACCATTGAAAAGAGTATCTAATAATTTTTTTACCATATCAATTATACTACTCGCATTAGAAATAGGTGTAGCTGTGCTAATACGACAAGTATAATTTGGATCTCTTTTACACTCATATTTACCCTTTTTGCCGGTGGTATTCCTATAACCTTCCAGTATCATAATATGTGTATCACTGTACACCCATACTCTGTTAGGATATGTTCCCATTTCTTGGCATACACAACCTGAGCCTTCACCATCGGTAAGAGCCTCAATGTTGTCTTCACTCAGAACTTTCATGGTAGAAGAATTATTTGCATAAAATGCAAGACCTATTGAAAACATAACAATAGATGACAAAACGATTAATTTCTTTTTCATAATTTGTAATTTCTTGATAATAAATTTTATAAATGTTTTTTTAAGGAAAAGGATTATTTTCAAACCCTCTTTTTGCCGGATTAAGGCAAACAATAAACTCTGCTTTCCGGCTACTACTACAAGTGTTCCTTGAACACTGGAATAGCATAGTTGTTGACAAAAAATACTATCTTTGCATCATCCAAATTTTTAGTTTATACTTTAGATTTGGATGGAGAGGGGATTAAAACAGAGTACTTTGCAAGGGTCGCACTGTTTTTGTCCCTCTTTTTTTCCAAATCCGTTAGCTAACACTTTAAGTTTCCATTCTCATCTTAGTTTTTTTTTTGAGATTCGCTTTGAATCAAAAGTAAGGGAACGCTTCCCCTCCGCTTTTGAAAGAAAGTACCGGAGTCTCGGTATTTATCAAATATGTTGTTCTATTCAGAATTGATATTACTTATGAAATGGTTTTCACAAACGGCCACCAGGAGATATCACAGATTACTACCATCTCCGTACATATCCCGATGATGGCCGTTAGGAAAACACTAAGAAAATATAGATTAGTTTTTCACAGTATAGTCCAAGTAATATTGTGACACTGAGAGTTGATTTGAAGACACAAAGAGACTACATCCTACTCTTTTCAATTTAAAAGGATGTCCAATACTTGTCTTAATAAATGAAATAGGATACAAGCCTGACAGGGAGATCAATCCCTTTCTCTCCATATTAATTGAATTGGAGAGAAAAACAAACAAGGTTTTCATTGCAAACAAAAAAGAATAGTTCATTTTCAATTAAAAATAGGTAAAAAAATAAAGCCATAACGAAGAATTAAATACCTCTTCTCGTTATGACTCCGATAAGTTTACGTGGCAAATATATGATGGTTTTTGAATCTATGCAACATTTCTGAAGATTTTTTTATAAAAAAAACTAACACTAATCATAAAAAAGGGCCCAAGTGCCTATCTTTGTGGGAAAACAATCCGATTTTTTTCATTTCTGGATCTATGTCAAATAGCAAGATGGCATCATTGGCCAAGGATACGGCCATATACGGAATAAGCAGCATCGTGGGCAGATTCATCAACTACTTGCTCACTCCTTTGTACACCAATGTGCTCAAGGCTCAGGGCGGAGAGTACGGAGCTATAACAAAGATGTATGCAGTTACTGCATTGTGCCTTGTCCTGCTTACATTCGGCATGGAGACCACAATGTTCAGGTTCGCCAACAAGGAGGGGCAGAAGCCTGCCAAAGTATTCTCTACCGCACTGATATCGGTAGGTATACTATCAGCCTTGTTCGCAGCCGTCTGTATTATGAACAGGTTTGAGATCTGTGCTTTGCTGGGATACCCCCAACACCCCGAATATGTTACAGCTCTCTCTCTTGTAGTAGCTATAGATTCATTCCAGGCTATAGTGTTCTCTTACCTGAGATTCCTTAAAAGACCCATCAAGTTTGCCGCTCTCAAGCTTACCAACATATTCATGACCATAGCCCTTAACCTCATAGTCATACTGTGGTTCAAGGATATCTATCAGGATTACCCAACCCTGCTTGGTTGGTATGATCCCAACCTTGTAGTAAGATATGTATTCTATATCAACCTGTTCTGCTCAGCAAGCATCACTATAGGTCTGCTGCCTGAGATATCTCAAATCAAGAACGGTTTTGACACTAAACTATTCCGTCAGATGCTCTCATACACCTGGCCCATACTGATTCTGGGACTTGCAGGTATACTTAACCAGGTGGCCGATAAGATCTGTTTTACATATATTATTAAAGGTGATGAAGGTGAGAGGCTGTTGGGTATCTACGGAAGCGCCGTCAAGGTTGCAATGATTATGTCCATGCTTACCCAGGCGTTCCGATACGCATATGAACCGCTTGTTTTCAGCACAGCCGCACATGACCGCGAGGGGCAGAACAAGGTTTATGCCGATGCCATGAAGTTCTTCATAATTTTTGCCCTGCTTGCATTCCTGGCGGTTATGTTCTATTTGGAAATTCTCAAATTCATAATAGGCAGAACCTACTGGGAAGGCCTTAAGGTGGTACCGATAGTCATGTTGGCCGAGATATTCATGGGAGTATATTTCAATCTCTCATTCTGGTACAAGCTGATAGACCAGACATGGTGGGGTGCCGTATTCTCATTCATTGGCTGTGCAGTACTTCTGGCCATCAACTTCATATTTGTACCCAAGTACGGTTATATGGCCTGCGCATGGGGCGGTTTTGCCGGTTATGGCGTATGCATGATACTCTCATACTTTGTGGGACAGAAAAAGAGCCCTATCAAATATCCTTTAGGAGAGATTGGCCTATACGTACTGTTGGCTGCCGTGCTGTACGTGATTTACCTCTTTGTTGATAGCAAGTCACTGCCCCTGTGGCTGTCACTTCTTATCAACACCGTACTAATCTGCATCTATCTGGCTTACCTCTTCAAGAAAGACCTGCCACTCAAGTTCCTCCCGGTCATCGGCAAGTATTTTAGGAGGAATTGAAAATTAACACGCACCTGCGTGAATACCCGCGACATTAAAAGGCGCTCGAAATTGCTTTCGAACGCCTTTTATAATTTTCAATTCTCAATTTTCAATTCTCAATTTAAAGTGCGGCGCGGATGGAGGCTGCAATCTGCTCGAATTCCTCTGGGGTGAGCTTGAGCTTGGGATTGCTGAATAGCATATCCTTCTCGCTCTGCATGGGGATGAGATGGATGTGTGCGTGGGGTACTTCAAGGCCAAGTACGGCCTCACCTACCTTGATGCAATTGAACACCTTCTTCTGGGCTGCGGCAATCTTCTTGGCAAAGAGCTGCAGGTCACAGAGCTCCTGGTCAGTCAGGTCAAACAGATAGTCAACCTCACGCTTGGGGATGCACAGTACATGACCCTTAACCAGAGGATTGATATCAAGAAAAGCAAAGCAGTTCTCTGTCTCTGCTATCTTGTAGCAGGGTATCTCACCTGCTATTATTCTGGAAAATATTGTCATCAGTTTCCTTCTTTTTGTAGTGAGTTAAAGAGATATTTCAAGAATCTCAAATCCGATCTTACCGCTGGGAATCTGAATCTCAACGGTCTCACCAACCTTATGACCCAGAAGGCCCTTGGCGATGGGAGTGTTGCTCGATATCTTGCCTGCCTTGAGGTCAGCCTCGCTCTCAGGAACAATAGAATATACCATGGTGGCGTTATTCTTGGTGTTACGCAACTTAACCTTGGTAAGAATCTGTACGGTTGAGGTGTCAATCTTCTTCTCGTCAATGATCTTGGCATCGGCTATCTGGGCCTTGAGAGTAGCAATCTTGGCCTCAAGCATACCCTGTGCCTCCTTGGCTGCATCATACTCTGCATTCTCTGAAAGATCACCCTTATCACGGGCTTCAGCTATCTGCTGGATAATCTCCGGACGGCGAACGCCCTCAAGATACTGTAGTTCGGCTACCAGTTTCTTGTAGCCCTCTTCTGACATATATGCCATAATATCAATGTTTTATCAGTTCAACAATTAGGTTTTGACATGAGTAAAAAAGAATTCCAACAATCCAGTTCAGATGTTGGAACCCATTTTTTATGTTTCACGTCTTCCGCAAAGATAGTTTTATTTTCAGACTATCCCAACAAAAAACGGAAAAATAAACTTTTTACTCCAGTAGCTTGGCTATCTTCTCATCAAGTTCATCAGTGCTGTCCGGACGGTCTGCGATATTGCCATCGCGGTCTATCAGGAACACAGTAGGAATCTGAGTTACGTTATATGATTTAAGGAATGATGATTTGAGGCTTGCCTCATCGTGCACACATACCCACGGAAGATTGGCAACGCCATTCATCCAATAACTCTCATCATCATCGACTGAAACCTGATAGATGGTAAAGCCTTGTTCTGCATACTTATCATACAGCCTTCTAAGCAACAATATATAGTTAGGTGAGAATTCTGTCTTGAATGCAGTGAAGTCTAACAATACGACTTTTCCTTTCTGGTCACTGAGCTTCTGAGGGCGTCCTTTATAGTCAGGCAACTCTATGTCTATTGAGCCTATAACCTCTACAAGGTCTGCAAACTGCCGGATTGCTGCTGCCCTAGCCTGCTCATTTACAGGTGAGGTCTTACTCATCCCCTTCAAAGCCACATTATGCAGATGAGTGGTACGCTGGGCTTCAGGATACAGCATATCCATCTGAGTAGCTACCGCAGCATAGCATTTGGCATCCTGACGGTCTGTCTGCGGATTGAACAGCATCTGGCCGTTTATGCTCAGGAATAGAGCATAATAGGCATAAGGAGCACCTGGATCAGGCATAATGAAATCAGTCAGGACATCTGACTTGAAAACATCAACCTTTTCTTTTACTCGTTCTGTAAGAATTGAAGGGTCAGGGCTGTTATATTGGGAACTGAGACGTCTGAGATCCTGCAACAGACCCATCTGCAACATGACAAGATCTTTCAGTCTGGAACTGTTCTCAGAGCCTTCAACGTTATATGATATCTGCATTACCGGCAGGCTGGCAGTAACCGTTACAGTCTCTGTTGAATCAATGGCCAGATTAACGACCTTACCGTCTATACGCAGACGATAGAAATCAAAACAATCCTCAGGGGCAACCGGAGTAAAACTGAAAAGACCCTCCGCATCCAGTTTGACTGAATCAACAACCTCAACCTTATCCAGACCAAGATGATCCAGATAAAGCATCTTGCCATCAGCCTCAGCTATCTGGCCATTTAAAGTAAACCTGTCAACTTTGGGTTGACAGGCTACTGTTAATAAGGTCAGAACAAGTAATGCAAGATTACTTTTCTTCATTGTTCTCATTATTCTCCTGCTGGTCGTTGCGGTGGTTATCGTGATGATGACGCGGGCCACGGTCCTGACGGGGACCTCTGTCCTGACGCTCACCGCGGTCCTGACGGGGCTGACGGGCGGGACGCTCCTCATAACCCTCAGGTTTCTCGATGAGAGCACGACGTGACAGTTTGAACTTACCGGTCTTGGGATCGATGTCAATCAGCTTGACCTGAATCTTGTCACCCTCCTTGATGCCGGTTTCCTCAATGGTCTCGTAACGCTTCCAGTCAATCTCACTGATGTGCAGCAGACCGTCCTTACCAGGCAGGAACTCCACGAACAGACCGTAAGGCATTACGCTGCGTACGGTACCATCATAAGTCTCACCTACCTCTGGAATAGCAACGATAGCACGGATCTTGGCCAGAGCAGCCTCGATGCTGTCGCGGTTGGATGCAGCAACCTCAATCTTGCCTACACCGTCAACCTCGTCAATGCTGATGCTTGCACCGGTCTCCTCCTGCATGCCCTGGATGATCTTTCCGCCCGGGCCAATGACTGCACCGATGAACTCCTTAGGAATGGTAAGGGTCTCAATGCGGGGTGCGTGGGGCTTGAGATCTGCGCGAGGCTCAGGAATGGTCTCGGTGATCTTGCTAAGAATATACTCACGTCCGGCCTTGGCCTGAGCCAGAGCCTTCTCAAGAATCTCATATGACAGACCGTCGCACTTGATATCCATCTGTGTAGCGGTAAGTCCCTTTACGGTAC
>JAEEGL015907598.1_pt1 | contig 10728 bp, 4 predicted proteins | sample 9134231 | NCBI WGS metagenome assembly JAEEGL01 (sample SAMN16246548, study PRJNA631951) | gut metagenome | biome: gut microbiome; feature: rumen; material: fiber-attached | host: Bos | place: Iran: Karaj | collected 2018-10 | reverse complement strand
CACTTTTCTTCCAAATAATTTGGTAATTCCAGAAAATAATTGTAATTTTGCGCGCTTTTTCGTTTTTATGCGAGCGAAATATCACAAAGAAATCACCAAAAAACAAAAAATGATGAAGAAGATTTTAGCACTTATGTTTCTTGCAACATTGAGCATTAGTCTGTTTGCTCAGAAGCAAGTTAGTGGTGTGGTAGTAGATGGCAATGGTGAGCCGATTATTGGAGCCAGCATTCAGGCCAAAGGAACCACACAAGGTACAATCTCGGACTACGATGGTAAGTTTGAGATGAGCGTGCCGGAGTCTGTGAAGACACTGGTCGTTAGTTTTGTAGGTATGACCACTCAAGAGGTGGAGGCAGCAGAAAACATCAAGGTCGTATTGACTGAGAATACTGAGATTATTCAAGAAGTCGTCGTCACCGGTTACGGTAACGTCACCAAGGGCTCTTTTGCCGGCTCTGCACAAGCGGTGAGCGCTGAGAATATTGAGAAAAAAAGTCCTACTGAAATTTCGAAAGCATTAGCTGGCGAAGTCGCTGGTGTGCAGGTTGTTACAACAACAGGACAACCTGGAGAATCAGCGAGCATTCGAGTTCGCGGTATCGGTTCACTCTATGCCGGCAGCGCACCATTATACATTGTAGATGGTGTTCCCTATGACGCATCATATATCTCAACCATTGACCCTGGCGACATTGCAAGTACAACCATTCTTAAAGATGCAACCGCGACGTCATTGTATGGTAGCCGCGGAGCAAATGGAGTTATAGTGATTACTACAAAAAAAGGTACTTCCGGAGAGGAGGGAAAAATCGATGTTGATGTAAAGTATGGAGCCAACATGCGATTGCTTCCAATGTACGACGTCATCACAGATCCGCAAGAGTACTTAGAAATGGCTTGGATGAGCTTTTACAATACCAGTTCACGAACTTCTGAGACAGGAAAAATTCAGGATGCAAATAATAACTTGTTTTCTGCTAAAGGATTTCCAATGCAATACAATCGTTGGTTAAACAATGGTGTTGCTTCCAAGGGTAACGATTTGATTGGCAATAACGGAAAGTTTCTAGGAGAAGAAGATGGCATTCAATACAAACCAGGTATGAACAATTTAACTAGTTGGCGTGATGCAATCTTCCGTGTTGGTCAGAAATTGGATGCGACTGTCAAGTTGTCTGGAGGAACAGAAAAGACCACATACTTCACCTCAATAGGATATCTTAAAGACGAAGGCTATTACATTGGATCTTCATACGATCGTTTCACAGTTCGCAGCAATGTAGATTATAAGCCTAAAAAGTGGTTAAAGGGTAATGTTAATGTAGGTTATACATATTCTAAACAGGATGCCGTAGGCCAAGGAGATAACATGAACAATGGTTTTGCATATGTTAACCAAATTGCTCCTATTTTCCCCGTGTATCTTTATAATGAAGATGGTTCCATACAAACGGATCCAAAGACTGGGGGATATGCTTATGACTATGGTATGTTTGAGGGTGCAGGTCGTGCATTTGGAGCTGGTATCAATCCTGCCGGTTCGCTACGCTACGACCGGGATAATCGCATCCTACACTATGTGTATGCTGGTGGCCAATTAGAGTTCACTTTTTATAAAGGGCTAAAGTTTATCATGAATGCAAATGCCCAATATAGTGGCTTTACTCAGTCTGAGCACACCAACGCTTACTATGGTGATGCCGCAGGTATCGGTCGTACAGCAAAAACACAATACAATCAGTTAATGGTAACGTTTAACCAATTGTTGGAGTACAATAATACGTTTGGAGAGCATTCTATCCGTGCTATGGCCGGTCATGAAACTCAAATGGCTCGCTTGTCTTTATTTTACGGAAGCAAAAGCCATGTGACAGAAACAGAAGGAGAGAATGTCTTAGAATTAGGTAACGCTGTAATAACTAACGGAGCTACATCTAGTACTAATTCTGAGGCATTAGAGTCTTACCTGGCCACAGTCTCATACATATACAACGAACGTTATGGCATCACAGGAAACTATCGAGCAGATGGTTCCTCTAAGTTTGCAAAGGAACATCGTTGGGGACATTTTGGTTCTATTGGTGCCACTTGGATGTTTACAAATGAAGAATTTATGGAGCCTGCACAAGACTGGTTAAAAGATGGTAAATTACGTTTAAGTTGGGGTGTACTAGGAAATCAAGATGTTGGAAGTTGGATGTACACTGATAAGTATTCGATCGTAAATGTAGATGGAGATGTTGCATGCGTCTGGAAATCAAAAGGTTGTGACAGCATTACTTGGGAACGCAGTCAACAACTAGACTTAGGATTAGAGATGTCTATTGGCAAATATCTGGATGCAGAAATTGAATACTTCTGGAAACTAACCGACAATATGTTGTTTTATCGTCCTGTAGCTCCCTCACGCGGATTTAGTTCAGTGCCTTTCAATGGCGGAAAAATGGAAAATCAGGGCGTTGAGTTACAATTCAACGTACATGCAATTGATACACGTAACGTGAAATTAGATTTACGTCTCAACGGTTCACACTATGCAAATAAGATTACCGAACTGCCTAAAGTTTTTGAAAAGGATGAGGATATGGTCATGGCAGGTGTGTTGGTTTGTGGAAAGAGTCCATATGATTGGTACATACGCGAGTATGCCGGTATTAACGAAAACGGAGAAGCACAATACATCGCATACTATGACAAAGCGTTAGGTTCATTTGGTTCCAATAGCGCAGATGAGTTGAATGCACTTGGTCACGCAGGAAACAACCATATTTTAAGTGTGTATGAATACATCAACAAATCCGATAAATATAAGGATAAAACATTGGATGAACTTTTAAACATGGGAGACAATGAAGGATTAGGTACACACGTTGTTTCTGGTAGAGAGTCTCGCTATGCTGGTTATAATTTTATAGGAAAGAGCCGTATACCGGATTTCTCAGGAGGTTTCGGTTTAGACTTAAACGCATATGGCTTTACCTTCGCCATCACATGCTCATATGGCATAGGAGGCTATGGTTATGACTATACCTACGCACAATTAATGAATAGTGATAAGGTTGGTTCTTGCAATTGGCATGTTGATATGCGTAACGCATGGAACTCTATGATGGATGAGGACCAAAAAGCAGCTTGTGTTGCAATGGGAATCAACGCTGTACCACGATTGAGTAATGGTGCTGATTTGTATGCAAACATGAGTTCCACTCGTTTTCTAACAAACATGTCGTTCTTGAGTTTAAACAACATCCGAATTGGTTATAGTTTCCCCAAAAAGTGGATGGAGAAGATTAAGTTCAACTCTCTTGAAATATATGCTTCAGGGGATAATCTTGCCATCCTGACAACTCGCAGGGGTTACAACCCAATGGCTAGTTTTACGGGGGCTTCTGATTCATACCAATACACCCCATTATCCACAATCATGGGTGGCATTAAGTTTCAATTCTAAATAGAAAATGATAGAAAGGAGACAATTATATGAAAAATTCAATTAAATATTTATCTTGCGGCATATTTGCTCTTCTTATGGTTTCATGTGCAGATAGTTTTCTACAGCGTGATCCGTATAGTTCAACTTTATCTGAAGAGCAGTTTCAAAAGAATCCAAACAAACTTGTGTACTTAATGCGAGGAGTATATTCTATGCTATATGATGTCACCGAACACGATGAGTTTGGAAAACGTTCTATTGATATGTATGGAGATTTACTTTGCGGTGATATGGCATTGACCAACCACAACTATGGATGGTTCTATCAAGACGAACAAATGCTTGGACGAACTAATCGAACAAGTTATATTTGGTCATACTATTATCGCATGATGCGCAATATCAATAAAGTTTTGCATATGGCAAAATATGAGAGTGGAGAAGATGGGCCTATAAAGCGTATTGCCACATACGGTTTGCCAACTACATATAGTACGAAAAATGGTGTTACAACATACTACCGTGTAGTAGGAGGGGACACTATTGCATCATATACGGAGCAAGAAGCAAAAATTGCGCATATTTATGCGCAAGCACTAACGATGCGAGGCTATATCTACAGCAACTTACTGATGCTATATTGTGTAGAATCGAATGGTATTCCTGATTTTGACAACACTAAGTGTTTCCCATTGTACACGGAGGATAATATGGAGATGGAACAGCCTCTAACGAAAGTTAGCACTGCATATAAACAAGTCGAAACGGACTTGGAAAATGCAATTAAATACTTCAAGGCATTTGAAACTATTAAACGTGATGAGACAAAGAAATTGGAAGTCAACGCACCTGTCGCATGCGGAATACTCGCATATTCATATTTGAACAAAGGGAAATCAAAAGGTTCACCAGACGGAGACGCATTCAAGGAGGCATATTCTAACGCAAAAAAATATGCGGATGAGGCAATCGCACTTTCTCCGTGTACTATTTTGGCACAAGATAAAATCTACACAGATGGGTTCAACGACGTAACAAGTACTTCATGGATGTGGGGGCAAAATGTTACAATTGAAACCACAGGGGGGTTAGCATCTTGGTTTGGTCAGTGCGACATTCACTCGTATAGTTACGCATGGTCCGGTGACACAAAGGCAATTGATGAGAACTTATATAAACTTATTCCGGATTTTGATGCTCGTTTAAAGTGGTTTAATGATGGTAGTGCAAATAGCACATATAAGTATTGTCCTGATGGTAAATTCTTCTCTGCAAAAGCCGCACTCTCAACAAAAGCAGATGACATTGATCGAGAGTGGCTTAGTGACAACGTATTCATGCGTATTGAATCAATGTACTTGATTGCAGCAGAAGCGAGTTACCGCTTGAAAAATGACGCAGATGCAATTGATTATCTAACAGCAATCACAGACAATCGTGTAATGAAGGGAAAAGAGACCGAGTATGCAGCATACAAAGCCAGTTTGAACCACGACAATTTGTTGAATGAGATAGAATACAATTGGCGTATTGAGATGTGGGGAGAAGGCTATGGTTTACAAACACTACGACGCTTGGCAAGTTCAGATGGAAAAAATCAACGAAAAAGAGGCGGAAACCACTGCGCACTTGCAGGACAAGCTATAGACCCACAAAGTAGTGAATTTACTCTTGAAATTCCAAGTGCAGAAACCTCGTACAATACTAATTTATAGTATTTGATATACAGTCTCCTATAACATAATATATTATTAACAATTAAAAACTAACACATTATGAAAAAGTTATTGCAAGCAAGCTTACTGTTATTTTGCGCAGTTAGCTTTATGGGATGTCCAGACAAACCAGTATTGGAAACAGAAATAACAAGTATCTCTGTTAGACCTAAGAACGTAGTACTGACTGATAATGAAAGTTCTATCCGATTAAGTATCAGTTATACTCCGGAGGATGCTAACAAACCAGCTATTATATGGAGCAGTAATGATACTACAGTTGCGACAGTTAGTTCAACTGGGTATGTAGAGGCTACTGGATACGGAAGTTGCTATATCTATGCAGAAACAAAAAATGGGCTGAAAGATTCTTGTTTAGTAGAGGTTAAATCATATCTCGAATCTCTCATCTTCAATAGCGCAATCGTATGGGATATAGATACAACCTACGCATATGATACGATTACTCATCAGTATATAGTAGACACCATAACCTCATTCGATGGAGACACTTACTATGCATACAAAGCGTTGACCCACCTGCGCGTTTTTAGTGATGGTTTTTACGTTAATAATAGCGGATCCATAGATGGAACTGCTACAGGTACGATAATTGACATATTCGCTCCTATGTACTATGCGACAGCATATTTGAACAATTCCGAGAATGGAACTTACTTTGTGCTTGGAGAGTGGGACGTTACAAACAACATTCGATATATGAAGCAAGGCAAACCTGGAAAGATTACAGACGAGGCTAAATATGTTAGTTTGATGAAACAATTCATCGATGGATACAACGCGAATCCGAACGGAAATAATGGTACTTATTTGGAATCTGCTGCGGGTTTAATTGAAGGTTCCACACTGACAATATGGGAATATGACGAAGAAGGAGAGGGATATCGTAGAAGTTTTATTCCTGATGCGATATGCGACGAGGCACAGTTGTATTTGAATGGAAATTTCCCTGCGTCAAAATATATGTGCGGTTTGGATTACTCAAAAATAAAATTCACACCGATAACATACTCTTGGGGCATGAATATACAAGAGGATGAAAATGGAAAATTGTATCTCGAGGATGAAGACATCCACTATGGCGCACAAATAGAATCCTCTTATGGGGATATTCCTGCAGCAAGTGCTCAAAAAGTATATAAGCCACTTAACATTCGTGTTATCAGCGAGGATCCTGAGTTGGCTGCACGTCTTGAAAAACAAATCAAGGAAAGAAGCGTTGTAACACTCAAGAAGAAATTCTAATAAACAATGCTTATATTATGACAAAAGCCGACTTAGCAGTCGGCTTTTGTCATTCCTAAAATACAATAATACAAAAAAATTTGGTATTTTGACATTTTTGTTGTAACTTTGCAGCCGATATGCGCGTATATGTTTCAATTATATTTATTTTCGTAATCTGCCAGATAGCATGGAGCATTCCTGCTGCTCCCTATCCCATTGTGCATGTAGCAGAAGACGGACATTTTGATACCATATACTTATATGGTGATGAACATAATTCATATCGTGCAAAAAGACATAACCAGATACCATTAGACTCCGGATTCTTTCCCAAGGAGAAATTGCAAATCTATTCTAATATAGTACCTGCGCATGCGCCACAACGACAGATGTTGCAATCATATATGCCATCAAAGGGAAATGTACAAATACCTGTTCTATTAGTGAATTTCGCGGATTATAATTTCTCCATTAAGAATCCAATCACACAATTTAACGACTTTTTCAATGGCAAAGGCGGCAGTAATCCTCAAGCAACAGGTTCTGTACATGAGTATTTCATAGCATCTTCTGATAGTGTTCTAGATTTACAGTATGATGTTTTCGGGGTATATACACTAAGCCATAAGATGGAGTATTATGGAGCAAATCAAACAAATAATTACGGAATAACAACAAACCATAATATACATGCACGCGAACTTGTTACAGAAGCTGTACAATTGGCAATAGAAAATGGAGTAAATTTCAGTAAATATGACAACAATAACGATGGATATATTGACAATGTATCTATTATTGTAGCTGGCTACAACGAAGCCGAGGGAGGCATAGAGCACACCATTTGGCCGCACTACAGCGAGATTAACGATGAAAAAAAATATAGTAGTAAAAGTTTAAGCGGGTATCTAATTATATCAGAATACCGCAGTAGTGGAGGCCAAGTACAAGCAGGAATAGGCACATATTGCCATGAGTTCGGGCATGCATTAGGACTTCCCGATTTGTATGACACAAATATATCAGAAAACTACACCATCGGATATTGGGATATCATGTGTTCAGGAAGCTACAACAACAATGGATCTACGCCCCCAACCTATTCTGCCTTTGAGCGTTTTATGATGGGATGGCTAAAACCAATACCAATAACAAAACATGGACTACAGATTATACCTCCAATAGAAACGAGCAACGAGGCATACATTATTTCCGATGGAACGCACAATTTAAATGCCAAGTCACCATCTCCATCAGAGTATTTTTTATTGGAGAACAGACAAACAATAGGTTGGGATGCCGGCAATGAAGCCCTTGAAGGAACAGGATTACTAATTTCACACATCACATTTGATAAGAACAGATGGGACTATAACACCTTCAATAATCAACATCCTTTAGGTTATGACATAGTTAGTGCAGGAATGGCAGAACCAACTAAAAGTTCTGCTGCAGATGTCTTTCCAGGAACTACAAAAAGGACGACATGGATTCCTCAATTAAACAATGGAACACTATTATTAGATAAAGCCATCAGCCAAATAAGGCAACGCAACGACTTATGCATATCAATGCATGTTGGGAAAGAAGAGCATTGTCCACTTTCTTTTGGTGAGGAAGAAATTCGCATTGAAACTACTTATGGATACAATCCAGAAAAATATGATACAGCACACATTATATTACACATTGATAGTCTTAAATGTGATAGCATACGTCTAACTCTATCTTCTGATAAATTTAGTTTCAGCGCGGATAATGGTTTGCATTGGTATAGTGTAAATGACACGTTAAGAACTGCTATTATTCCCAATAGCACATACGATGTACCATTATTGGTTATACATACACCAAAACAAAAAAGTTGCAACTATACATACGCATTTTTAACGGCTGAGACATTGAACGAAACAAACACTGCACAAATTACAATTGCAGGCCGAGCACCAAGAGCAACATATATAACAACACCAAAGGTAGATAGTGTAACCTGCATCACTTCGTCTTCGTTCCAAATTCATTGGACACCACAAGAGGATGCAGACAAGTATTATTACACCCTCTATACTATTGGAGAAGGAGAAAGTGAAGAAAAAGAGACTTTCAACGCTATCACCTCACTTGCAGATTTGAAAGAAAATGGATGGGAAACCAACTTCGCAAATCCGCTATCATCCACAGCGGGAGCAGGAATGACAATTGTATTCAACAAATCCGAACAATTTATACAAACTCCGCGATACACATATCCGCCGAAAGCAATAAGTGCTTGGTTGAGCAATGATTATACATACAAAAGTACAGATAGCGAGATTGGTGGAAAGATAACCATCAGTGGGACAAGCAATGGAATAACTTGGGAAAAGATCAGGGACTTCTATGTACAAAATACGACTAAAGATATTGTTTTAAAGACTGAGTTAGACACCACACATGATTGGCGTCAATTCCGCATTACATACACACATATCGGCGGAAATGGAGGGACGATTATTGACGATTGGACTATAACGTACGCACAAAATATCGAGTATATATATCCGCTCAGAAATAGCACAATAAACGCACCCACACACTCTATTGTTTTCAATAATTTAAATTCAAGTACCACCTATTATTTCTCGTTACAAGCATATGAAGAAAAGGGCTGTGAACATCATCATACATCGTTAAGTGAACCAATTGCAATCACAACAGGCGAACAAATCCAACCACAATTAAAGGTAACACGAAACAATCAAGGAGAGTATTCTATAATATTACCTGAAACGACAGAAGAATCACATACTCTAGCTATTTACGATTATACTGGACAACTAATATTACAAATACAACCATCTATTGGAGAGTTACGCATATCTCTGCCACCTCTCAGCATAGGACAGTTATATATAGTAAAATATTATAACAATAAAATAAGAAGCAAAGACTTAAACACTAAAATTTTGTATTATTAACTAATAAATGCAACGCATATGAAACATGTATTTCTCACATTGTTAATGGCTGCACTATACAGCCTCAGCATGGCAGCTCAAACAATTCAACCAATTTTCTTTGACGACCCCACATTCGATATTCGCTCTGCGCAACTAACACCAGAACAACGCAGTTTCTTTGAGCGCTACACTCATGCTATGGAACAAATTGAGAATGGTGTCAATGCGGAACAATTCTTCATCATTGAACATGCTGCCGCAAACGATGAAGTCGCACCTCTACTTGGCAAAATTAACTATAATCAAGGGTATCCGTATAACAACAAATGCCCATACTTGAACGGAGGTCGCGCTGTAACTGGATGTGTAGCAACGGCTATGGCTCAAGTTATGCGTTACTACAAATACCCAGAAAGAGGCACAGGAACTTTCACTTACACTGGTGGCAACGATGGAGCTAAGACCATGGTATTGGACGAATATCCTTTCGATTGGAATAATATGTTGGAAACATATGACAATGTCAGCTTTACTCAAGAGCAGGCGGACGCAGTCGCAACTTTAATGTTAGCTTGCGGTGCATCACTAAATATGAACTACTCCAAGGATGGTAGCGGATCTGACTTGAGCAAGATGGACAAACTGCTTAAAAACAATTTTGGTTATAGCAAAGACATTCAATTCATCAGTACTCTCAATAGTTCAAACCCAGATGAGACAATTTACTATTGGGGAGAAGATGCTGTCCGTCCAGAACTAAAAGCAGGGCATCCCTTGATTTTCGCGGGCTTTCCTGCTATTGGAAAGACGGGGCACTGTTTTGTGATAGATGGATATAAAGTAATAGATGGAGAATACTACTACCATGTCAATTGGGGATGGGGTGGTTCAGGTAATTGCTATTGTCTATTGACTAGATTACAAGAATCAAATGGAGACAATTATTCTGGCTACAACTTGCAAATGTTATATTACATATATCCTTCCAATTGGTCTGATATTGATGATGTGACTACAACGTCTTTGAGAACACGAAAGAGACTAAAAGATGGTCAAATTATCATCGAACGTAATAATATACAATATACCATCCAAGGACAACGAATTCAATAAAGCGTCTTCTCGCAACTATCAAAAGTGACACGCATAAGAGCGTGTCACTTTTTGTATTGGACTAACAAAATTGATATTTTTAACAATTATCTTGCATATATAAAAAAAAAGCAGTACCTTTGCACTCGTAAACCCAATAGGGTATCAGTCACAATCACACGATTGTTCCATCAATCAAGCCAAACATCTATACAAGAAAAAACTCAAAAATCAAAACAAAACTAATTTACAGAAGCACCCTAAAGATTATGACAACAGAAGCAATAATCCTCATGAT
>JAEEGL015880282.1_pt1 | contig 10728 bp, 7 predicted proteins | sample 9134231 | NCBI WGS metagenome assembly JAEEGL01 (sample SAMN16246548, study PRJNA631951) | gut metagenome | biome: gut microbiome; feature: rumen; material: fiber-attached | host: Bos | place: Iran: Karaj | collected 2018-10 | reverse complement strand
TGGTCTTCCGGTTTGAGTAAATCGGAGCAGATGGGGAAAGGCGCTTTCTTTTGTGGTACCAGATGGGCTAACAGTTCTTTCAATTCTTTAATGTTTTTTCCCGTGGTGGAGCTGACGGAAATTTGCGGAATGGAGGAGGGAATTAACTTTTGCGTAGCTTCAAAAGCTGCGTGGTTTTGCGATTCGTTTTTCTTTGTTTCCAAAGCTGCATTTTCCTGCGCTTCGTTTTGCAAAAACAGCTCTGCTACTTTTGTCTCTGAAAGGTTTTCTGCCTTTTGTTCTGTCACATCAGCCTTCGTAAATACAACTACACAGGACAGTTCTTTGTCCTGGATGCGCTGCAGTATTCTCAAATCTTCGTCTGTAATGCCGGCAGTGCTGTCGATGACGAGGATGGCGATGTCAGCCTTATTTAACACCTGCAAAGATTTCTGTACGCGAAGCTGTCCAAGTTCTCCAGTATCGTCGATGCCGGCAGTGTCCATCATCAGCACCGGACCCAGGGGCAAAAGTTCCATGGCTTTCAACACAGGGTCAGTGGTGGTGCCCGGCACGTCAGCTACCACCGCCAGTTTCTGTCCGGTCAGGGCGTTGATCAGACTGGACTTGCCTGCATTTCTTTTTCCGAATAAGCCGATATGGACCCGTTCTCCTGCCGGGGTTGCGTTTAAGCTGCTCATGTGATGCTCCGTTCTGCTGCCGTTGGGGGGCAGCACAAATAATAATTACAAATTTATCTTTCCTGTTCTTGCATATTTTTCCAAGGTGATGTATAGTATAGCGTGTTTGCTACATTAAAGGCCTGATCAGGTGAAACAGGCTTATTATCAGTATTATTATAACATGGGTAAAAAAAACAACAAATGAATATTCCGTTGGATAAAAACAAAAAACTGAAGATACTGATCTTGTCCGCCCCCATCGGCAGCGGTCACAGGATGGCCGCCGCTGCGCTGGAGGAAGCGCTGCTGCGTCTGAAAGATGTGGAAGTGGTTCAGGGGAACGTATTTGATTTCTTTCCCTCTGTCATCGGAAAAGCGTTTCTCAAGTTTTATGAAACAGTCCTGACAGTTTGTCCCTGGCTGTACGCTTTGTCCTACCGTTGGAGCAATCAGGGCGGTGGTTCTTTATGGATGCGCAACCTGCTGAACGGGATTATGCTGCATCTGGGCAAAACATTCATTGAAGAGGTGGAGCCCGATGCCGTGTTCAGTACCCATGCTACGCCTACGGGAATTCTTTCACTGTACAAGCAGAAATATGACGGCAGCCTGTGGCTGGGAGTTGTAGTGACGGATTTTACTGTACACAGATGGCTGGTGTGTCCGGAGGTGGACGCCTATTTTGTGGCAGACGAAAAACTGTTTGGGCAGATAGACTCTGCTGCAGGACAATCTGAAACGACCCCTGCGATTTATGGATGGGGCATTCCTGTGCGCGGCAGGTTTACGGAAAAACAGGATCCTGCGGAAGTGCGCCGGGAAACGCGCAACAGGTTTAGCTGGCCTGACGGCGCATTCATCTGCCTGCTGGCAGGCGGCGGTGGCGGCATGCTGCCCATGGAAGAAATAGTAAGGAGCTTGCAAAACGAAAAGTTTAAAGAAGTCCATGTCGTGGCAGTTACGGGACATAACGACGGGCTGTGTAAAAAACTGAGAGCGCTGAAAAAAGAACTTTCAAAGACTGAAACAGATGAAATCGTCTCCCGTCTGACCGTACTCGGTTTTACCGATGAAATGCCGCAGCTGATGCAGGCGGCGGACGTGGTCATTACCAAAGCCGGCGGCGTATCTCTTGCGGAATGTCTGGAATGCGGAGCGAATATTTTGATTTATCATCCGCTGCCCGGGCAGGAGCAGGGGAACACAGTGTTTTTACAACAGCAGTATGGCGCTGCGGCGGTAACGGATATCCGGCAGCTGGATGAATATCTGGAACGTGAGATGAAGGTTTCCCTGTCGGAGCGACTGCAGAGACAGAAAGCGCGGAAACAGCGCTACGGATACAGGGCAGCGGCAGGGCGGATCGCGGAGCTTACGGACAAAATGCGGAATTGCTGATCTTTATCCGCATTTCTGCTGCACTGCTGATGCATTTTTTCTTCAGGATATTTTACAGCTTTTGACCTATTTAATGAAGAAAAAAGAAAAACACATTGACTTTATGATAGCCGTTGTGCTATGTATATTAAAGTAACCTTATTTTTCGTAACACTATAAAATTTAATATTTCATGTAAAGGGCACCCAAATTTCAGAAAAGAGGCGGTTTAATGGAACAGTTTTACTGGGCTGCACTGGGAGCTGCCAAAGGGGTTGATACGGCGCGTCTGCTTGCGCTGGTCAATTCTTTTGACAGCCCACAGGATCTTTATGATGCGGAGGAAGCGGATATTCTTGCTACGGGAATCCTTTCGCCGGAACGTACTGCGAAATTTGTTGAAAGCAACAGGAGGAACAGGAAGCTTCCGGAAATGCTGCAGGAGCAATGTGAGCGACTGCACATTTCTGTTGTTCCTGTCGTCAGTTCCGTATACCCGGAACGCCTGAAGCAGATTCTTCGCCCGCCGGCAGTTTTGTATGTGAAAGGAACACTACCGGATTGCCGGTACAGCATCGGCATGGCAGGTTCCCGTATGGCGGACGCCTACGGCAAAAAGGCAGCGGCCTGCTTTGGCAGGGCTCTGGCAGAAGCCGGGGTAACCGTTGTCAGCGGGGGCGCAAAAGGCATTGACACAGCTTCCCACGAGGGGGCGTTGCAGGGTGGGGGAAAAACAGTGGCAGTACTGGGCTGCGGCCCGGATATAGTTTACCCGCCTGAGAACCGCAGGCTGTTTGAGAGAATCGAAGCGAACGGCGCGCTTGTTTCCGAGTATCCGCCCGGAACCCGGCCGGACCGGTTTCGCTTTCCGGAGCGCAACCGGATAATCAGCGGTATATCTCAGGGCGTTGTGCTGGTGCAGGCTGCAAAGCGGAGCGGGGCGTTGATTACGGCCGAGTTTGCCATGGATGAAGGGCGCGAGGTATTCTGCGTTCCCGGCAATATCTTTACAGATAAAAGCGCCGGATCCCACCGGCTGATCAAGGCGGGGGCGCGTCTTGCTGATTCCCCGCAGGATATTCTGGACGAGTTCTTTCCGGAATTATGCGGAAGCGTCCATTCCAATCTGTTTGCGGGGCTTAACGGCACGGCGCCATTGGGAAACTGTTCCGGAGGGCAGCATAAGATACTGGACCTGTTGACAAGTGGGCCCCAGACGCTGGAGCAATTGGTGGCTGTAGCCGGTTTCGGCGTTGGAGAAGCCAGCGTCATGCTGCTGGAACTGCAGATGAAAGGCTTTGTGCAGATGAATGCCGCGCAGCAGTATTTTCTCATCTGATTAAGGTGATTGTTTTATTCAGAGCCAGCGGTTGTTGGCTGTATCCGTCACACAAGGATTGTTTTTTGAACCGGTTAATTACCCAAATCATTTTATGGGAGGATATATGAAGAATCTGATTATTGTTGAATCACCGACAAAATCCAGGACGATTACCAGGTTTTTAGGTAAGAATTATGCAGTAAAAGCATCTATGGGTCACTTGCGTGACCTGCCCAAGAGTACGCTGGGTGTGGATGTAGAGAACAATTTTACACCGAAGTACATCAATATCAGGGGCAAAGGGGATCTGATTCGCGAATTAAAAGCAGAAGCGGCCAAAGCGGATAAGGTGTATCTGGCAACTGACCCTGACCGGGAAGGGGAAGCAATCAGCTGGCATCTGGCTCATATTCTCGGGCTGGATGACAAATCCCCCTGCCGGATCGAATTCCATGAAATTACCTCCGGCGCAGTGAAGGAAGCGTTAAAACATCCCCGTCCCATCAATATGTCTATGGTTGACGCGCAGCAGACCCGCCGCATTATTGACCGTCTGGTAGGGTATAAGCTGAGTCCGCTGCTCTGGCGTAAGGTGCGCAAGGGGCTGAGTGCCGGCCGTGTGCAGTCAGTAGCGGTAAAAATCATTGCTGACCGTGATAAGCAAATTGCCGAATTTGTTCCGGAAGAGTTCTGGACCATCAAAACAAAGCTGCGTGAGGAAGCCGGGTCTCCTTTGTTTGAAGCGGAAGCCGTCAAAAAGAACGGCGTTAAACTGGAAATGCGCAATGCCCGGGAAGCGCTGGCAGTGGAAAACGACCTGAAACAGACGGCTTACAAAGTAGAAGCTGCCTTCCGCAAAAAAGTTTCCCGCCGTGCGTTGCCGCCGTTCACAACCAGTACGCTGCAGCAGGAAGCTTCCCATAAGCTGAACTTCACGACCCGCCGGACTATGATGGTAGCCCAGCAACTGTATGAAGGCATCAGCATCGGCAAAAGCTCTGCCGGTCTTATTACTTATATGAGAACCGATTCTACCCGTCTGGCTGCAGAGGCAGTAGACGCAGTCCGCGAACTGGTAAAGCAGGATTTCGGCGACAAATACTGCCCGGAGAACCCCAATGTTTTCAGCAATAAGAGCAACGCACAGGATGCCCACGAGGCTATCCGTCCCACTTCCATCGCAAGGAAGCCTGAGGATGTAGAGCCATACCTGACGAAAGAACAGTACCGTCTGTACAAGCTGATCTGGGACCGCACCGTTGCCAGCCAGATGGCGCCGGCGGAATTTGAACAGACTGCGCTGACCATCGGGGCCGGCGCCTATGAATTAAAAGCAACAGGATCTGTCCTGACCTTTGACGGTCATCTGCGCCTGGCGGATAAAAAAGATTTGAACGTGGAGAAGCAGGCAGAGGTTCCCTTTATTAAATCCGGAACTGTCCTGACCCTGTATAAAGTACTGCCCGGCGAACAACATTTCACCGAACCCCCGGCTCATTATACGGAAGCTTCCCTGGTAAAGAAGATGGAAGAGGAGGGAATCGGACGCCCTTCCACGTATTCTCCTATTATCCAGACGATCCAGACCCGCGGTTATGTAGTCCGGGACGGTAAAAAGCTTATGGCGACGGAGTTAGGGGTCAAAGTGGCGGATATGCTGACGGGTCATTTCGGTGACATCATCAACATCCCGTACTCTGCCCGTATGGAGAACGAACTGGACGCGATTGCGGCCCATCAGGTGGAAAAAGAAAAAACGCTTGCCGATTTTTACAAACCCTTTGAACATCTGCTGGAAGAAGCGGACCGGGTGATTCCCAAGGATCCGCCCCCGTTGCAGTTAAGCGGTGAAAAATGTGAACTGTGCGGCAGGGACATGGTCATCCGCGAAGGACGTTTTGGCAAGTTCCAGGCCTGCTCGGGTTTTCCCCAGTGCCATAATACCAAACCGCTGCTGGTAACAATCGGCGTGCCCTGTCCCAAGTGCGGCGGCGAGGTGACGCAGCGCCGGACTAAAACAGGACGTGTCTTCTACGGTTGCGAGCATTATCCTGACTGCGATTTTACTTCCTGGGATAAACCTACTGACAAACCCTGTCCGGTTTGCGGTAAGCAGTTGCTGGAGCGGACGGAGAGTAATGGCAGGGTAAAATATTTCTGTTCCGATCCGGAGTGCACCAATGCTGCGCCCAAGCGTGTGGGACGCAGGAAAAAGGTGACAACGGCCTCGCTTATGGATGACGGGACTGCAGTTACGGAAAAGAAAACAGCGAAAAGAAAAACTGCAAAAAAGAAAAGAACAAAGAAAACCGGTGTCAGAAAAGCGGTAAAGAAAGCGGAAGAATAAACGCCGCTGCTGTGATACTTAGTAAGAAAACGTGAATCATTGTTTAAACATCGTCTGTCACAGCAGACGGCATTTCGCATCAAAATAACAGAAGAAACGGTTAAACCTACAGGAGGATGAGAGAAGACCCATCCTCCTGTCCCTTTTCAAAAAAACCGCAGTATGAAAACACAGGACACGGTTTTTTGGCGGTTTATAGTATGATTCAGCATTGATGGGGAGAACATTATGGAACAGTTTATAAATTCGAACCGGCCGGTCCATGTGATTGGGGCTGGTCTTGCGGGAAGCGAAGCGACCTGGCAACTTGTCCGACGGGGTTTTCCGGTCATCCTGCATGAGATGCGCCCGGGCAAATCCAGTCCGGCACACAAAACGGGATTTTTTGCGGAACTGGTTTGCAGCAATTCCTTCCGGGCTGCCAACGTGGAAAACGCAGTCGGCCTCCTGAAGGAAGAGATGCGCCGGCTGGACTCCATCATTATGAAGGCTGCCGACGCCAACCGGGTTCCGGCAGGCGGCGCCCTGGCGGTAGACAGGGACCTGTTTGCAAAAACGATAACAACTTTTATCCGGGAACATCCGTTAGTAACGGTGATGGAAGAAGAAGTGACAGACCCGGAAAGTATGGAAGGCCTGGTGATTTTTGCCAGCGGCCCCCTGACTTCCCCGGCCCTGAGTGAAGCAATCCAGCGTATCATCAAGGCGGAGTATCTGCATTTCTTTGACGCGGCGGCTCCTATTGTGGAAGGGGACTCCCTGGATTACGATATTATTTACCGCGCGTCCCGTTATGACAAAGGGGAAGCGGCGTATCTTAACTGCCCCTTTTACGCAAAAGAAGAGTACATTGCGTTTTATGAAGCCTTAAAAGCAGCAGAAACGGCTGAAATCAAAGATTTTGAACATAATGTGTTTGAAGGTTGCATGCCCATTGAAGAGATGGCGTACCGGGGTGAGGACACCATGCGCTTTGGGCCTCTGAAGCCCATCGGCCTGCGGGATCCCCGCACCGGGAAGGAAGCATATGCGGTCGTACAGCTGCGACAGGACAACGCAGCGGGTACGCTGTACAATCTGGTAGGCGTCCAGACCCATCTGAAATGGCCGGAACAGAAACGGGTGTTCCGTATGATCCCCGGTCTGAAAAATGCGGAGTTTGTACGCTACGGCGTGATGCACAAAAACACCTACCTGAATTCGCCCCAACTGCTGAATGCAGATTTCCGTCTGCGGATAAATCCCAGGTTCTTTTTTGCCGGACAGATGACGGGGGTAGAGGGTTATGTGGAATCTGCGGCGTCCGGCCTGATGGCTGGTATTCAGGCTGTATGTGCGCTGCAGGGGCTGCCCCCTGTTGATTTCCCGGCAGTTACGGCCATGGGTGCTCTGGCCCATTATATCAGTAATCCTGCCATTACGGACTTCCAGCCTATGAATGTGAATTACGGCATCATGCCGCCCCTGGGAAAAAAAGTGCGCAAAAGAAGATTCCGGAATGAGCTGTTGTCCCAGAGGGCTCTGCAGGCATTTGGACAGGTGACGGTACGGTGTTCCGGGCTGGGGAACCGAGAGTAAGTTGTTCCGTTCAATTTTTTCAAAAGAACACTGTTTTTGAATATTCGAAAAATTCATATTAAAATTAAGAAAATTGATTTGCTTATTTTCTAAACTCGTGGTAGTATGTGATAGTATAGAGTAAGTTGATTTTATAGTTATAAAATAAATCTTATCTCGTTGTATTCGGCTTAAGGTTTCCGGGGGAGTGGATTTATTGTTGCAAGCAGAGTTGCGCAAAGAATGGGCTGAAAAGTTTTATAATTATATACTGGTAGAAAAGAATGGATCCAGGCTGACCGGAGAGAATTACCGGCGGGATATTTCCGATTTTGAGCAGTTTATGTCTGCCAAAACCGGAGCGGGCTTTAACTGGAAAGAGGTTCAGGTCATTCATATCCGCTCCTATCTTGCCTGGCTGAATCATGAGAATTATGCAAGACGGACCATTGCCAGACGGATTTCGTCCCTGCGTTCTTTTTACAAGTTTTTATTACGGGAAGAATATGTAGATCAGAATCCTTTTACCAAGGTCCGTACGCCGAAACTGGATAAAAGGCTTCCGGTATTTCTGGAGGAAATGGAAATCGATTCCCTGTTGGATCTGCCTGACGCTACGCCTCTGGGACTGCGTGACCAGGCAGTTCTGGAGATGCTGTATGCTACGGGTTGCCGTGTGTCAGAACTGGCCGGTCTGCGGCTGGCAGATGTGGACCTGAGCGGGCTTTTTGTCCTGTTGCATGGAAAAGGCAATAAGGATCGTATCGTACCCATCGGGCATACTTGTAAAGAAGCGTTTCTCCGCTATTATGCCCAAAGCAGGTCCCCCCTGATGGTCAAATATCATGTGGACGAGCATCAGTATGTTTTTGTGAATAACCGGGGTGGGGCGCTGACGGACCGGAGCGTCCGCCGGATTCTGGATAAGTACGTACAGAAGCTGGCGTTGCAGAAAAACGTCAGTCCCCATACCATCCGGCATACGTTTGCCACCCATTTGCTGGAACACGGGGCTGATTTGCGTGCGGTTCAGGAACTGTTAGGGCACGCAAGTCTGTCTACGACCCAGATTTATACTCATATTACCAATGAGAGGATCAATAAAGTCTATCAGAAAAATTTCCCGAGGGCATAAACGTAAACGGTTTTAAATTTGGAGGTGTGTGAATGAAGTTATTGGAAAAAGCCCGTATCCTGAACAGACTGATGCAGAACGGGGAACGCGTCAAATATAAAGAAGTTGCGTTATTATTGCGTAACCTGATTTCCAGCAATGTTTATGTGATTGACATAGACGGAAAAATTATGGGCTACGGCCTGATGGATGAATTTGAATGCGATGTGATGCGCGATATGGTGTTGGTGAACCAGCGTTTCCCGGAAAAGTACATGGAATTTGTCAGGGAGACAACGGAAACCAATCCCAACATCAGTCACAAAGAACAGAAGTGTTCGTTTATTGACACGAAGAAGTGTATATATGGGGAAAAACGCACTACGATCGTACCGGTCAACGGCAATGGCGAACGCATCGCAACCCTGATTCTGGCCCGTTATGACAGGGATTTTAATGACGATGACCTGTTGCTGGCAGAATATGCGGCAGCGGTGATCGGTGTGGAAATCCTGCGGGAACGCGAAGTTCAGGTAAAGGAAAACGCACAAAAGAAAGCCAGCGTGCAGATTGCTTTTTCCACTCTTTCTTTCTCCGAATGGGAAGCTATCGTTAACATTCTGGCAGAACTGAACGGAACAGAAGGAATTCTGGTTGCGTCAAAAATTGCTGACAGGGTAGGTATTACCCGTTCTGTCATCGTGAACGCGTTGCGCAAATTTGAAAGTGCTAACCTGATTGAAACCAAATCGCTGGGAATGAAAGGTACTTACATTAAAGTAAAAAACGAATTTTTGCTGGAAGAGATCCGGAATCAGGATATTTAACGGAATTTGCTGTAACTCTTTGTGATTTTCAGGGGTGACAATCAGTAGACTATGAGAAGGTTTTTCTATTTTTGGTCAGCGGTAGGTGTACTGCTGACCGGTCTATATTGGCTGATGTACCGGCGTGGTTTTACGTTTTTAAACCACGCTTTTGTTTTGTGCTTCTTTCTTTGTTTGCCGTTGCTGTTTTGCGCTGTCAACGTGTGGGGACCGTCCCTTGCTGTGGATCCCCGGTTAATAAGGCCCTTTGCCTTTTTGGGAGGGTACTGGCTGGCTTTTTTCCATTATTCTGCCTATGCGGGTATTTTATATATGGTATTGCGATTAGCCGGCCTGCTTGCCGGAAGCGGGACTTTCTGGCAACAGGCATACAACCTTTATGCCAAAGGGGCTTTTGTTGCTGTAATAGCAATCCTTGCTTACGGCGGATGGAACGCGTTGCATCCTGTTGTGCGGGCGGTGGAGCATGATACCGGAAAGAATCTGTCCCAACCGGTGAAGATTGTGCTTGTGACGGATATCCATCTGGGAGCCCTGTTTGGCCGGCAGTACGCAGCAGAACTTACAGAACTTATTAACCGCCAGAATGCAGACGTGGTGTTGTTTGGCGGGGATCAGGTGGACAATGACCTGGACTATGTGCTGCGTGAGAAAAGCTACGAACCGTTGCAGAATATTAAAAGCAAATATGGTATCTATGCGATTTTAGGAAACCATGACCATTTCAGCGGCCGGGCACGGGAAGAACTGGAACTGTTTAAGTCCGTCGGCTTCCACATGTTGGTGGACGAAGCGGTAGATTTACCCTGCGGCGTGCATCTGGTCGGTCTGGAAGACTATCGCAGCGAACCGCGCAATCCGTATCTGGAAAAACTGGCGGGAACAGATCCCGGTAAGGCTTATTTACTGTTGGAACATCAGCCCCGGCGCTTTTTGGAAGCGGAGAAGGCCGGCTATGATTTATATATGGCGGGGCATACCCACGGTGGCCAGCAGGCTCCGCTTAATTTGGTAACGAAACGTATGTATCTGCTGGATTACGGCAGCAAAAAGTTCGGCAACATGCTTGGCGTTGCTTCCTGCGGCTATGGCCTGTGGGGTTCGCCGGTGCGCATCGGCAGCACGCCGGAAATCGTTGTGATTACAATTAAGTAAATTGCCATTGCCATGGTGAAGCAGACGGGGAATCATCATTTCTCCGGTTTTCTTATCAGTTTTTATAAAGTACTTTAGCGGATATACAGACGATGAACAATAAAAAGATGTTAGGCAACCTGTTGCTATTGATGACTGCAATGATCTGGGGCACGGCTTTTGTGTTCCAGCGCGTGGGCATGGATAGCATAGAACCGGTTACATTTAATGCGGCGCGTATGGCACTGGCCGCGGTGATGGTGGGCGCGCTGGCTTTTGTCTTGCGGCAAAGGAACAGTAAAGGTATTGCGAGGCAGACGGATGCCGGAACCCCGGTACACGGAACGGCAGGGTGTTTAACACCGCAGGGAGGGAAAAGTAAGTCGCAG
>JAEEGL015040523.1_pt1 | contig 10728 bp, 9 predicted proteins | sample 9134231 | NCBI WGS metagenome assembly JAEEGL01 (sample SAMN16246548, study PRJNA631951) | gut metagenome | biome: gut microbiome; feature: rumen; material: fiber-attached | host: Bos | place: Iran: Karaj | collected 2018-10 | reverse complement strand
GGTCATCTTCTTCCAGCCTTCCCAGTCTTCCTCGTCGAGTCCGTCTTCTATGGAGATGATGGGATATTTGTCCACGAGGCTTGCCCAGTGGTCGATAAGGGAGTCGGAGGTGAAGTCCTTTCCGCTCTTGGGCTGATGATAGAAGCCCTTGCCTTTTTCGCTCTTCCACTCGGAAGCAGCAGCGTCCATTGCGATCATGAAATCCTTACCCGGTTCATATCCGGCCTTCTTTATAGCCTTGAGTATGAGTTCTATGGCATCCTCGTCTCCGCCGAGGCTGTTTGGAGCAAAGCCGCCCTCGTCGCCTACTGCGGTAACGTCGTTCATTTCCTTGATGAGGCTCTTGAGGTTGTGGAAGACCTCAGCGCACCAGCGAAGTCCTTCCGCAAAGCTCGTTGCGCCTACGGGCATTACCATGAATTCCTGAGTGTCGACTGAAGAATCCGCATGGGCTCCTCCGTTGAGTATATTCATCATGGGAACGGGAAGTCTGTTGGCGTTCACTCCGCCGAGGAAACGGTAGAGAGGAAGTCCGAGGGAAGTCGCAGCCGCTCTTGCCGCAGCTATGGAAACCGCCAGTATGGCGTTCGCTCCGAGATTCGACTTGTCCTTCGTTCCGTCGGCCTTGAGCATCGCCGCATCGACTGCATAGGTATCCGCAGCGTCGAGTCCGACTACTGCCTTCGCTATGACGGTATTGACATTCTCGACTGCCTTGAGCACGCCCTTTCCGAGGTATTTGCTCTTGTCTCCGTCGCGGAGCTCCAGAGCTTCGAACTCTCCTGTGGATGCGCCGCTCGGGGATGCTCCGAGAGCGACGGTCCCGTCGACCAGGGTAACTTCAGCCTCGACCGTGGGGTTCCCGCGGGAATCGAGGATCTGTCTTGCATAAACTTTTTCGATCGTTGTGAAATTCATAATTCTTTTCCTTTCGATTCAATATATATGATCAATCAAATTAAATCCGTCCTTTGATTATACCACACGGCAGAGCTCTTTGCCGTAAAAAAGGGAGCGTTTTCACGCTTCCTTTCACGCTTTCATCCCTGCGGACTCTATGAGGAGGTCCGACGCCTCGAGAAGAGCGCGCGTATACTCGTGCTGCGGCTCGCCGTACACCTTCTCCACAGGCCCCTGCTCCACCACTTTTCCCCTTCTCATGACGAGCACGTAGTCGCAGAGCTGATATACCACGTTGAGGTCGTGGCTTATGAAAAGATAGCTCAGGTTGAACCTTTTGTGTAGATCCGAAAGAAGCTCCAGTATCTGGGCCTGTATGGTGACGTCGAGAGCCGATACCGGCTCGTCGAGGATAACGAATTCCGGCTTCGTTATGAGAGCTGCGGCTATGCAGACTCTCTGCCTCTGTCCTCCGGAAAGCTGCGACGGCATGGACTTTGCTAGGTCCGGCGGCAGACCCACTGCCTCTATCATCTCCCTTACGGTCTCCTTTCTTTCGAAGGGCGTCATTCCGCCCCTTATGATCAGGGGCTCTTCCAGTATGCGTTCGACGCTCATGGAAGGATTGAGGGCCGATGAGGAATCCTGGAACACTATCTGGGGATTTTCCGTATAAAGCTCGATGCTTCCCTCGTAGGGAGTCACCCCGAGTATGCATTTGGCAAGTGTGGACTTTCCTGATCCGCTTTCTCCGACAAGGCCGGTAACGCTGCCACGCCGCATGGAAAAGCTGACGGAATCGAGAACGGGCTTCACGGTCTTTCTGAAGCCCACCGTCTCCGTATAGCTGTTGCTCAGATCTTCGATTTTCAGTATGAGATCGTTTTCCGTCATCTGTAGGTCCTGTCCCTCGTGGGTATGGCTGCTATCAGTTTCTTGGTGTATTCGTGCTTGGGATGGTTCCTTATCTGTTCCGCGGGACCGTCCTCCACTATCTTTCCGCCCTGCATCACTATGATCCTTGAGCAGAGCGCGTTGACGACGGCAAGGTTGTGCGAGATCATTATTATCCCCGTTCCCTGCTCCTCGTTTATCTTCTTAAGTATTGCCAGTATGTGAGCCTGGGTCGTAACGTCCAGAGCCGTCGTGGGCTCGTCTGCTATGAGGAGCCTCGGCTTGGAAATGAGAGCCGCCGCGATGCAAATCCTCTGGAGCATGCCTCCCGAAAGCTGGTGCGGATAGCTCTGGTAAACGTTTTCCAGGTCGTAAAGACCGGCGTTCTCCATGGCCTCGAAGGCCATCTTTTTTCTTTCTTCCCTGCTTATCTCGGGATGGTGTACGAATATGGCTTCCTCCACCTGAGGCCCGACCTTCATGACCGGATCGAGAGCGCTCAGAGGCTCCTGGAAGACCACCGCAAGGCTCGTCCCCTGCAGGTTCCTTATGTTGTCTCTGTCGGTATCGAGCATCTCCATGCCGTCGAGCTTTACAGTACCTTCATAGCGCACGTCCTTTTTCTTGAGCAGCCCCGAAAGAGCCATGGCGGTCACGGTCTTGCCGCAGCCGGACTCTCCGACTATACCTATGAGCTCGCCTTCGTCCATGTGGAAAGACACTCCGTTCACAGCCCATTTGTGAGGACTTGTAAGGAACTGTACCCTCAGATCTTTTACGTCGAGCATCACCTGTTCCTCCCTCTCTGCTGCGGGGAAAGACCTTCTCCCAGGAGGGAAAGGCCCATGACGAGGAGCACTATGGCAAGGCCTACGAAGGCCGCATACCACGGAGCTCCGCCTATGAGAAAGCTCTGGGCTTCATTGAGCATGCGCCCCAGAGACGGCTTTGCCGCCGACACTCCCACGCCCAGGAAACTCATACCCGCCTCAGCGAGCACGGCATTGTTGAAACCTATCACGGCTGCCGGAAGCAACACGGGATACATGTTCGGAAGTATGTGCACGGCTGCGATCCTGAGAGGCCTGGCCCCCATTATCCTTGCCATCTTGACATAGTTGAGGCTCTTCTGGTGCACCATCTCGCTCCTTACGAGCCTTGCATAGCTGGGCACGAAAAGAATGCCCAGTATCCATACGACGTTGGTATCTCCGGAACCGAGGACCGCTATTATGACAAGAGCGAGCATGACGCTCGGGAAAGCCGTGACGGCGTCGCATATGCGCATCAGAATATCGTCGTAAAGACCTCCTGCATAGCCTGCAGAAGCTCCTATGAGAGTGCCGAAGAACAGTCCTATGACGTTTATGAAGAAGGACAGCATGAAGCTTGTACCTATCCCCTGCATGACCCTCGAAAGTATATCTCTTCCGAAATTGTCGGTCCCGAAAAGATGGGTAAACGAAGGCGCATCGAGTCTTGCGCTCCCGTCCATATAGTTGGGATCGTAGGGCGTCCAGAAAGCTCCCAGTATCACCACCAGAAGCAGGAATGCAGTTATGAAGGCTCCGCATTTAAGGTACCAGTTGTCGGATTTAAGAAGATCTTTCATAACTTCTCCTTTATGCGGGGATCGATAAGAGGATATATCATATCAGCCAGGTAATTCACGAGTATGACCCAGATGACGAGTATCACGACTATGGCGAGGACCACGGTAAAGTCCCTGCTTCCTATGGATGACAGGAGCAGTCTCCCTATACCGGGTATGGAAAATATCTGTTCGACTATGATGCAGCTTGCGAGCATCTCTGCAAGAGAGACCGCAAGGAAGGAAATGACAGGTATGACAGCGTTGTGCAGCGCATGGTAGTTCACCGCTGCACCTGTGTTCATACCCCTGCTGTAGGCCGTGCGGATATAGTCCTTCTCGAGTTCGGCGCCTGTCTGGCTCCTGAGCATCTTGACGGACTGGGATATCTTGGGTATGGCTATGGAAAGAGCCGGGAAAAACAGGTATCCGAAGAATCCGAGAGGGTCTTCCCTGAAGGATACGAAATACCCGGGGGTGAACCACTTTAAGGCGAGCCCGAAAATGCATGTGAAAAGTATGCCCATGAAAAAGGGCGGCACGGACATGACGATCTGATTGAGAACGGTCATGGCTCTGTCTATCCTCGGACTTTTGAGCCTTACCTGGAATACTCCTATGGAAAGGGACAGTATCACCGTCATGACGAAGGCCATCAGCGTAAGAGCCACGGTTGTGCCGAGTTTCGGCAGTACCATGTCGGACACGGGCAGCTTGTAGCTGTAGGAAGTGCCCATATCTCCTTTGAGGAAATTGCCCGCCCATTCCAGATATCTGGTCAGGACCGGTCTGTTGAAACCGAGTTCCTCTCTGAGCTGAGCTATCTTTTCGGGCGTGGCTTCGGAACCGAGCATTCTGGCTATCGGATCTCCTATGATCTGAAAAGCGCAGAATGCAAGGAACGAAACTATTATGACCGTGATTATTAAGTTGATAAGTTTTTTGGTGAAAAACCTCATCTCATCAATAATGTATCACTGAGAAATCTATCCTGTAAAGGGGATAGAAGGTGTAACCGCTCAGGTCCTTGTTCACGGCGACGTACTCCGCAAGGTCCTGGATGTATGCGTTGGCAGCGTCCTCGGCAAGGATACGTGCTGCATCTTTGTAAAGGGACGTTCTTACGCTGTCGTCGGTCTCGGCGGTCGCTTCTGCGATGAGCTCATCGTAGCGCGTGTCCGAGAAACCGATCATATTCTTCTTCCCTCCGCTCACCCAGCGGGAAAGCAGCGCGTTGGCCGTAAGGGTGGATGCGTCGAAGCCGCAGACCGTGGAATCGAAGTCTCTTCCCGAATAAACGTCGGTGAGCCATGAATTCCATTCGATCTCCTTGAGTTCTGCCTTTATCCCGGCATCCTGGAGCTGGCGCACTATTACCTGTCCTGCATTGACGTGAGGAGTATAGTTGGAAGGCACGGTCACGGTCATAGAGAAACCGTCAGGGTATCCTGCTTCCCTGAGAAGCGACTTTGCCTTTTCTACGTCATGGGGATACATATCCACGAGACTCTCGTCGAAATACTTTCTGAAGGCGGGATATATGGAGGTGCCGAGCTTGCTTCCGTGTCCGTCAGCAGTGAGGCTGAGTATCTCGTCCACGTCTATCGCATAGCAGATCGCCTGTCTTACCCTCATATCTGTAAAGGGCTCCCTTGCGTTGTTGAGGTAAAGGGCCTGCACCAGATTCATGGTGCCCTCGAGTATATCGTAGTTGTCTCCGAGTCCCGAGACCTGGTCGAGAGTGAGATGCGGAGTCACGTCGATAGCTCCTGCGTTTATGGCCGCTATCATGGCCGTGGGGTTCTCATAGATCTTGCAGGTGATCCTATCGAGATATGCGGGAGTGCCCCAGTAATCGGCGAATTTTTCGAATACTATGTTCTCCTGTACGCTCCTCGAAACGAACTTGTAGGGACCGGTGCCAACGGGATTCGTCGCAGCTTCCTCAGCTGAACCTTCGGGAATGATGTAGACCATGGAAACGTAGGCGAGAAAATCGTTGTTCGCCGCAGGAAGGGTGATCACTATGTCGTTTCCCTCGCTTTTTACTTCCGTTCCTTCGAGCACTGCGGGAAGGCTGGAGTCCACCGTGAGTTCAAGGCAGGTCCTGAAGGAATAGAGCACGTCCCCGGGGGTCAGTTCCTTTCCGTTGTGGAATTTCACTCCTTCTCTGAGCGTAAAGGTGTATACCTTTCCCCCGTCCGAGATGGTGCAGTCCTTTGCCACCGCGGGAACGTAGTCGCCCGTATACGAGACCTTGTAAAGACCTTCATATATGTTCGTAAGCACTTCCTTGGTACCGGCAGCCGTCATCTGGTAGGGATTGAGACTGTCCCCGAGATCCTGTGCTATACCGATAACTATCTCATTGTTTTCTTTTCTTTCATTCTTCTTTCCCTGTCCGCAGGCGCAGAGCGAAAATACCATCAGCGCTGCGAGCAGTAAAGCCGTCATTTTTTTATACATGACTTCTCCTTTTCAAGTAAATAGATTAACCGAATAATTATATATATTCACACCGTAATTGTCAAAAAACGGCGCACATGAAAAACTGCGTCCGGGGCATTTCCCGGAACGCAGTCTCGTTCTGTCCTTAAGCTGTTTTCCGTACTATTCGACACCGATCCAGATAGCCGGTCTTACGGCGTTGTCCGTGTGCTCGACGCTGTCGCCGACAAGGCTTATGTCTCCCTTGTCCTTGACGTCGGTCTGGCAGTATGCCATAGGCGCCCAGCCCGGAGTTCTGAGCCAGTACCAGCAGTTCCCGTTCTCGCTGTTTTCATATGCTCCGCGGGATACGGCGTATTTCGTGGCCTTGCACTGACGCGCCTTGTCCGACTCGAAGTAGAGCTTAGCCTCTGTGGCGCTCAGAAGGAAGACCTTGTCCGAGGTGTTGTTGCCGTGGTTCGCGTAGATGTTGTCAACCTTGTCTGTCTTCACGGAAGTGTAAGGGATCATCATCTTCTCTTCTTTTGTGAAGGCCTTCTCGAGGAATTCCTCTGCGAGCCACTTTCTGAGAGTCGAATTCTCCCAGGTTATGTTCTCGTAGGTGTCGTTGTATGCCACGCAATCGAGTCCCATCCTGCTCACGAGCTTGAGATTGTTCCTGTCCCTTGCGAGGACTATCCACTCTATGGAATCCTTCCTTTCAGGATCTTCCTGGGGATACGAGCCGAACTTTATCACGTCTCCCGCCTTTGCAACGGCGGCGCCGTACTCCGGGTACTCCCTGATGAATCTCTCTCTGAGTTCCTTGTTTATATTCAGCACTATGACGGCGTCGGAGTAGCTGATCTCCCCGAGACCGCTGAAGCGGTGAGGTTCTGCAACCTTGCCGTCCTCGTAGATCGGCACCGGCTTCCTTTCCGAAGCGATGGCTTCCATAATATCCGAAAGTTTGAGTTTGCTGAGGTCTTCTGTGTTGTTGATGTTCATGTCGGCTCCTTTATCTCTCTATACCCCTCGGGGGTATTTTTATCTCAGCTGTATAATATACCCCATGGGGGTATATGTCAACTGTATTTTCATATATATCGGTAATAATTTTTTTCCTTGAAAAAGGGGGGACGGCGCTGCCGTCCCCCCTTCATGATGGAGCTACTGGCCGGATTCGAACCGGCGACCTGCTGATTACGAATCAGCTGCTCTGCCAGCTGAGCCACAGTAGCTTATCTTTTCGAACTCGGTTATTATAGCACAAGAAACCCTGTATAACAAACGGATTTATATATAATTTTCACTCTTCCGCGGTTTTTTTCTTTCCCTTGAGCTCTGCAAGATAATCCTTCACGGTGGAGATCAGCCACTTTCTCTTTATCACCATGGCGATGAGCACCAGACCTATGAACGAGTAGCGCACTATGTTGTTCAGATAAAGAAGAGTCGAGAGTATGCATATTGCGCAGACGCATACGGAAAGCCCGAGTATGAACCTGTCGTCATATATCCTGTCCTTTGCGCTCCTCCTGTAACCCGTATAGTGCATGAAGATCAGTATGGCGTTGGAAAGAAGGGTCGCATATGCCGCTCCGAAAAGGCTGAACCTTGGGATAAGAAGCGCGTTGAGACCGAGGTTCGCGACGGAGGACACTATGGTGGCCAGGGTTATGTTCCTGGAATTCTTGTAATAGAACTCTATGTTCGCATATATGTTGTAATTGGAATTGAGGAATGCAACGGCGATGAGGGGCGGTATGGCGAATATGCCCCTGTTGTACTTGGAAGGAGCCAGTATGGCGACCACTTCCGGCGCCACCGCTATTATACCGAGGCATATGATCCCGTAGCCCACAAGCAGGCCCTTGACCACGTTGTTCACCGAAGCGTAATCCTTTTTGTTTATCTTTTCGAAGGTATACGGAACAAGGGATGCCGAAATACCTTCCCAGAAGATTATGGCTATGATGCTGATGCTGGACATGACGCCGTAAACGGCGCCTTCTGCCTCGCTGACCATATCCGCCACCATGATCTTGTCAGCTCCCGACATGAGATGCTGGGCAAGGTAGTGAGGTATGAGGGACACGGCGAAGAAGAACACCTTCCTCCATATGTTCCTGTTCACGAAGCTCTTTCCCTTTGCGAGGAGATAAACGTAGATGGGGATATAGAACAGGAGCTGTCCGGCTTCGTTGCCGACGAGTTTTGCGAAGCACTCGTTGCCGAGCAGCCTCTCGAACAGAGGGTCCGAATGGACCTTTACCACTGCGAGCACCGACAGGGTCTGCCCTATTATCACCGAAAATATCGTCACGAGGGTGGCCAGCTTGTATCTGTATTCATATCTCTGCCTTGCGAGCCAGAATATCTGTGCGGGACTGAAGAAAAGATGTATGAACATGAGCACGAGGTACTTGGTCTCCATCATGAAGTCTCCGGGGATGAGCCTTCCGACGAGGAAGATGACGCCGAATACGGCGACCGTCGCGACGTTACCCAGGATGACTGCAGAGGATATGTACCTGTCCCTGTCGTCCCTGAAATCGTTGAGCCCGGAATTTATGACACCGCCCGAGGTAAGGCCAATGACAGCCACCACCTCTAGGATGGAGAGCCAGGAGTTGTACTTCGTGAGCACTCCGTACTCGCTCATATCCATTATACGGGTAAAAGCGGACGTCGCTATGAAGCTGACGCCCTTGAGGAAGAATACGGAAAAAGTGAAAGCCACGGAGGACTTCACCGATTCCGGCAGGGATCTCCATTTCGATATGAGTCTTTTCATCTCTCTCCCTTTATCCTGTGCTTTATCCCGACTATCTTTTCAGTGAGCCTGTAACCCAGCAGCTTCTTGATCCTCGTTTTGAACTTGACCCAGGGACTGTGCCAGGACCCGGCAAAATGATGTATGGTATGGCTGTTTTCCGTGAGTTCTATCTTTCCCGTCAGGTGGCTCTTGGGACAGAACCAGTCCTTGGGATAGAGGGTGAAGCCCTCCACGGTCTGTTTCTCATTGTTCAGGACCAGTCCGTGCTCGAGGCAGTATTCCGTTATTGTGACCACGTTGGTGGTCACGTCGAATCTGCCGTCGGGAAGGATGAAATGCCTGTTTTCGTAACCCTTGAGCAGATCTGCGAAAAGAGGAAAGCCCTTTTCGCAGGCCATTATGCCCGTAGGTATGGCGTCGACATCCTCGAAGCCCGAGAACGCGTGCTCGGAAAGGAAAGCGTCGAGAGGTTTAAGGACCTCCACGTCCGTATCCATATATATGCCGCCGTTTTCCACCATGGCCTTGAGTCTTGCGTAATCGGAAACAAAGGCCCACTTCTTTGCTTCGTAGGCCTCTTTTATGTAGTCGTTTTCATTCACGTCGAAGTTGCTTTCGTTCCACTCGATTATCTCGTAATCCGGGCAGTATTTCTTCCATGATTCTATGCATCTCACGGCGTCCTGGGGCAGAGGATTTCCTCCGAACCAGCAGTAGTGTATGGTCTTGGGGATCATATATGGGTCCTTTCCCGTCAGCCCCTGAACCTGTTCAGAAGGAACAGCATTCCGGGACCGAAGTAAAGAGCAAGGGCTGCGGCCTTGTTCTTTTTTCTGGTGTTCTTATCTGTGAGTATGCTCCATCTCACCTCTTTGAGATAGCTGAGTATCTTCCTGTAGATGTCGGGAGCGTCTTTTTCGAGATCTGCGGTCTTGAGGAGGACCTGGCAGTAGTCGCTGAACTTCTTGGATTCTGCGGCTCTCACAAGGCCGGGGAAGTTTTTCTCGCAGAAGGTCACGAGCCCGTCGGCAGCTTCTATCTCGTCGAAGCTGTCGAGACCCAGGGAATGCATTATGCTGCTTTCCCTCTGCATGTAGAAGTAGAGGCTCTTCCTGCTGACTGCGATCTTCTCCGCATTCGAATAGTATTTGTAGGTGGTGAATTCGTCCTCGTGATACCGCCCCTTAGGGAACGGGAACTCCATGGCCATGGAGCGGGGCAGGAGTATGCAGCAGGCCGAGGTATCGAGGTCCTGCTGATAGAACATGGACCCGAGGGCCTCCTCCGGCGTGAATACGAGTTCCGAAAGATCCCTGCTTTCTTCCGGCTCTCCTCCTTCTCTGAAGGGCACTATGCCTCCGACGCAGACCCGGGCACCGTACTTTCTCCTCATGGAGTCGAGTACCTCGAGATAGTCGGAGGATACGTAGTCGTCGCTGTCTATGAAGGTGACGTATTCGCCCCTCGCTGCAAGTACTCCGTGATTTCTGGCATCGGAAAGCCCGCCGTTCTCCTTGTGGAGGGTAACGACGTTGTCATATCCGTCTGCGTATCTGTCGCAGAGAGCCGGACATCCGTCGGGGGAACCGTCGTCGACGAGTATGAGCTCGAAATCCCGGAAACTCTGAGAGAGTATGCTCTTAACGCATCTGTCCAGATACTTTTCCACCTTGTATACGGGGACTATTACGCTTATCATCGGTTCTTTCCGAAGAATTCGAGGGTCCTGTCTATGACCGTCTTCCTGTCGGCGGGATCCATATTGTAGTACATGGGAAGTCTTACGAGCCTGTCGCTCTCGGAGGTCGTATACCTGTCTTCTCCGCAAAACCGTCCGAACTTAAGACCTGCAGGAGCGCTGTGGAGAGGCACGTAGTGGAAGGAGCACTGGATGCCGCCCTCCTTCATGAAGGCTATGTACGCCTGCCTCGTGTCGAGGTCCTTCAGCTGGATATAGTACATGTGGGCGTTATGGACGCAGTCCGAAGGGATGTACGGGAGCTGCACGAGACCTTCAGCTTCCAGAGGTTTGAAGGCTTCGTTGTATATGTTCCAGGTCTCGAGCCTGTTGTCGTTTATCTCGTCCGCCATCTCGAGCTGGGCCCAGAGATACGCTGCGTTGAGGTCGCTCTGAAGG
>JAEEGL014777240.1_pt1 | contig 10728 bp, 7 predicted proteins | sample 9134231 | NCBI WGS metagenome assembly JAEEGL01 (sample SAMN16246548, study PRJNA631951) | gut metagenome | biome: gut microbiome; feature: rumen; material: fiber-attached | host: Bos | place: Iran: Karaj | collected 2018-10 | reverse complement strand
TTGCCATATTACTAATCTTTAATTTAAGTTGTGAATATTATCCTCTGTTATTTTCTAAATCGCCGGCAAAGATACAAATAAATTGAGAATTTAGAATTAAGAATTAAGAATTTTTTGTGCGCACACAATTCTTTTTAGGTTAAAGAAATTAAAAATCAGCGCCTTTATTGTACTTTTGCCACACAGACATATCAATCTATTGTTATATTTTTCATACCTTTGCACCCGATATGGAATTACAAATTTATGATTTAACACTATTGATAGTCGGCCTGCTTAACCTCGTTATGGCTATTTGTTTGTTGGCCAAGAACTATGCTTATCGCCATTATCCCGTCTATCGTCGTTCACGCTGTTTTACGGCAGTGTTTTTTGCTGTGTTCGGCATTGGTATGCTCTTGCATTTTCATTTCCAATGGCGCTTGTCTTATCCGTTGTTGGCCACAGCTCTATCCGTGTCCTATTTTCATATTTCGGGCGTAGCCATCACCTGGAGCCATACATCACTGCTCAATCCCCGCTATATTAGCCGCAAGGTGGTTTTGCGTGATGTTGCCTTCTTGGCAATAGGCCTACCTTCTTATTGGATTTCCGCAACAAGCTGTCCGCTGTCCACTCTCCATTATACACTTCTGATATTTTTGGCTCATTGCGTGTGGATGACGTTCGATTTCTACACCACCTATTTCCGTGTTAGTCGCCGTTTGATAGCCATGAAACAGGGTAGCGTAGAGGGTTTTATACGGTGGATGCTCCGCTCCTGCCATCTCATTATAGCCTTTGGTATTGGCAGCATTATGTTCACCTCATTTTTTCCAGTCGATGCCTGGCCTTTCACTGTTCTGCTTATCGTAGGCGCTATGGTGTTTGTCTACATCTATTATTCTATTAATGAGTACGGTCTGGTTATTGATTCAGCCACCAATGCCACTGAAGATGCACAGAATAATTAAAACAAGATAAGAAATGAAGAAGTTCTTTTTCTCAGTAGCATTAATGCTACTTGTTGTAGTGTCGGTCTTTGGACAGAACGTCTCAGCATTAGACCGTTTAAAGGATGATCCACGCCGAGCTTTTGCTACCGACTATCCGTATAAACAGACTGACGATGTGAAACTTACAAAGGCACCAAAGGGTTACAAACCTTTCTATATCAGTCATTATGCACGCCATGGCTCACGCTATTACTGGAGCACAAGCTTGTATAAGGAACTAGACACACTGCTCACAGTGGCCCACCAGAAGCAGCTGCTTACCGCTGCCGGCGAGGAGTTCCGCCTGAAGTTTATGGCAGCTAAGGATGAGCTAATGACGGGTGTAGAGGAGTTGACCGAAGTTGGTTGGCGGCAGCATCAAGGCATAGCACGTACGATGTATAACAACTTCCCGGATGTGTTTGATAAAGGAGGAAATGTATTGGCTATATCATCGTTGGTAGGCCGTTGTGTTATCAGCATGGCAGCATTCTGTCAGGAACTGGTGCAGTGCAACCCAAAGCTGGAGATACGCGAACAGTCATCGCGATTTACACTTGATGGTGTGGTGCCCACAGATAGTCGTAATCCCATTAAGCATAACTATCCAAAAGACTTGAAACCACGATACGAGAATAATCGCGATATGTTTAAGGGTGAGGATAATCTACGCAAGAATCTGCTGCAGCGTGTGTTTACAAGTACTGATGGACTTCCTGGAAGTAAACATCACATAGAAAGCAACCTTATAAACCTGTACACATCGCTGCCAAGTATTGAACACGAGGGTATGATGGGTAACATTATCACAGATCAGGAAATGGCCGACCGTTGGGAAGGCGACAACCTTGGTGTATACTCATGGGTGTTTGGTCCACAGTATCAGATGATACCCATTCTGCAGGATATACTAAAAAAAGCCGCTGCCGCCATTGATGGCAGTAGCGACCATGTGGCTGATCTGCGCTTCGGTCACGATACCTGTATTGGTCCTCTTACTGTGCTGATGGGTATTAACGGTGCCGATAAGGACCCGGAGGATCCCAACGAGGTTAAGAATTGCTACCAGAGTTGGGAAACCTGTAAGGCCAGCAACATACAACTGGTTTTCTATCGCGGCAAGAAGACTACAGACGATATCCTGGTTAAGTGCCTGATGAACGGCGAGGAGGCAACTCTGCCTGTGCCTACAACAAGCTATCCATATTATAAGTGGACTGACTTCCAGAAATTCTATACTGAGCGCTGCAACAAATAGCACTTAGTTGGTATGTTGTTTCATGCCTTCGAGGAATTTCTGCTGAAGTTGCTGAGCCAGAGCATTGTTAGGATTAAGGCGTAAAGCCTTCTCGTAGTTCTGCATTACGTCCATGTAGTAGCGCTGACCGTTCTGTGCGGGATTCTGAACAATGCGTACCATATAGAGAAAACCACGAAGGGTGCAAAGGTCGCTTTGATCGGCACCCTTCATTTTTTCCATCTTGTTGATGGTCTCTTCGGCTTGCGCCAAAATGTTTTCTGTTTGTGGCGCATGCGGATTCATTACAGCGTAGTTAAGGCTCTGCAGGGCCAACTGGTACTTAGGGCCGACACTGTCTGGTTGCATGGCCTCTAAACGTTGTAGTTTGGCCACCAGATTAAGCATGTCGTCAGCACCAGGCTGCTGGGCATTGATGTTAACTACTCCTACGAAAACGAACACTACGATAGCAGCGAACTGCTTAAAAATTTGAAATGTCATAAGCTTTATTATTTTTAAGTGAAACAAAAATTCCAATATATAAGAAACGATCGCGTGATGATGTGATGCCCTTTCCGTACGTATCGTAGCGGAAGATGTTTGTGCGGCCCAGTACATTGTTCAACGATGAATATATTATTACCTTAGGACTGAGCAGGTATGTAATGTTGACATCCAGACTATTGTAATACGGTGTTATGCCATTAACAAAGTGTCTGCCTGTGGCATAGCTGTCGGCAATGCCTATAATGAACTTGCCTATACTGTATTTCGCTGTAAGGCGCAGATTGTGGCGTGACGCAAAATCAGGAGTGCATGGCTCGGTGTAATCCATATATAATCTTTCTGAATCGTTGAAGGAATAAGCTAACGTTGTGGTGAGTCGGCTGCTTATTGAGTGATCTTCAAGATATACATCCATACCCTTGCTGGTGCCATAGCCGTCAGATTGGTAGATGCCTTGATGCAACAAAGGCAGGCTGCTATACTTTTTATAGTATGGCTCTATGCGAAGCAGTGTTGAAGATGACTTGAACTGCATTGAGAGAATGGCGTGATGGGCTATGCTTTGGTGCAGTGATTTGTTGCTCTGAGCCAAGATGTCATCCTCAGTTGTCTGGCTGTACTTACCTGCTACAAATGAGAACTGCCATTGCTTGTTGGGGATATAGCTGAGTGTGGCTCGTGGCATAAACTGGCAACTGCGTTCCATCATTTCCATTCTTGCCGATACATTAAGGAATACTTTCGGTACAATGCGCCACTGTGCATCGATATGGGTGGCAAAGATGTTATAATCAAGGTTGTAACAATATGGTGCAAAGCGTAAGGTGCTGTTGCGTATGTAATCCTCAACACCTGCCTGCAGCTTAAGAGTACTGTTGTACACCTTGCGTAGTTCAGTCTTAAGGTGAACCTCATTGCGGAAGTTGCGATAGTGGTCGCCTGTTGTAACGGCGTCATCAATATTATTGAAAACGGTGCTGTTGGCAATACCTGCAAACAGAGTGTAACCTCGACCTATTGGGGCTTTATACGTGAGGTTGGCATATATGTTATGTTCTATAAGATTAAGGTGACGCTCGTCTTGGTGTAATCCTACCGATGTGAGATCGTAACCCACGTATGATTTCAAAATCCCTCGACCGTTATATTCCTTTTTATATTGTGCTTCGCCCGACAGTTTGCGGTATGGTCGAGTGAATTCCTGACGCTGAGTGAATAGACGGTCATATATCCCCATGCTCGTGAGGGCTGCATTAAACGACAATGCACTGTTGTTGAAAACCTTTGTGCCACCTATATTCCAATCTACAAGTGAAGCGCTGACGCCAAACTTGTCACTTGTTGCCATATCTGTAGTCTCCATAGGCAGTACGGCTGAAAGTGCTTGTCCGTATTCGCCACTGTAGCCACCAAGAGAGAAGTTGGTGCCTTTGAATAAGAATGGAGAAAAACGACCGCGTACGGCAGTGTTTTCAGTATTTGTTGAGTAGGGAACAAGCACGTGCATGCCGTTTACAAATGTCTGACACTCTTCGCTCTCGCCTCCACGAACATATAGTTTGCCGTCTTCGCCTACCTTCTGTGTGCCAGGCAATGACTGCAGAGCGGCCACAACATCGCCACACGAGTTGCCACTCATAACAACATCTAGTGCGTTCATTGTCTTGAAGTTGTCACTTTTACCAAAGCTATAGGTACTAGCTGTGACAACAACTTCATCTATGGCTGTGGCACGTTCGTGAAGTCGGATGGTAAGATTGGTAGAAGATGAGAGGGTGATGGATTGCGTGTAGTCATCAAATCCCATATATGTAACGCGTAGGGTCACTTCGTCTTTTTTTGTTGTTTTGAACGAAAAACGGCCCAGTGAGTCGGTTAGGCAACCATCGATGGTACCTACTATAAATACATTAGCACCTGCGAGCGGTTCGTGCCCGTCGGTTACAACACCCGAAACGGTGGTCTGACTCTTAGCACTCAAGGCTACGAGCAGCATGATGATGATATGTGCGACTTGTTGTTTCATGCCGCAAAGATAGAAAGGTAATACGATACTTCCAAATTTGCGGGACAGACGGCTAGAAAGGCTGACAGATAACTAACCCACCAGACGAATGACTAGAAAAAAGGACGAATGACTAAGCGATAAACGACTTAAGTTTTGGCACGTATGTACGCGAAACCGGCACTATTGTGGGGCACGTGCCAAGCTTAAGCTGATAGCCATTTGAGTTACCCTGGGCTGAGGTGATATTGTTAAGATTTACCACAAATGAGCGGTGGCATTGGAAGATGTTCTGGTAAATCTGCAGGTCGTCAAGTACGGCTGCAAGTGTGGTGTGTATCTCGGCAGTAGCAATCTTATCATTATTTATATAACATACAGATACATTATTTTTCTGCGCCTCGATATATAGCAGGTTGTTGATAGGGATTAGCAAATCGTTTCCCCTAACGTTTGTATCGTGTATGGTGATAGTTATGTCGGTCTGCTGATCGGTTGTTTTGTCGAGAAGGGCTTCGAGTTGGTTGCGCAGGTAGCGGTAGTAGCTTAGGCTTACAGAACAGATAGTTACAAACACACCGATAATAAGTGTCCAGTATAGGAACAGTAGTAACAAATCGAGTGTGATTGGGAATGAAAATACTACCGAAAACACCAGGAAGTTGCAAATGCCTATAAAAAGTATCAGACAGAGAATAGACAACGACTCGTGCCATATACGCCAAGGGGTGATATTCTTGTGTAATGGGCGTTCGGCAAGTCCGAAAACCAAACAGCTGCAGAATGTAACAAATCCGAACAGTAGTGATACCAAAAGCTTGTTCCCCTGATACATACTGAATCCGAACGGCTGCAGTAAATAAAGTATCAGAAACACGATGATACAATACATAATGCAGTCTCTAAGCCAGTGACTGCTAATTGGAAACGGGTATTTTCGGGATAATATTGACATTTCGGGTGCAAAAATAGAATATTTTCCCGATATAACCAATTGTTTTTTGAATAAAATTATTAACTTTGCACCCAAACTATAAATTAATCAATGGAATCTACAGAAGCGTTATTGGTGCAACAGCTGAAAAATGGCGTTGATGCGGCATACAAATATCTGTATGACCAGCATTATCAGATATTGTGTCATGTGGCGGCACAATATGTGAAAGACGACTTTCTGGCCGAGACTATTGTTGGCGATGTGATATTCCATTTATGGGAGGTACGAGAGACTATAGAGATAAACACGAGTGTGCGCAGCTATCTGATGACATGCGTACGCAATCGCTGTATCGATTATTTGAAGTCGCAGTATCATAAGCGCGAGGTGGCTCATAGTGATACAGGATTAAGAGATTTTCCTGTTTTGCAGTATGTGAAAGATGATGACTACCCTCTTGGTAAATTGTTGGAGAAAGAGTTGGAGGATGAAATAATGAATGCCATAAATAGATTGCCTGATGAGTGTCGTAGGGTGTTTAATATGAGCAGGTTTGAAAATAGGAAGTACGAGGAGATCGCACAGGAACTAAAGATATCGGTTAACACTGTAAAGTATCATATTAAGCATGCGCTGGCTCTGTTGCATGAAGATCTTGGAAAGTATCTTACAATGGCTATGATGATACTTATTGAGAGCATGGCCTAAAAAATATTGAGTTCTGACTACCCTCAGAACTTTTTTTATCGTCAACCATATAACAAACAAGAATAATGATAGATAATAAGGACTATAACGAAAAAGAGATTTGGTTCTCATCGGTTAGTAAAGAAAGCCTGGCCAAGTACGATAAGGATGCAGCATATGCAGCCTTCAAGAAACGTGTGGCTGAGGCTGGTGCACAGCCCAAAGCAAAGACCTTCCGACTTGGATGGATAAAATATGCTGCAGCAGTATTACTGATGGTGGTAACGGTAGGCTATTTTTCGTATAAAGGCGGACAGAATGAGATTCAGTCATCATTTGGCGATATCGTTATAGCCACTCCGCAAGGCTCGCGTACACAATTGTCATTGCCCGATGGATCGAAGGTGTGGCTTAATGCGGGTTCTAGTATTTCGTACTCACAAGGATTTGGATACATAGACAGACTAGTTAATTTAGTGGGTGAAGGCTACTTTGAGGTGGCACATAACGAGAAATTGCCTCTTAGCGTTGTGTCGGAAAATGTATGCGTTAAGGTTTTGGGTACTAAGTTTAATTTTCGTGACTATCCGACTGATGCAGAGGCAATTGTCTCGTTGACAGAAGGCAGTGTGGCTATGTGTAGTAAGAAAAATCCGGACGAAGGACAATTGTTGAAGCCTGGACAGCGTGCTACAGTTGATAAGGAATCGGGAAAGATACGCGTAGAGGCCTATGAGGTGGCTAACTCGATGAAATGGACTAACGGACGGCTGCTATTTGATGGCGAACCATTGCCTGACATAGTAAAGACGCTGGAGCGAAGCTATAATGTTAAGATTACTATTGCTGACTGTAATTTGAGAAAACTGCGTTTCTATGGTGACTTTATCAGGCAGGAACAGACGTTGGTAGAAGTCCTCGACGCATTGGAATCCACAGGAAAACTAAGATATGAAAGAAACGGAAAGAACGTGATATTACTTAATCCTAAATAAATAACAATCAATTATGTCTAACTTAAAACCAGTTTGCCAATGAAGAAGAAGATTCTTGTTTTGTCAATCATGCTAACTGTAGGTGCATGTTGCTGGGCTCAGAGTATTCAGCTGAAGCTTAACAATGTGACAGTGAAGAAGGCAATGACAGAGCTAAAGCAAAAGAGTGGCTATTCGTTTGTGTATGAAACCAGCGATTTAGACACTAACAAAAAAGTAAATGTGGATGCTGAGAATGCTAAGGACGCTATTGCCCAGATTCTTCAGGGACAGAATGTTACCTACGAGATTCAGGGCAAGAACGTAGTTGTTCAGCGCAAGAATGCTAACAACACTAAAGCTAATCAGGGAAAGAAACGCACCGTAAAGGGTACAGTAAAAGACAATAACGGTGAACCCGTTATCGGTGCAACTATCATGGAGAGCGGTACAAAAAACGGAACCGTAACCGACGCCGACGGTAACTTTGTTATTGAAATCGCTTCTGACTCTAAACTTGACATTACATCTATCGGTTACAAGTCGCAGACTGTTAAGCCATCAGCCACTGGCACAACATCAGTAAGCCTGAGCGAGGATAGCAATCTGCTTGACGATGTAGTTGTGGTGGGATATGGTACACAGCGTAAAAAACTGATTACCGGTTCTACCGTACACGTAACTGCCGACGATATTGCTGCCGTAAATGCTGTTGATGCTTTCGGTGCACTACAGAGCCAGGCATCGGGTATGAACATCGTGATGAATTCTGGACAGCCTGGTGAGGGTTATAAGGTTACCATACGTGGTATGGGTACTGCCGGTTCGAACACCCCTCTTTATGTAGTTGATGGTGTGCCTGGTGCAAACATCGATGATCTCTCTCCAAACGATATCGAGAGTATCGACGTACTAAAGGATGCCGCATCCAGCGCTATCTATGGTGCACGTGCATCTAACGGTGTTATCCTGGTTACTACAAAGAAAGGTAAGGCAGGCGGACATGTGCAGGTGAGCTTTGATGGATATATGGGTTGGCAGAATCCAAACACAAACGATGTGACTCCACTGAATGCCAAACAGTATATGGAGATTAACGATAAGGCCTATCAGATTCAAGGTGTGGCAACTTACGACTGGCAGAAGCTTATCCCCAAGCAGTATGCTCAGATAATGAACGGTACTTGGAATGGTACTAACTGGTTGGAGGAAACCACCATCCATAATGCCCCCATCCATAATGCTTCACTGAGTATTTCTGGTGGTAGCGAGATCTCTCGTTTTGCTCTCGGTTTCACCAAGTTTCATCAGACGGGTACAATCGGTGCTCCTGCCGATCCTAAATACGACCGCTATACTGTACGCCTGAATTCAGACTATTCGCTCATCAGGAAAAAGGGGCATGATATTCTTAAGATTGGTGAGAACGTTACTTTCTCGGCTACTGATAAGCGTGGTGTATCAGTAGGAGGTATATATGGAAACAGCATACGAAATCTTTTGGCTATGAGTCCTCTGCTGCCTGCATATAACGATGAGGGTGGATACTATGAGTATAAGGATATTCAGGCCGATGCATGGGACTTTAGTGCAGAAATGGCAAACCCATTGGCTCAGATGAAGTACGACAACGGTTTTGGATATACAAAGGTATATCGCTTGCAGACAAACTTCTTCTTGGAGTTTTCGCCTATCAAGGATCTTACCTATCGTGCCAGTGCTGGTTGGCTGTATCGCCACAGAGAGGGACGTAGCTATGTTCCGGTATATGAACTGAGCTCAAAGAAGTCGAACCCAAATGATGATGTAAGTCAGAACCAGTCTTATTCTGTACGCTGGTCTTTGGAAAATACATTAAACTGGGTAAAGTCGTTTGAGAAGCATAACATTGACGTCCTGCTTGGACAGTCAGTTGAGAAGTGGGGTTATGGTAATGGCGTAAACGTTACTAACTCTAATTCTCTCTTCCCAGGATCATTTGATCATGCCTATATTGCTAATGCCAACGTTGTTGATCCCTCGTTGACAAGCATAGGAGGTAGTCCAGAGGCACAGGGCGCTCTGTCGTCATTCTTCGGTCGTGTTAACTATAACTACGACGAGACCTATCTTCTCTCGTTGGTACTACGTGCCGATGGTTCTTCTAATTTTGCCCGTGGTCATCGCTGGGGTTACTTCCCTTCGGTATCAGCTGGTTGGGTTATAAGTAACGAAAAGTTTATGGAGAGCACTAAGGCATGGATGGACTTCCTGAAGATTCGTGCCAGCTGGGGACAGAATGGTAACTGTAACATATCTAATTTCCAGTATCTGGCAACTATAGCCCTTGACGATCCTTATTACTTCAACAATAAGGATAATCCTGCTTTGGGTGCTTATCCAAACATCCTGCCTAATGAGGACGTAAAATGGGAGACTTCTGAACAGCTTGACTTCGGTTTCGATGCACGTTTCCTTAATAACCGTCTGGGTGTGGCTTTCGACTGGTATAAGAAGACCACAAAAGACTGGTTGGTACGTGCTCCAATGTTGCTGTCGTATGGAACCAATGCTCCTTATGTAAATGGAGGTGATATCGAGAATAAGGGATATGAAATTCAGTTGAACTGGAACGATAAGATTGGTAAGGACTTCAGATACAGTGTGTCGGCTAACTTCTCGCATAATAAGAACGAGGTAACCCGACTTGCTAACTCTGAGGGTATCATCCATGGTGGTTCAAATGCTATCGCACAGAACACAGCCGAGCTCTATCGTATACAGGTAGGTTATCCTATCGGTTACTTCTGGGGTTATGAGATGGAAGGTATCATCCAGAACGAGAAGCAGCTGCAGGAATATCTGGATCGCAACTGTAGTGGCGACAAGGCAAACTCTTTGCAGGGTGAGTCGCTGCAGCCTGGTGACGTAATGTTCAAGGATGTGAACGGTAATGGTAAGATTGATAAGGGTGACAATGATAAGACCATGATAGGTGATCCTAACCCAGACTTTACCTTAGGCCTGAACATCAATATATCATATAAGGGCTTCGACTTTGCTCTGAATGGATATGGTTCTTTCGGACAACAGGTTGCTAAGAGCTATCGTCAGTTCTCTGACCATCCAGATGATAACTATTGTACTGATGTGTACACCAAGTATTGGACAGGCGAAGGCAGCACTAACCGCTATCCACGTTTCTCTGATGGTAAGACTGCAAATATGTCGGAGATTTCACGCGTATGGATTGAGGATGCCGACTTCTTCAAGATTTCACGAATCTCACTCGGTTACGATTTCAAGCGCCTCTATTCAAAGCTTCCAGTACAGAAGTGCCGTCTCTATGTAGCGCTCAGCAATTTCTTTACCTTTACAGGCTATTCAGGAATGGATCCTGAGGTGGGCTTTGGCAATGGTGCCAG
>JAEEGL014430741.1_pt1 | contig 10728 bp, 6 predicted proteins | sample 9134231 | NCBI WGS metagenome assembly JAEEGL01 (sample SAMN16246548, study PRJNA631951) | gut metagenome | biome: gut microbiome; feature: rumen; material: fiber-attached | host: Bos | place: Iran: Karaj | collected 2018-10 | reverse complement strand
GTGAGCTTCAGGAAATCGTATTTGAAATAATTGAGGTCGAAGTCCACCATCCGGGCGTTGAACTCCCGGTCGGGGAAGCAGACGTCCCAGTCCATGCCCTCCCCCACCTTGAACTGCACGGCGGGCAGCAGGGCCATCGTGTCATGCAGCCAGTCCAGCTGTTCCCGGGAGAAACTGCCGTCCGTGAGGGCGGGTTTCAGGAGCTCGAAGAGCTGGCCGCCGCCCAGGTCCTCCTGCAGGTAGGTCATCCCGTCGTCCGACACGGCATAGACCGCCGGAGCGTGCAGGACGTGGTCGCAGAACTGCGCGTCGATCGCGAGGAAGGCGCGGTTCTCGGCCAGGTTGGTGCCGATGCAGCCAATCACGGTCCCGCCGGGTCCGGACAGGCGGTAATACTTGCGCGCGCTGCCCGACAGGGGCAGCAGGTCGCACCGGTCCGGGACCTCCCCGGACCAGTCGCGGTAGAGCTGTTGGAGTCTTTGCATAACTACAGGCGAATTTACGCACTTTTTGAGAATCCCCCAAAACTCCTTATCTTTGTTGATTGTGAATTTATTCTCGCGCATAGGGTTCCCGGCTGCGGTGGTGGCGATCGCCACCGCTGGGGCGCTGGACTACGGCCGTCCGGCCGTGGAGCCGGTCCGGCTGCCCGACGCCGCGGTGCGCCTGACCTGGGAAGCCGGCGCTGCCGCGCCGGACACGGTGATCTATCCGCGCGGCGGCTACAAGCTGCGCCGCACCCTCTCGCTGGAGGAAATCACCGTGCGCGACACCACGTCCGCCGGGCCCGAGGACTCTACGGCCCTCGCCGCTCCCAAGGACACCGTGGTGCACCTGAGCCCGCGCGACTCCTTCAAGGCGCAGCTCGACACTTCGCTCTGGAGCAAGCTCGACTCCCTGTGGGCCGTCGACTCCACCGCCAAGGCCAAGGCCGCCTTCGAAGCATGGTACGCCGGCCTGTCGAAGGAGGAGCGCAAGGCCTACGACATGGAGCAGAAAGCCCAGCTGAAGCTGGCGCGGATGGATTCGCTGGCGAAAGTCCGCGAGGAGCGGCAGAACATCCGCGACTCCATCGCGGAGACCACCCCGCGCATCCTGGAGACCTACGCCCTGCCCGACTCGCTCTACTTCAAGCGCATGGTCACGTGGACGCGCGACCCGGACTTCGGCAAGATTTCCGCCGGCGTGCCGGACACCACCTACAACTACCATTTCCACGACTATCCCTTCCGCCGCCGCGACGTCAACGCCTCCTGGCTCGGCGTGGCCGGCTCGCCGGTACAGTACTACAACTGGTTCCTGCGCCGCAGCGACGAAGGCGTGGAGTTCTACGACGCGATGGAGCCCTGGAGCTACTCGCACCGGACCCTGCCGCACTACAACACCAAGGTCCCCTACACCGAGCTCGCCTACTACGGCACCTTGCTCGCCAACCGCGACAAGGAGTCCGACAACCTCCATCTCTTCACCACCCAGAACATCACCCCGGCGCTCAATTACGCCCTGCTCTACGACCGCTTCGGCGGCGGGGGCATGCTCGCGGACGAGACGACGGCCAACAAGACCACCGTGGTCCAGGCCAACTACCTGGGCAAGCGCTACACGATGCACGCCGGCTTCATCCGCAACGTGGTCAACCACCAGGAGAACGGAGGCATCGTGGACGTGGGCTGGATCCGCGACACCACGGTCGACGCGCGCGACATCCAGGTGGCGCTCTCGAACGCCCGCTCCAAGATCAAGAAGAACACCTTCTTCCTGGACCAGCAGCTGCGCATCCCCTTCACCTTCATCAGCCGGATGCGCGCAAAGCGCGACACCTCCTTCCACTTCAACCCCGACAGCCTGGACCGCGACATCACCACGGCCTACGTGGGCCACAGCAGCGAGTTCTCCACCTACACCCGCGAGTACTACGACGCCATCACCGGCGCGCCCGGCACCGACTTCTACGACCTGTTCCGCTACGGCAACGCCAGCACCGACTCCATGCGCGTGGCGAAACTCGACAACAAGGTCTACATCCGCCTCCAGCCCTGGTCCGACGCCGGCATCGTCTCGAAGCTGGACGTGGGCGTGGGCGACTACATGAAGCAGTACTTCGACAGCACGACGGTCCGCCCGACCAAGCACGTCGAGAACTCGGTCTACCTCTATGCCGGCGCCGAGGGCCAGCTGCGCGACAACGCCTACTGGGACGCCAAGGCCCGCTACGTGCTGCTCGGCCACGACTTCGGCGACTTCGGGGTCGAGGCCAACGCGGAGTTCCGCTTCTACCCGTTCCGCCGGGCGCGCAAGAGCCCCGTCAGCCTCTCGGCGCATTTCGAGACCACGCTCCAGGAGCCGACCTATTACCAGCAGCACCTCAACCTCAACCATTTCAGCTGGGACAACGATTTCGGCAAGATCTCCACGACCCGCATCCAGGGCCGGCTCGACATCCCCCGCTGGCGGCTGGGCGCCGAGGTGGGCTACGCCCTGCTCGGCAACAGCCTCTACTACGGCACGGACGGCATCATCCGCCAGCACGGGCCCGCCATGAGCGTGCTCTCGGCCCAGGTCCGCAAGGACCTCAAGCTGGGGCCCGTGCACCTCGACCACCGGGCGCTCTTCCAGGTATCCTCCGAACCGGAGGTCCTGCCGCTGCCCGCTGCCGCCTTCAACCTCCGCTATTACCTTGAATTCGTGGTGCAGCGCAACGAGGCTCGCCAGAACGTCATGGTGATGCAGATCGGTGCCGACGCGTACTACAATACGCCCTGGCACGCTCCGGCGTGGAACCCCAACCTGGGCGTCTTCCACAACCAGACCGACCGCCTCTACACCAACGGACCCTTCTTCGACATCTTCGTCAACGTCCAGTGGAAGCGTGCCTGCGTGTTCATCAAGTACCAGAATGCCGGCGGCGGCTGGCCCCTGCGCAAGATGGACTACTTCAGCGCGGACCGCTACATCATCACCTCCAACGGCATGGACGGGCTCAAGCTCGGCATCTACTGGCCGTTCTACACCCAGCCCACCGGACGCCCCCGCCAGTAGCCCATGACCCGGAAAGAATCCATCGCCCTCGCCGTCACCGCCCTCCTGATCGCCTGTACGGGCATCGCGGCGCTCCTCGGGAAATCCCCCGAGGCACCCTACGAGCGCCCGGCGCACATCCGCTGCGTGCTGGAGCTCGCCCCGCTTGCCGACACGTCCAAGGCCCTTGTGACCGGCTACCAGTACGAACTGCTGCAACGCTATGCCGCCGGGGGCGGCCAGACCCTGGACATCCGCCTCACCGGCCGCAACCGCTCCTACCTGGACTCGCTGCGCGCCGGGGCCGTGGACATCGTGGTCGTGCCCTTCGAAGACAGCCTGGCCGTCGACAGCGTGCTCGTATCCACGCCCATAGACAGCCTCTGCCTGTGGATGATGCGCCATGACGAGCATGCCGGGATGCGCGACCTCAACGACTGGATCGATGCCTGGCACCACAGCGAGGATTATGCGCCCGTCCGGGCCGCCTACCTCAAGGACTACAACCCGATGCGCGGCGGCCGCCGCACGCAACTGAGCCCCTACGACAGCCTGATCCGCGCCCACGCCGACACCCTCGGCTGGGACTGGCACCTGCTGGCCGCCGTCATCTGGCAGGAATCGCGCTTCCACATCGAGGCGCGCTCCCCGCGCGGCGCCGCCGGCCTGATGCAGATGATGCCGGGTACCGCAGAGAAATACGGGGTGAGCGATCCGCTGGACCCGGAGATGAACATCGCCGCCGGGGCGGAACTGCTGGGCAACCTGATCCGCCGCTACTACAAGGTCGGGGACAACATGACCGAGCGCTACAAATACGCCCTCGCGGCCTACAACGCCGGCGTCGGGCGGATCGACGACTGCCTGCGCGTGGCACAGCTGCTGGGCACGGACACCGGCTACTGGCAGAACGTCGTCAACCAGGTCCTGCCCCGCATGCAGGACGAGACCACCCTGGCGACGGGGGCGGTCAAGGTCGGACCTTTCCGGGGGGAGGAGACGGTCTTCTACGTCGACAACGTCATTGCGATCTACGAGCGCTTCTGCCGTATATGCCCTTGACCAGGCGGGCGGCCAGCGGGTCGGTGAGGCTCATCATCAATCCGGGGAGGACCGCCAGCAGGAGCGTGCCCAGGCCGATGACGACCCCCGGCGTACGGGCCAGCAGGACATCTCCCAGCCCGGTCCAGGCACCGGATCCGAAAGGATTGGAGAAGAACAGCCAGGCCAGGACGGCCGAGACCACTACGACCAGCGAATCCATCACGATCTTCACGCGGGAGAAGTCCTTGCGGAGCACCTGCGAGAAGGCCCCGACCGTCATCTCGGCCGAGAGCATCCAGGCATTGCCCGCCACTTCGAGGCTGACGCCCAAGGCGGTCACGGCGCCGGCGAGCACCGTCAGGGCGAGCCGCGCCCCGAAGCCCGCGGGCTGCAGCCAGCCCAGCGCCCACATCCACCCGTCGATCAGGTAGCCGAACAGGGCGGATGCCACGACCTGCATCAGGTACTTCGCCTTGAAGTCCTTGCGCAGCAGGGCCATCTGGAGCAGCATATAGGAAATGTTGACCAGCAGCGTGAACGTCCCGACCGACAGGGCCGGGATCCGCAGGTTCAGCACGTAGGCCGGACACGACAGCGGAGCCGTGCCCAGGTTGGAGATAATCGACAGCGCTACCCCCAGTGCCACCAGCACCAGTCCCACCGTCGCGATCCCGTACCGGACGAGGATATCTTGGACTTTCGCGTTCATCACGGCCGCAAATATCGGAATTTTCGGGCAAACTCCGTATCTTTGACAACATGAAAGGATTCCTGCACTTGCCTCTGCTCCTTCTTACGGCATTCGCCGCCACCGTCGGATGTGTGCAGGACCGTACACGGGACCGGATGCGAGTTTCTTACACCGAAGGCCTGCGCCGGCTTGAAGCCCGGGAATACCCGCAAGCCCACATCGCCTTCCTTCAAGCATTCTCGTCGGCGCAATCCAAGCAAGACTCCCTGTATATGGGTTTGATCCTGCACAAGGAAAGTATCCTTTTCGGACGCACCGGGAACTATAGCGAAGAGCTTGAAGCAAGCCGGCAGGCCTATGCCATCTTCCAAGCCCTGGACCTTCCGGCCAAACAGCGCGCCGCCGCGTTGGCTTTGGCTCAAGCCTGCTACGACAACATGAGCTGGGAGAACGGGGACTCTCTCTGTACATCCATCTATAGCGGACACAGGGAGGCCGACACTTTGTCCCTTCAGGCCATGGCATTGCAGGCTGACTTCCTCACGGACAGGCCTGTGCCTGACTTTCGACAGGCCCGGACACTTTATGAGCGTATCCTGCAGGCGGACAGGAACCGGCTTTCTGCCGAGAACCTTTACCGATATGCCCTCTGCATGCTCGCCACCGGTGATTCCCTGAAGGCGGAACCCCTGCTTCAAAGACTGAACGAGCTTCCATTCAACAATTCCGAGAGGGATTACCTGAAAGCCCGTATCGCCCAGGCGCAAGGCCGGGACGGAGAAGCGCTTCGTTACATGGTCCAGGCTTACCAATCCGAGAAATTCCTCGAGCAATCCCAGTTGCAGGCAGCCATTTTCAGTGCACAGTCTGATTATTTTCAGCAACGGGAGGAGTCGGAGCGTCAGCGCGCGCTGATCCTGCGTCTGCGGAGCTGGCTCCTGTTTTCCATCCTGCTGCTTACCTTAGGCCTTTGCACATTGCTCTTCATCCTATACCGGAATCGGCAGCAAGAAAGGACCGAGAGGCTGATAGCTGCCGCACAAGAGTCCCGGCGCATGATGGAAGAAGCCGAGCGGGGGGTCGATTCATACCGGCAGTTGTTCGCTTCGCAATATCGGGCCCAGTTCGCGGAAATCGGCCGGCTGGCAGAACCTTTTATCTCCGGGAGCAGGATTGGCGATTTCAAGCTTCGGGCCGGCAAGGTTTATTCCGAACGGCTCGATGCCATCCTCCGGGAGATTACGGACACGCGCAGCCGGGATTTCGAGCAGCGGCTCGACCGGGACCTGGACCACATCGTCTCGCGGCTCCGGTCCCAGCTCCCCCAGCTGCGTGAGCAGGACATCCGGTTCCTGTGTTACCTGATTGCGGGTTTCGACACGTCAACCATAGCCTTCCTGACAGACATGTCCAAAGGCAATGTCAGGGTGCGCAAACATCGTCTTCGCGGCATGATCGCAGAATCGGACGCCACCGACAAAGATTTTTTCCTCGCGCTCGTAGGTTAAAGCGTTACAAGCTCATATCCAACTAAGCAGCAGCATTTTACATTTCTATCCAATCTCCCGGGAGCCACATTTTCATGACTCCCGGGGTCTTTGTTGTAACGCCGGAAAATGCCCCGCCAGCACATCGGAACCTTCATCTTTCTACCTTTGCTCCCGTCCGGACAAAACCCGTTTTATGCCAATGAATCGACAAATCATGGAAAAAAAGATTATTCTAGCTGGGCTGACAACCTCACTTATGATCTGCTTAGCCTGGACCTGCACCGCCCAAACCGCGGTGCGGGCGAGCTACCTGTTCTACTATAAGCAGGACTCCACGCGGACCGGCTATCACCTGGCACCCGACATGACCCTGGACTTTGACGGAAGCAAAGCAGCCTTCTACAGCGAGACCGAGTTCACGAAAGACTCATTGAGCCTATCTGCCTTTGACAAGGACGGGAACACAGTGGACAACAAAGCCGAAAATGCGCTTTACAACTTAAGTGGAAAAGGCTTTATAGACTGGATCTGCTTTTCGGATTATACGACCGACGATGTCCAACTCCACTACGACCTTGTCTTCACACATCTTGTCGGCAAGGCAAAGCTCCCCGCGCCCGAATGGATTCTGCAGGATGGACAAAAAGAGATTCTCGGCTATCTTTGCAAGCTAGCCCGTACGCATTATCTCGGTCGGACCTGGTTTGTATGGTACACGGAAGAGATCCCAGTCAGCGCGGGTCCATGGTTACTGCGAGGACTTCCGGGCCTGATTCTGGCCGCGGAAGATTCCAATCGTTATTTCCTCTTCAAGCTTCAATGGATCGAGCCAGGCATCCAGAGCAGGTACGCTTCCTATCTGCATATCCAGGAAGTGCTCCGGGCGCGGAAAAAGGACAAGTATCCCTTCCCGGATTCCTATCCCTTGCCGCAGGCCAACCGGATGGCGGCCAAATCCAGGATGTCCGGCTCTTACCGAGACCAGATTCTCGGGACGAAAATGTTTTCGATACCCGGATACACCATCCTCCCGAACGGACAGAAGAAAACGATAACGACAGAGCATCCCTACATTCCACTGATTCCGGAGTCATTCGGCAAAAACATTCGATAACTATGCACCCGGCCCGATTCTTATTATACCTTTCCCTTCATGTGCTGGCAGGGACAGCGGTTTGCGCCCAACAGCCGATGCTGATTTCCGGACATATCGTAGACCACGCTTCCGGAGATCCGCTTTCCGGCGCATGGGTAACGGCGTACAACAGCAACAAGACGGTCGGATCCGTATATAGCGGAGATGACGGGACTTTTATCCTGCATCCCAGCGTCTCTGCCGATGCGGTCAGCGTTACGTTGCTGGGATACAAGGTATTCAGGCAGGAAGTGACGATGCCTCAGGGAGCTATGGAAATCCGCCTTGTCCGCACAAACCTGGAAATAAAGGCCGCTTCCGTACGCGCATCCGTAATAGAGGAACGGGGCGACACGCTCTCTTATACTGCACAGGCTTTCTCGGACGGGACGGAGCGGGCCCTGGGCGAACTGCTGGAGAAACTTCCGGGAATCTCAGTCAATGCCAGTTCCGGGACCATCTATCACAACAACCGTCCTGTCAACAAGTTCTACGTAGAAGGATTGGATCTCATGGGAAACCGTTACGGCGTGGTCACGCAGAACCTGCCCGCGGACAAAATCGCCCGCGTGGAGGTCCTGCAGCGGCACCAACCCATCCGTGCTTTGCAAGGAATCGACCGGAGTGCGGACAGCGCAATCAACATCATCCTGAAAGAGAGCAGCAAAAACGCATGGTCACTGGGGTTGGACGGAATGCTGGGAGCACCGCCCGTTCCACGCTTCTCAGCGTATGCCATGCTATCCCGTTTCGCCAAGGAATCCCAAGACCTGTTCCTCCTCAAAGGCAACAATATCGGGAACGATATCCTGCGCGAGCTACAGGAGCAGCAGTATTTCGGCAAAGTCCGGTCGTTTGTCGTTGACACGCAGAACGTCGATGCGGATTTTACCACAGAACTGCGACCGGCGAGGACGGAATTGCCCTTGCCCAGCCGGTATTGGTACGACAACCTGTCCGGACTCGCCTCCCTGAACCATCTTGTCCGTACAGGAAACGGGCTGCAATTCCGATATGGTCTCGACGGAGCAGCCGAACGCTTCCGGGAGACATCCTTCACCCGTGAAGAAATCCGTCTGCACGGATCGGAATCCCTTACGATCGAGGAGCAACGATCGTTGACCGATCGCCGTTACTATTCCAATCTTGCGGCTTCCCTGGAGCACAACGGCGCCGATCTGTTCTTTTCTGACGAACTGAAGGTTGCCGGGCAATGGCGGGAGGCCAGTTCCACGCTGTCCGAGGGGACGCCGTACGCACAACACTATGACCTGCCTTCCCTGAAATTGGAAAACCTGCTTCGCGTAACCCGCCGGAATCGGGAGAACACTGCGTTTTCTTTTTCCTCTGATACCAGATTCATCCGGAACACCCACCAGGCAGGGTATACTACCCGTGTTTACGAAGCGTTGCAGGATCTTTCCGAAAACCGGCTCCGTTCTGAAAACTCTGCAGTTTTCGACTTTCAAACCGGAGCGCTGCAGTGGAAGGGAACGGGCGGACTGGACCTCTCTTACAGCAGCACCCGTACCCAACTGCTTGGACTCCCTGACCAGGATATTCCTGACGCAGAGCAGCGTTTCAAGCTTTTCAGCATGAAGCCGCACATCAGCCTGCGAAGCACTTTCCGTCTGGGAGCCAGCCAGTGGACGGCATCCCTGCCCGCCAGCCTGAACCTGATTTCTGCACAAGGACATCTTCTGGCTGTTCCGGATTTCTCACCGTCCCTGGCTGTCGCCTTCCGGTTCAATTCGTTCTGGGACCTCAGCGCATCTGCCTCTTATTCGCAATCCCACTCCGCGCCGGAATCCCTGATCGAGGCCTACATCATGCAGGACTGGAGGACCCTTGCCCGCAGGGACAGTCTTCGCCGCACATCCCGCCTTGCAATCTCTTCGCAAATCCGGTATTCGGACCCCGCCAACCTGTTCTTTGCCTCTGTGGCAGGCAGTTACTCCCGGCGCGGAAACGACCGGGTTTCAGCTTACGAGTATACTGAGCTGCTGACGCTACGCAGCTATCTGCCTGTCGCCATTGCTTCCGACAGTTTTTCCACCACCGGGCGCTTGACCAAGTACTTCGGAACAAGGGTGTTCGTTGCGGACTTGTCCGGCACGGGAGCCTGGACCGATACGGATGAGTTCCTGCAAGGACGTGCCATCCATTACCGGGACTTTTCCCTGACAACCGAACTATCGCTGCGCATCCTCCCCGCGGCCTGGTTTTCGGCCGAGATAAAGGGGAGCCATACCCTGTCCGATATCCGGGGAGATTCGCCGCTACGTTTCTCCACCCTGCGTACCGAAGGAGCCATGACCGTCCGTCCCGTCCGGGCGCTGAGCCTGCAACTGCTTGGCTACGGGCTATGGCAGTGGATTCCTGGCCAGCAGATTTCCAACACGCCGCTCATGGATGCGTCTGCAGGGTGGAGATTCGGAAAATACGAATTGATGTTGGAATGCCGCAATCTGCTCGGAAGCACCGGGTTCTCCCGCGAGAGCATCTCGGCCTGGCACACTGTTTCCACGGTCTCACGCCTCTGTGGACGGCAGTTTCTGCTGAGCCTGCATGCCGCACTGTGATTTTGCAGAAAATCCGTATCTTTGCAGGTTGGAACTGAAAAATAGTATTCAAACCCAACCATATGAAAAAGATTTTTGCAATCATGATTCCTGTGATGATGCTGGCGGCTTGCCAGCCCAAGGAAGTGAAGGCGCCGGCACTGGATCCGCCCGACATGGACCTCAGCGTGACGCCCGGCGACGACTTCTTCCTCTACGCCAACGGCGGCTGGATGAAGAAGAATCCCCTCAAACCCGAGTACGCCCGTTTCGGCTCCTTCGACGTGCTGCGCGAGCAGAACGTGGAGAACCTCAACGCCCTGTTCTCCGAGATGACGACCCTGACCCCCGAGCCCGGCACGGTCGACCAGAAGATTGTCGACCTGTACAAGCAGGGCCTCGACTCCACCCGCCTCAACGCGGAGGGTGCCGCCCCGCTTAAGAAGTATCTCGATGAGCTCTATGCCATCCAGGACAAGAAGGCGCTGGCCGCCCACCTGGGCAAGCTCAACCTCGTCGGCGAAGGCGGTTTCTTCGGCGGCGGCGTGGAGGCCGACCTGATGGACAGCAAGAACCAGATCTTCTATCTGGGCCAGGGCGGCCTCGGCATGGGCGACCGCGACTACTACGTGGACCCGGCCAACGCCGCACTGCGCAAGGGCTATGAGGAGATGCTCTGCAAGCTCTTCGCCCTCGCCGGCCTGGACAAGCCCGAGCAGCGCGCGGCCAACGCCGCCGGCATCGAGGACAAGCTCGCCGCCTTCTCCTGGACCAGCGTGGAGAACCGCG
>JAEEGL014395097.1_pt1 | contig 10728 bp, 9 predicted proteins | sample 9134231 | NCBI WGS metagenome assembly JAEEGL01 (sample SAMN16246548, study PRJNA631951) | gut metagenome | biome: gut microbiome; feature: rumen; material: fiber-attached | host: Bos | place: Iran: Karaj | collected 2018-10 | reverse complement strand
GCCGTAGCCGGACTTGTCCTCATCAACTGGACAGAGATGGATGCTATAGACCCTGCGACCGTCCTCCTGCCTGTTGGCGCCGGCGTATCGTATGCATTGTTCATCGTCTTCAGCAGGGAGATTACGCAAAAGCATCCTCCGGAGACGGTGATGGCAGTCATTTCCGTATGCGTGGGAATAGCTATGATCCCTTTCCTGTTTTTTTATCCCACGCAGTGGCTCCTTACGGCAAAGGGGATGGCTGTTGCCGTTCAGCTTGGCGTGGTAACATCGGCATTGGCTTTCTCCTTATGCCTGGCAGGCTTTAAGTCGACGACAGCGTCCACGGCCTCCACAATCGCACTTGTTGAGCCGCTGGGAGCCGCCTGTCTCGGGATATTCGTCCTCAGGGAACCGTTGAGCCTGTCTGCCTTGTGCGGGATGGCGCTTATGTTCGCCGGGGTATTGCTGCTGATTGTGGTTTCCAGCGCTCGTCATTCCTAAGGCTCCAGCATAGGGTAGTGGGGATCTGACACTTTTCAGTCCATCACATGAAGACTCATGTGCGGTTTGAGGATCGCCGGATGTCCCAGCCCGCATTCTTGGGAAAGAAAGCCATGTAATAAGGATGCACGTGCCGCCGGATCTTGAGCATGACGGGATACTGTAAGGCATAAGCCAGACTGCTGTTACGCAGCGTATGACCAGGGCAAATTAATAACTGTCTCCCGATGCTTTCCTGGAGGTCTTCCATTTCCATGTAAAAACCTTTGCCTTTTTGGCCAAAGAGGTTATAGCTAAAAGAAGGGGGATTCCTCTAGGGAATGCGAGATGGAGGCCATGGATGGATCCTTTTTTTGTAAAGTATATTGAACAGGTGTTTGATTCCTTCCAGGACGGGATATGGATCAGTGACTGGAATTCAAAATGCCTTTTCGTGAACAAAAAATATGAGGAGCTAAGCGGTTTTTCCAAGGAATGGATGATTGGCAGAAAGGCCACCAGCATCGTGGCCGAGGGAATTTTTGATGTGGCCGTGAATCCGGAGGTCATCAAAAAAGGCAAGCACGTGAGCGGGGTGCAGAAGCTTTCCAACGGCAGGCTGCTTTCTCTTGACGGTTATCCTATCGTTGACAGCGGCGGCAACGTGGTGATGTGCATCACGTTCATTCGCGACATCAGTACCATCACGCAGATGGAGGACAAGCTGGCGCAGCAGAAGGATCTTCTGAACACGCTCATCCGCATTAATAATACTGCAGGCCTCCGCTCCGCCGGGGACGACAGTGATTTCATCTCCAGCCAGGCCATGGAAGCCTTCATCCAGAAGGCCCGCATGATGGCGCGTACCGATGTGCCCATCCTCCTTCTCGGGGAAACCGGCGTTGGCAAGGATGTCATGGCCAAGCGTATCCATGCCATGAGCATGCGGGCTGACCAGCCGTTCATTAAGGTCGATTGCGGCAGCATTTCCTCCAGCCTCATCGAATCTGAACTGTTTGGCTATGTCGGCGGTGCGTTTTCTGGGGCGAGCAGGGGCGGGCGGATAGGCCTCATTGAGGCAGCCGCAGGCGGCACAGTTTTCTTTGATGAAATCGGCGAGTTGCCCCTCGAACTGCAGACCCGGCTCCTGCGTTTCCTGCAGGAAGGCGTCATTGTCCGCGTGGGCGCGAATACTCCCAAGAAAGTGGATGCGCGCGTGCTTGCCGCTACTAACAAGAATCTTGAGAAGGCTGTAGCCGCCGGAGCGTTCAGAAGCGACCTTTACTACCGACTGAAGATTGCCGTTCTTAATATCCCACCGCTACGAGAAAGAAAGGAAGATATCCCGCTGATGGCGACATTCTTTTTCGAGCATTTTGCCAAGCGCTACAATCGCCCGATAAAGCTTTCAGAAAAGGCGCATGAAGCGTTTTTAAAATACAGCTGGCCGGGAAACGTGCGCGAGCTCAAGAACATGATGCAGGAACTAGTCGTTACCTGTCCGGAAAATGTCGTCATGCCGTCGCATTTGTCATTGGGTAAATCCAGCCCGTTGCCAGTGATCCAGCCACGACTCCAGGATGAAGAGTTTAGCTTTGCTGGAGAGGATTACCACGAGATCATGCGCGGACTGGAGAGCCGCATGCTCAAGGCGGCCATAGAGCAGTGCGGCGGTAACATGGCAGCGGCGTCCCGCATGCTGAAAATGGACAGAAGCACGATGTTCCGAAAGATACGTGACCTGGAAAAACATGGGTTTAAGGTCATTTGAGTACCAGAATGGTGCTATCCTTTCGGCCGTTGCGCCAGTGTAGCCAACCCTATGCCGCCAAGAATGAGCGCTGAGCAGAAGACCAGATGCCATGTGATGGTTTCTCCAAGGAAAATTACTGCCAGCAGTGCGGTAATGACCGGGATGGACAGCTGAATAATTGAGGAAGACACAAGGCTGTATCTGGGCACGATGGCGTACCAGAGGATGTAGCCGAGCGAAGATGCGATGCCGCCCGAGACGACAGCGCAGGCAACAGCCTGCCATGGCGCGCCGTGTTCGAGGCACAAGGCAGCAGCTGCCACTGCAATCCCTCCGGGAACGCAGCGCATGAAGTTGCCGGCTGTGGCCAGAGCGGCGGAAGTGGACTTTCGTCCGACAAGACTGAACCAGCCGAAGGCAAAGCCGCTGCACGCCATGAGGAAGGCATTCCAGATGGGCGGGGAGGAAAGCCCCGGGAAAACCAGCCAGACGAGCCCGACAAAAGCGGTGAACAGCCCCAGCGACTGTTGTCTGCCCGGTCGGATTCCATGGAAGATCCCCCAGCCGACCATGCAGAATTGTACGGCCGTGTTGAGCACCAGTGTGCCTGCTGCAGAGGGTATGTCCACATAACCAAGGGAGAAGCACAGCATGTAGAGGAAGAGTCCTGCTGCTCCGCTCCATGAGCTTTGCTCCCATGCCTGGGACAATGTGCCGCAGTTCTCATGTTTTTTCCGGATGATGCCAAGAACGCACAGCCCCGCCAACATGGCGGCTGCGCACAGGCCGCGGATGGCGGTGTACTGGAGCGGCCCCATGCCGTACGTGATGAGAGCGGAACGGCAGAGAATGGAATTGGATGCGAAAATAGTCATGCAGAGGAACGTGAGCAAAAAGAGGCGCATTGAGGACTCCTGTGTATGGGATGGCACCATACGCTTGTCATGAGGAAAAATCCAGTGAGATGAACGGTTTTTTTGCGGCGGGACAAAGAGGCAGGAGCAGGCGCCAGGAAGGCTCTGCCTATGTTCATCTCTGCTCATGGCCTGTCTCCTCTTTTTTTCTGATCCTGCTGGACCGTGTTGCACAGATCAGTTTTTCAGTGGGCTGGAGCCGTTGAAGAGGCAGGAAAACGTCTTGAGGGAAGCATGTCTGCTGCGAAAGGTTTGCCATACAGGGCTTGCTCCGGAAAAGACAGAGGATGGCATCAGCTTGATTTAGGCGCTGTTTCCCTGTAGGCATAGCGCAGGAGCGGCGAGGTTTTGGCGATGACTGTATTTTTAGCGTTCATGTGCCTCTTGGTGGGCTTTCTATGCGGGGCGACAAGCATTGGGGGCATTCTGCTCATCCCTGCCATACAGTACTGTGCAGACATGCCTGTTGCCGTAGCCTCGGGCACGGCGTTATGCAGCTTCTTTTTTACTTCCGCATGGGGCACGTATCTTCACTGGAAACGCGGTCATCTGGAGCGCGCCATGGTGCTGCCGCAATGCCTGGGGGCCGCCGTGTTCGGCTGCCTTGGGGCGCTGGCCAAGGCTGTGGTGGGGAACGGCATGCTCAGTGCGATCCTTGCCGTGCTCATCATCTTTTCCGGAGCAGGCACGCTGCGGCAACCACGTTCCCTCAGCAACATGAAGACGGAGCGAGGGCGTTTCCGCTATCTCCTCTTTGTTGGCTGCTTCGTGGGCTTTCTGGCCGGGCTCACCGGCATGGGAGGTCCAGTGCTTTCCATCCCCATGCAGATCATCATGGGCTTTTCTCCGTTCGCCTGCGTGGCAGCGGCTCAGCCCTTTCAGATGTTTGCCTGCCTCTCGGGCAGCGTGGGCAACATCATCCTCGATATGATAGACTGGAACGTCGCCATGATCTCTGTCGTGCTGCAGGGTGCTGGGGTATGGCTTGGGATCTGGGCTGCGGGATTCCTCAACACGTCCATGCTAAAGAAATGCATCGCTGTCATGTGCATCGGCACAGGCGCGATGATGCTGCTGCGCCAGGCAGGATTATTTTCCTGATCTTCGCCGCGTCCCTTTAGGACGCAGGATAAGCCATACGCCGCAGACAGCTGCGACAAAGATGAGCCAGACGATGCCGAATTCTCTGCTGTACAGTGCCTTGGGGATGCCCCAGCACAGCGCGAAGGCGGCGGCGAAGAGCACGAGCAGGAGCTGGCGCTTTTGCGTCGCATTACAAAAACGTTTCTTTTCTCTGTCCATGTGTTTTTCGATAAGGCTTGTCAGTCAAAGAGGGGCTCTTTAATGGACGCTTTGAAGGTGGCATCCTCAGGGGAAACGCCTCCTCGCAGCCTCGGCGAGGGAAGGCAAACCGTTTTTTGTCCGCCCGCGGGAATGATGATGTCGAGGACCACTTGGCAATGCCCTGCAAGGTTGGTGCTTCTTCCAGGAAGATAGGCTTCCACAGCCACGCCGTAGCGCAACAGTGCGCTGGAATTTCCGTTGCGGATATCGGCGATAAGGGGATCCTCCAGTGCGCATCCGTAGATGATGAGGTTTGCCTGACGGCGTTTTTCCTTGTTCGCCAGAGGCCCTTGCCAGAGAGCACGCAGTTCGTCGGCCCTGCCGCTGTGTGTCCATGCGTCGGGAAGCGATGTGGCGTCCCTGTCAGGATATTCAGGCAGGCGGACAGAGATTTCTATTCGTCGCAAGCGGGAGTCCTGCCAGTAGTTATACGCCCATATGCCTCCCCATATGACTGAGGCTGCGCCTGCCAGAAGCGAGAGCAGGAGACCGCCTTTCTTGGGAAAGAAGAAAAGCAGGGCGCAGAGCGCGAGGCCAACGATAATCCATGGCATGGAACCCTCCTGCGATTTGCGGCGTAGCCTGGCCTTTTTGTCATTGATGCGGAATCGGGATTCTGATTCCGTTCAATCAGAGCATACCGTATCAGTGCCTTTTTGAAAACCTTTTTCCCGGGCCTGCGTCGAGAAGGGACAGCTGGGCCGAATGGCGGGTCGTCGCTTTTCGTGCCTGCCTTTTGGGCGGCGCTGGCATGTCCATTTCCCTGGAAATCCATGCCATGATAAGGGAAACGACGAAGTCCTGCTGTCCTGGCGAAAGCTCGCACCCCTTCGGGATGCCATGCCATTTGTAAAGGCATCCTCGGCAGCAGCAGGCGCAGGCGTGCTGCGCCACAAAAACTGGATGTCCGTGCATGGGGGTCTGTCTTCCGTCATTGGGGATGTCGGCGGGAGCAAGCCGCGTGCGGACAAAGTCTTCAGCATGCCTGCGTATGGTTTCCAATCCTCGTTCCTTGGCGTATTCGCGCTCCTGCTGCCCTAGATGAAAACGGGCTCTGAAGGCAGACCTGCCCAGGCGCTCCAAGATGGCGTCTCTGCTGCCTGTGACGAGGTCAGGCATGGAAGACCCGCTGGAATTCGTCCAGCAGCCGGATCTGCCGGCGTTCCAGCCTGTCAAGGACTTCTTCTCGTATGGCGTTCGGGATGCCGAAGGCCGCTTCGGCCACACTGCCTGCGATGGCGGCAATGGTATCGCTGTCTCCGCCGATGGAAACAGCGAGGCGAACAGCGCTTTCAAAGCTGTCAGCCTCGAGGAAGGCCTCCAGTGCATGTGGTACGGATCCCTGGCAGCTCACGTCAAAGCGGTAGGAAAGGCGGATATCGTCAAGGGTAAAATCAAGCGGGTAGTAGCGCTGCCTAAGGTATGAGCCTATTTCGTTGGAATCCGCGCCATGCCGCGCCAGCCATATGGCGGAGGTCACAGCTTCTGCGGCGCGTATGCTTTCCTGGTGGTCGTGCGTCACGCGCGTCACGCTGCGGGCGAGTTCCAGAGCTTTTTCCAGGGAATCCGCCGCCCACGCACAGGGGCTGACCCGCATGGCAGCGCCATTGCCATAGCTGCGGTATGGCTGCGGATCATCGCTGAAAAGCCATTGCTGAAATCGTCCGCCATAGCCGGCATGGGGCCATGTTCTGCCAAATTTCTGCATGGATTGCACGGCACAGCTTCCGGCCGTAACAGGTTCGGCGCCACAGCCCAGAAGCGCGTGCGCTATGGCCATGGTCATGACGCTGTCGTCGGTGAAGTGGCTTTGGTCAGTGAAAAGCGGGAAGTCCGCGGACTTGATGTTATGCCTTTCAAAGCGGGAACCTATGATGTCTCCGGCAATAGCGCCCAGCATGCTTACCCTCCCGGTCTTTTCTATGTAGGATGAACATAGTCGAGCCAGGGAGGAAAGACAAGGCGCTGCCAGCAGTTTAAAGCTGCTTGTGGCTTGCAAGCGTCTAGGCGCACTGGTAAGTTCTATGCATGGTAGGTGCCCCATGCATAGGAGGAGCGCATGTTTGATTTTGTCTATCATACACCGACAAAAGTCGTTTTTGGTCGGGGAGCGGAAGAGAAAGCCGGAACCCTTTGCCGGGAGTGCGGCGGGCATTGCGTTCTGCTGCATTACGGCGGCAGGAGCGCGTTGGAATCCGGGCTGGTCACACGGGTAAGGGAGTCGCTGGAGCGCGCCGGCATGAACTGCGTCGAACTGGGCGGTGCCGTGCCCAATCCCCGGCTTTCAAAAGTGCGGGAAGGCAGAGAGCTCGCTCTGGCCAAAGGGGCGGACTTTATCCTGGCCGTGGGCGGCGGCAGCGTCATTGATTCCTCCAAGGCTATCGCGTATGCCGTGGCGGATCCGGAAAGGGACGTTTGGGAACTGTTCGCGCACAGGCGCAAGGCATCAGGCTGTCTGCCTGTAGGCACCATTCCCACCATCGCCGCAGCCGGCAGCGAAATGAGCAACAGCTGCGTTATCACCAATGATGCCACGGGCGAAAAACGCAGCTACAACGATAATATCGCCCGTCCGCGTTTCGCCGCCATGAACCCAGAACTGACCATGACCCTGCCCGCATGGCAGACGGCGAGCGGCTGCGCCGACATCATGATGCACACCATGGAACGCTATTTTACCAATGGCGGCAATATGGCGCTGACGGATGCCATTGCCGAGGGCCTCCTGCGCACGGTGATGCGCTGCGCCCGCACTCTGCTCGACGATCCGCAGAACTACGATTCCAGAGCAGAGGTCATGTGGGCAGGAAGCCTTTCGCATAACGGACTTACCGGGTGCGGCGGCATCGGGGGAGATTTTGCCTCGCATATGCTCGAGCACGAGCTGGGCGGCATGTTCGATGTCACTCATGGGGCGGGGCTCACGGCCATATGGGGAAGCTGGGCGCGCTATGTGTTCCGCAATTGTCTGCCGCGATTTGAGAAGTTCGCCACCCATGTCATGGAAGTGGAACCGGGGGATGGCCCAGAAGAAACGGCCATGCGCGGTATCGTCGCGCTGGAGAAGTATTTCCATTCTCTGGGGCTGCCGACGAGCCTTGCTGAACTGGGCGTTGCTCCAACGGAGGAGCAGATTGTCCAGATGGCGCGGTCAGCGGCTGCTGGATCAGGCGGAGGCAAAGGCTCTGCCATGTTCCTCCGCGAGTCTGACATCGCAGAAATCTACCGCATGGCGCGCTGAATGTCATGCAGGTGCCGTGCTGTTCCGTGCTTTTTTTGCCGTGCGCCCCTTGACTGGGGTGCGGCAGGCATTAAGTGTTCTCTGTCATGCCTGAGAGCATGACGCATCTTAATTGAAGCGCGCTGGTTGGCCCGCGCGCGAACAGGAGGCCGCGACATGGCGGAAAGCACGCATCAGTTTCATGCTGAAACATGTAAACTGCTCAATATCCTTACGCATTCCCTGTATACGAACCATGAGATTTTCCTGAGGGAACTCCTTTCAAATGCGTCCGACGCACTGGAGAAGGTGCGGTTCCTGCAAAGCACGGGCGGCGAGGTGCGCGACGCGGACCTGCCGCTTGAGATTTCCATCACTACCGACAAGGATACGCATATCCTGACGGTCTCCGACACCGGCATTGGCATGAGCGAGCAGGAAATGATCGACAACCTGGGCACCATAGCCCATTCAGGCTCGGAGCAGTTCCTGCGCGACCGGGAAGGGGAAAAGCCCGACCCTGCAGAAGCGCAGCAGGCGGAGATCGTGAACGCGGATGAAGGCAGCGAAGCAAAGGAAGAGGATGAACCCATCATCGAGCACGACGATAGCGTCGTCGGCGACGATGCGCAGATCATCGGGCGCTTCGGCATAGGTTTTTATTCCGTGTTTATGGTGGCAGAAAAGGTGGAGGTGACCTCCGTACCTGCACAGGGAGAGGGCACGCCCCACGTATGGGCTTCCGATGGTACAGGCAGCTATACTATACGTTCCCTGGAAGGAACTGAGGCCGAAGGCCTGAAGCGCGGCACCAGCGTGAAGATTTTCCTGCGTGAAAATGCCCGAGAATACCAGGAAAAGTACCGCCTGGAAAGCGTGATACGCAAGCATTCCAACTTCCTGCCCTTTGCCATCCAGCTGGACGGGAGCAGGGTGAATACTACGGCGGCACTGTGGCGCGAGCCCAAGTTCTCCATCACCAAGGAGCAGTACAACGAATTTTACAAGTATCTGACCTACGACCAGAAGGAACCGCTGGACGTGATCCATTTTTCCGTGGATGCACCAGTGCAGTTTAATTGTCTGCTCTACATACCAGGCACGGCAGTTGACGTGTTTGACGAACGCAGGGATGAATGGGGCCCGGATCTCTATGTGCGGCGCGTGCTCATTGAGCACCAGAACAAGGATTTGCTGCCGCACTGGTTTGCCTTCATGAAGGGCGTGGTGGACACGGAAGACCTGCCGCTCAATATCTCGCGCGAGACCCTTCAGGAAAACGTGGTCATGCGCAAGATCTCCCAGACACTCGTACGCCAGCTGCTCACGCATTTCGAGCGCATGGCGAAGAATGACGCGGAAAAGTACGAGACCCTGTGGAAGCTTCATGGCAAGTACCTCAAGTTCGGCTTTGACAGCTACCAGTTCCGCGACAGGCTGCTTCCGCTGCTGCGCTATTACACTACGACGGCCGAGGACAAGTATTCCAGCCTGGACGACTACGTCGCCCGCATGAAACCAGACCAGAAGGAAATCTGGTATGTCGCCGGGGCTTCCATCGAAGCCGCCAAGGTCAATCCGCACCTTGGCCAGTTCCGCCGCAAGGGAGTGGAAGTGCTTTTCCTTACCGATCCGGTGGATGAGTTCTCTCTGGAATCCCTCATGGAGTACCAGAAGCATCCCTTCAAGTCTGTGGAGCAGGCGGACGCCAAGGCCCTTGAGGACTACCCCGACGTGGAAAACGCAGAGCCACGTCCTGAACCGCTGAAGGAAGAGGAAAAGCCCGGTCTCGATGCATTGATCGCCCGCATTAAAGAAATCCTCGGCGACCAGGTGACGGATGTGCGCCTAGCGCAAAAGCCCATTGACGCAGCAGCCTGCCTCGTTTCTCCGGAAGGCGTGTCTTCGTCCATGGAGAAGCTTATGCGCGCCATGCAGAAGACCGATGGAATCCCCAAGAAAATTTTGGAGATCAACCCCGATCATGCGCTGGTACGTTCGCTCATGGCACTATGCGCTGCCAATCCCGGCGACGATACGCTGAAAGACATGGTATACAGCCTGTTTGACAGCACGCTTCTCTTGGATGGCTACATCAACGATCCCTATGCCATGGCTGAGCGCAGCATGCGCCTGCTCCGCCAGGCCGCAGGATGGTATGCTGGACTTCGCAAGTAACGTTAGCTGCGGTGGCGCTGCCCACCGCCTATCTGCGCAACAAGGAACCTAGGAGAGAGCATGAATTACGATTTGCTAGTCCATGTGGACGACAACGACACGGCCCGTCTCAATCTCGCGATGAGCAATTGCGCAAACTATGCCGCCGCATTGCCCGGCGAAACATTCAAGACGGTCATGGTCGTCACTGGCCCTGCTGCCCAGCTCTTTACAAAAGACAATGCGGCCCAGGCCGAACGCGGTGAAAAGCTGATGAAGGAAGGGCTTTCCATCCGCCTGTGCAACAATGCACTTAACGCCTTCAAGGTGGACAGGAGCAAGCTGTGGGAAGGCTGCGAAATCATTCCCGCCGGCATGGTGGAGATTGTCAAGCTGCAGCGTGAAGGTTTTGCCTACGTGAAACCGTAATCTTTGGTTCTTGTGGACTAGAAGGGCCGCCGGGTAAAACCGGCGGCCCTTGTGGTATTCGCAGGTGCGTAAAGGCGCAAGGCATCGCTGCAAGTCGTGCTTTCTGCGATATGCTCGTCCTAGAGAAATACTGGACGTCGCCGCAGCATACCTCAGCGCGCAAAACGCGGCTTTAATGCATGTCAGGCAGAGACAGTGCTGAAAATCGCGCACGCAGTCGCGAGGCACTGCGGGAGCAAGGTGCATATGGCGAGGGTGGTGAATCTACCGGCAAGTCGCAGATGCTTGGAGACACCACTGTGCTAGCCGAGTGGACGGAAAGGAATGATTTTTCCCTTTTTAGCTGCAGGCCGCGGGGCTTCCATGGCAGGCGCCGGCGAGAGACCACCGGATTGCTGGCGCTGCTGTGCATTTTCGCGCACGAGGTCCAGATGCGCGTTGAAAAGCTG
>JAEEGL014048687.1_pt1 | contig 10728 bp, 8 predicted proteins | sample 9134231 | NCBI WGS metagenome assembly JAEEGL01 (sample SAMN16246548, study PRJNA631951) | gut metagenome | biome: gut microbiome; feature: rumen; material: fiber-attached | host: Bos | place: Iran: Karaj | collected 2018-10 | reverse complement strand
TTAATAAATTTATACTTACATCCTGACGTATAAGAGTTAAAAACCAAAACAAATGTGCTGAGGTCGGAGGAATAATCGACAGCATTTCTTTTTCAAGCAGTTTTAAAAAAGGAATGTATGTATCTTTAAGTTTTTCTTGCAGCTTTTCCAAAGAAATATTTTCTGCTTGCAGTATTCTTATTGTAAGGATTGTATAGTAGTAATAACCTCTTGTGCTTGCATATAAAAGTTCAATAGCATTATTTCCGGCTTTAATTTTTTCTGATTTGAGAAATTTCTCAAAAAGTTTTCTTTCAAATGCATGTGTAGTGATTCTGCATACCTCTTGTCCTTCAAAGAGTTTATCGCTGAAAGAACGTCCTATCAGAATAATTTTTGTTTTATCCATCGTCAGTAAGTGAAAAATAAAATCGAGAATTTCTTGCCGATTTTCATCAAGTATGGCTTCAAAAGAATCAAGTATAATTAAAAAAGGCTGCTGAGTGCTGCTAAAATAAGCATTAATCCTTTCATTAAAGTTATCTGTTTTAATTTTTGGGGTTGTAATAAAGCCTTTTTGCGTGAGTTCTCTGAACTCTTTAAAGAAGCCGAGTAAAATGTCATCTAAAATTGTCGAATTAAAGCAATTATATTTTAAAATAATAACTTCATTGTTTAAAAATTGTGTTGAATAATTTACTATATCAGCTTTTCCCGTACCTAAAAAACCGTTTACGTACATAAATTTCTGATTTCCATCGTAGAAGTCATAGATTTTGCTAAGCTGTTCTTTGTTGTTTTCAAGGAGAAAAGGGTTAATTTCATAATCCTTTTGATTGAGGAGGTCTTTTTTCTCCATAAAAATATTTGAAAAACGGTAATCCATAAGTACATATTATATGATTTTAACTTTTTTTGCAATTTTTGTTAAAATATTGTCATTTGCGCAGATTAATAGTAAAATGAAATAGTTATTGGAGAGGAAAGTATGGAATTTTTTAGAAAACATCAAAAAATAATAATTGCAATCATTGCGATATCCTTTATTGCATGGACGGCAGGTTTAATGCTGTTGCCTTTGTTTTTAAGATAAGTCGGGAAAATTAGTGAAATTTAATATAATAAAAAGTGGAAAAATATTATTAATATTATTTTTTATCTTTGCGTTAGTGTTAATTCAAACGCAAAGCACTTCTTTTGCGGCAGGTCAATCCAGAATTGATTCTCAGCGGAAACAAACGAAAGCAAAAATAAATCATTTAAAATGGCTGGAGCATTTGGAAACGCACAAGTTGTATAAAAATCAGCAAAAGCTTGAGCAAACGACATCAGATTTGCAGAATACCAGAGAAGATTATTCTAATGCTCAAGCAAAACTATCACAACTGCAAGGCGATTTGGCAAAATCCATGGGTGAATTTTCCCGTATGGACTATAAAATGCGTAACAGAATCAGACAAATATACAAAACTCAGCGCCATGGATTCTTTGAATTAATACTTGAAGCTCAAGATTTTAATTCTTTTTTGGACAGAATATATTTTGAATCTATAGTAATTAAAAATGACTATAAAAATATGGTGCATGCCAGACAAAAAGCAAAAGAAATTGCACGTTTGAAACATAATATAGAACAGCAAAAACGTTATATATCGCGTTCAATAAAAGAAATAAATTATCAACAGGCTACAATTCAACGTGAAATAGACAGAAATCAGAACATGATTCAAAAACTTCGTACGGATAGAGTTACGTATGAACGTGCGGAAAAAGAATTGGCCCGTCAATCATCAAGTATCCAGTCTATGATTTCAAGGAGTACATATCACGGTGATGATTCGGCTGTTGTTTCTTCAGGATTTATAAAACCTATTGCAGGACGTATTACATCCCCTTTCGGTTGGAGAATTCATCCAATATTTAAAAGCAGAAGTTTTCATTCCGGTGTAGATATAGCAGGACCTTATAACGGCGGAGTCAGAGCTTCAAATTCCGGAAGAGTAATTTATGTAGGATGGTATGGAGGTTACGGAAAAGTTGTAATGATAGACCATGGCAAAATAAACGGTATTCCTGTTACAACACTGTATGCCCATTTGAATTCTTTTGATGTCGCAAAAGGTCAAATGGTTTCAAAAGGTCAGATAATCGGCAGAGAAGGTACTACAGGATATTCAACAGGTCCTCATGTCCATTTTGAGGTAAGATTGAACGGAAAGCCGAATAATCCGCTGCACTATATATAATATAAAATGTAAAGAGATAAAGTTATGAAAAATATAATAAAAATTTTAGTTTTAATATTGGTAGTAATGCATTCAAATGCAGTGTCATTTGCAATTGAGGATAGTAAAGTTGTTTCGGATTCTCAGAAGCAAAAAGAGCTGCTGGAATCTTTTGATTCTGTAAATAAATATACGGATTCTTTCTTTGTGAAAAATTCTTCTTCAACCAAAGAAGCTTCAAATGAAGAAAAAATGCTTAAAAATAAGTTTTATAGTGATGGTCCGACAATACCTGTTTTTAAAACATTAACACCTATAAAGAGATTAAGATTACAACATTATGCAAAGAGACATCCTGAAGAAATAAAAGCAATAAATGAAAAATCAAATACTCAAGCAAAACCAGTTTCTCCTGTAGAAACGATAGTGTTAAATTGTGATTTTATGGAATATTTCGCAGAAAGAACCGAGCTTGAAGCTACAGGAAATGTTGTAGTTAATTTTCCTCAAAATAATACAACTTTGAAAGCTGATAAATTGATATATAATCAAAGCTCAAACGAAATAAAAGCTATAGATAATGTAGTTGTTGTTTCAGGTGACCAAGAAATGAAAGGTGAATATCTTCTTATAGATATGAATGAGGAAAATGCTTTCATGACAAAACCTGTTACCGATTTCAGACAAATTCACTGTGTTGCGAAAAAAGGTTTTATGTATGGCGACAAAATGATTCAAGAACAGGGTGGTATGTATATTACTGACCACTTTAATATAGATGTTCGCTCACAAATGTTCGGACCTGATTTGGATACAATGGTTGTAAAGCCTGAGGATAAATCAAAATGGATTGATGAGCATGGGTCAAAATTAAAAATACAAACAAAAGAGCTTGTAATAAATTCAAAAAAAGAGCATGACACTGTTCAATTAAAACGTGCAACAATTCTTTTTAATGACAAAAAAGTCGGAACAATTCCGGGGATAACTTTCCATACAAATAAAAATCAGGATTTTTATGAAGGTAATTTCCCTGAATTGGGTACATTGACTAATATGGGTTTGTATGTAGGTCCCGGATTTGTTTTTGATACTCCGCACGGTTCTACTTTAAAATTAATTCCTATGTTTAACTATCAAAGTGGTGCTGAAGATACCTCTCATATGTTTGGATTCGGTGGTATAGCAAAATTTAAAAGTGCAACAAATGTTACCGATATTGGATATGGTACTACAAATAAGACTTTCTTAATGAAAGGTATTCAATATTTGGATGATAATTTGTATTTCCAATACGGTGCAAACAGATATATAGAAGATTGGTTTATGGGGTCACGTATGGCAAGATTAATGGGTGAACTTGTGTATCAACAAGCTTTTATTCATCCTGATTTTTTGGCAAAAGATTTACCGCTGACATATACTCACAGAATTGCCGCAGGTTACATGCAAGACGGTGTTTCAGGTCTTGATGCACCAAAACTCGGTGAGGACGGTGTAGGAACTTTTCGTGGAAAATATATGGCAGAAGCTTCTCAAACTTTATTTAAGCTAAATGATGAAGCAACTGATGTAATAAATGCTCGTTTGGATTTGGTTGCACAGGGCAGTGCAGCTGTATACGGTACAGGAGATACTCAATTAATAGGTAGAATAGGACCTCGTATCCATTCGCAATATAAGCGTTGGATGCAGGATGCAGGATATTTTTACTCAACTTACGATGACCATACTCCGTTGATAAGATATGACAGATATGCTTACGGTCGTTCAAACGTATATTTGAGAGAATCACTGCGTTTGTGTAAATACTTAACCCTTTCTTGGTTCGGTTCTTTAAATTTATCTGGAGATTCTCCTAACGGCAACTTATTCCAAGAAAACGGATTTTATCTTGCAATCGGACCTGATGATATAAAATTAAATGTCGGATACGATGTAGTAAGACAACAATCTTATATCACAATGGCAATGCATTTGGATGCAAAAGGTGCTTCATTAACTTATGATAAAATGGTAATAAAAAACCCTGAAACGCTTGGAAAAGCAAAAGAAGAAAATTATTACGATCCGGGTGAATCAAAGCGTCCGGCAGAAAAACCTGAAAATGAAGAAAAAACAGAAGAGCATGCTGAGGTCGTAGATATAGTCGGAGATAATAATTAATGAATATAAATGAAGTAAAAGATGTAATTATAAAATATGGTGCTATTGTTGACAGAAAAAACTTTTCTCCGGGAACATCGGGAAATATTTCTCAAAGGTTTGGAGATAAGATAGTTATATCAGCTTCCGGCTCGTCAAACGGCGGACTTACTTATGATGATTTGGTTGTAATTGATTTTGACGGAAATGTGATTGACGGTAACAAAAAGGCTTCAAGTGAAAAGTTATTACATATTGAATTTTATAAAATGCGTCCTGATGTAAATTCAATAATTCATGTTCATCCTGTTTTTTTGTCTTCTTTTGCTTCTGCAAGAAAAGCTCTTGATGAACCAATAATGGCGGAAAATGTTTTTTATTTCGGTAAAATTCCTTTGGCAGATTATGGTTTGCCGTCATCGATGGATTTGGTAGAAAAGACATCTAAATATTTTTCTGAATATAATGCTGTTTTAATGGCAAATCATGGTTTTATAGTAGGTGATGTAAATATGTCGGAGGCTTACTTAAAACTTGAACTTGCGGAGGCTTATGCTCAAGTTGTATACAATACTTATGCTTTAGGCGGGCCTGTTTTATTATCAAAAAAAGAAGTAGATGAAATAATAGCACTAAAAGTGTAGTAGTATATTAAAATCTGTAAAAATCGCTTTGAATATTTATCTTATGTTATTACTTATGTGCGATAATATTCATCGGAGATGTTTTAATGAAAATTTCATCATTTAAAAGTCGAGACAGTATAAGTTACGGAAAGAAATATTATAATACAGATAAGATTATTCGCGCTTTTGGTGAAGAGATTGGTGAAAGTGCAAAAAAAAATCTGATAAAAAAAATAGAGCAGGCAAATTATAAAAATTCTAGTCTGATATATGATGCAAAAAATAATATTATAGAAATAAAAAATAAAAATAATACCGTAAAAAATATTCTAAGTATCCCTATAGATATTGCAAATTCACTGTTGTCAGGTCTTAAAAATAATAAAATAACCAAAAATATTCCGTTTTTAGATGCTATATCTGAAGCAAAAGTATTAAAAAATCGAAGAATTGAACTTGAAAATTTTGCAAATGTTGCAAGTATAGAAAAATGTCTGAATTCTTTCGACGGGGAAAAGTTTTCTCCTGATTTTTTTAGAAATATTCATTCAAGATTAAGTTTAAAAGTAGGAAATTATGATTCTTCTTTTGAAAAAGCTTTAACCAGATTATGCACAGGCATAGTTCCTGCTTTTTTTCTGGCAAATGATGCCTATAATCTTTCTATGTACGTTTCAAATGATAAAAAACTTGCAGAAAGTGCTCACAAACGAAGATTTATACAAGAAATATCAAGAATAGGAATGACTTCAGCTTCTATGCTGCTTGCATTAAAAGCTTTTTCAAAGGCAGGTAATAAGAGTGCCGATGCAGTTACTTATATAATTACGGCAGTAACCGTATTATCAGAAGTTTTGGGCAGAAAACTTGCAGGAAATCCTGTTTGGTTTTTGAATAAAAAATCAGATATTGAAAATTATTCAAAAAAACGAGGAATTAATGAAACTTTGTCAGAGAAAAACAAAAATACACTCGAAAATAAGAAAGATAGTGTGTTAAATGCAAAAAATGTTTTAAAAGTTTTAGGGGCAATGATTGCTGTAGGTTTTAGTGCTGATAAAATTTCTAAAATTCCTTCAATTTCAAAAATAAAATCGAATTTAATAAGTAAATACGAAAATTTTATGAAAAAGGATTATAAAATTTCACAAAAAGAATTTAACGAGATTATAGGTTTACTCAAAAAAAACGGTTTTGACGGTTTGGCTGATAAATATAATAAAATAGTAAGTGAAAGTGCCGAATTAAAAGATAATTACATAATACTGGGCAAAACTACGAATAAGGCTAAATATGTTCCTATTCATCAAATTTTGACATTTCCCGCAAGATATGCATGGAGTATTGTAAATTTTCCGTATTCAAAAATAATAAAACCTGTTTCGGATAAATTTATGCATAAGACAGTTGTGAAAAATTCTGACAAAGTTTCTGACATTGAAATTTTGCGCAACAGTTTAAATATGATAAAAAAGAATAAGAATAAAGAAAATTTCTCAGATATATTGAATAAAAAACTTTTGTCATCACTTGATTACGAAACAAAATCTTCCGTATCCAATGCCAGTTTATCCGTAAGAACTAAAAAGGTCGCAAGTGTTGCTTCAAGTGCTTTTTTGATAGCGGATAATTATAATTCCGTGATGATTGAATCAAAAGGTGAAAATAAAGAGCTGGCAGTTCAAAAAGGAAAAGAAAGAGCCGTACAAAGATTCGTAAGAATTGTATATGGTGCGTTTTTTACCACTTTGTTCAATACTATTTTTGAAACGACTTATAATTCAAGCTTATTAGGTGCTCAAGCTGTCAATATAGCTGATTCTTTCGTATTAGAAACAATGGAGAGAAAAGCCGTAGGACTTCCGACAAAAAAATCTGACAGAAATGCAATAACTGTATTAGAAAATGAATATTTGAATGCCAAAGGGTTAAAAGGCTCCTTTAGCAGGCTGATGTCGAAAGTTACGGGTAAGAAAACTATTGCACAAAGAGCAGCTGACTAATTTTTCAGTCCCATTATAATCTGCTTTTGCTCTTGTGTTAATCTTTGCATGCTGTTTTCGCATCCGCAGTAATTTTGCTTATATAATCCGAGAGAGTCTGCAATTTTTACAGTTTTTAAAAAGCCGTCTTGTTTTTTAAAATTATAGTCCAAAAATTTTATGTCAAAATATTTCGCAAAAAATAATCCGACTTTTTGTATAACTTCAAATTTTTTGTGCGGACTTGATGACAATGTTGTTGTATATTTTTTTAAGCCTAATTCTCTTGCTTTAAAGGCAGATTGCAGAAGTCGTAATTCAAAACATCTCGTGCATCTTTCGCTGCCTTCTGTGTGGTTTTCATATCCTGTCATTATTTCAGAATAAAATTGTCGTTTTGTATTATCTATAATAAGTTTACAGTCAAGCTCTTTACATAATTTTTCCATTGCATATTGACGTCTTTGGTATTCGGTATCAGGATAAATATTTGGGTTGAAAAAGTAAGCAACTGGCTCAAAACCATCCTCTTTTAATTTTAAAATCGGATGACCTGCACAAATTGCACAACAGGCATGTAATAAAACTTTCTCTTTTTTCATTCCTTATTTCTGTTTTTCAACAGCTCCTGCTTTTATTAAAATATCTTTTAATTCGTAATAAGGCTTTATTCCGGTATAAATTTTACCGTTTACAACGATAGACGGAGTTCCGCCTATTTCTATTTTTATTGCACTTTCTATATCATCTTGCAATCTGTCTTTTGTTTCTTTGGAGTTTGCATCTTTTTTTAATTCATTAACATCCATGCCCATAGTTTCTGCAAGCTCAAGTATTGCCTGTTCGTTATCAGGCTGTGTTTCAAAAAGTTCATTATTCATATCCCACAGACGACCTTGTTTTTCTGCTGCAATAGAATATCTTGCTAGCATACAAGCATCTTTATGAAAATCTTCTTTTACAATTCTATTGCACTCTTTATCAAGCGGATAATTCTTGTGTATAAATTTTATATCTTTAAGCTCAACAGCTGCTCTTGAAAGTATTACGTTGTATGTTTGACACATAGGACAGCGATAGTCTGTGTATATGTAAACAACGGTTTTAGCATCTTTATCACCCAAGTCGTTTCCGAATATCTTAAACGGATTATTTGTTGTCATTTTTTTGTATTTTTTAAAATCTTTTACCCTTTTTACTTGTGGTGTTAAACAATTTGAAAAAGTTGTATACGTAAGTATGCAAGCGGCAAAAGAAATTACAATAACAAACGGAATAAGGTACTTTCTTTCATGTAAATCGTCGGATAAGTCTTGAATACTTATTTTAAAAGGTGTTAATATGTTATTTTTGTAATCTGTAGCCAAAAGAGCAATACCTAAGTCCAAGAAGTATGTAAAAATGCATAATATACATATCTTTTTGATTATAAAAATGCTTGTTGCGGCAAGTATCATAGAAATTGTAAAGCTTATGTATCCCAGTGCCGCAATATATGACTTAGGATTTTTAAATGCATTTAATATTGATAAATATTTGAACTCTTTAAGTTTATTTACAAACAATAGAAAAATTATGAAGAAGTATAGAAACATTCCCCATAAAGAAAGCGGAATGCCTAAGAATTGTGAAAATACGGTTTTAGCAACACCATCGCAATCCATTGTTGAATTAATTGCGCAGAAGCTTGGAAGTGCATAAGGGTTAAAATTTGCATCAAAATAAACTATCGTAAGTTCAACAGTGGTTAATATCCCTGTTATTGCTATTAAAAAGATAAGTACATCTTTGAATTCTAATTTTTTTAACACAAAAACCTGCCTTTAACCAAATCTTTTATAATACTAACTCAAATCAGGCTATTATTCAATAGCTTTAAACTACTATATGATAAATAGTTATATATTACAAATTTTTTATAATTTCATTTGTAAATTCCGAACATTTAGCGTTTCCGCCCAAATCTGCAGTTAAAATGTTGCCTTTCAGTGCTTTATATAATGCTTTTTCTATTCTTTGAGCTTGTGTATTTTCTCCGATATATCGTAGCATTTCAATTGCCGAGAGTAAAATTGCCGTAGGATTTGCCAAATCTTTTCCAGCGATGTCAGGAGCAGAACCGTGAACAGCTTCAAAGACAGCACAATCCTTTCCTATATTTGCACCTTGTGCAATCCCTAGTCCACCTATGAGTCCTGCACAAAGGTCGGAAACAATATCTCCGTATAAATTCGGTAAAACTAAAACATCAAATTGTTCGGGTTTTTGCACAAGCTGCATACAAACATTATCAACTAATATTTCTCGGTAACTAATTTGCGGATACTTTTCCGATATTTTTCTGCAGCATTCCAAAAATAAACCATCGGAAAGTTTGCAAATATTGGCTTTGGACACGGCACATACTTCTTTTCTTCCATTTTTAGAGGCATAATTAAATGCAAATTCCGCAATCTTTTCAGAAGCTTGTCTTGTAATAATTTTAATACTTTCTGCCGTATTTTCGTCAACTTGTCTTTCAATTCCCGCATACAAATCTTCTGTATTTTCTCTGACGACAACAATATCAACATTGTCAAATTTAGTTTTGATTCCGTCAATATTCTTGCAAGGTCTTAAATTTGCATATAAGTCTAATGTTTTTCTTAAAAGAACATTGACAGAGCGAAATCCTTTTCCGATAGGAGTTGTAACGGGTGCTTTTAATGCAACTTTGTTTCTTTTTATGGAATCAATAACTCTTTGCGGCAAAGGCTCACCGTCGGTTTTAATAGCGTATTCCCCTGCTGTTTGTTCATCCCAGCAAATATCAAGTCCAGCTGCTTTGAATATTTCTTTTACCGAATTTGTAATTTCAGGTCCTATTCCGTCGCCCGTAAGTAATGTTATATTGTGCTCGTTCATTCCTATTTTACCAATTTTAAATGTCTTTTAAACTCTTTATAAAATCCGCAATTTGAAACGGTAAGACTTCCCTCAAGGTATACAAACCCTTGTCCTAAAGCTTCAAGCAGAGGACAAGCAACCCCTCTTGCATAATTTTCACAGGTGATGCATTGGTCATCATCTTCTATGTATATTGTTTCGTTTTCATCCACGTACATACAAAAATTATACTACGCAAATACCATGTTTGTACAGATTTTGTATTTGTAGTATAATGATTTTACAAATACGAATGTGAGGTATATATGTCAATATTGTATGATGTAAAAAGCGAAACTAATCATGGCAGTGTTTATAGCCAATCTGATTATAATAAAATATTGAGTTATGTTCCGACGGTTATCGAATCTTCTTCTCGTGGAGAACGTTCTTTTGATATCTTTTCACGTTTATTAAGGGAAAGGATAATTTTCCTTGGTGAAGAAATTGATGACGAAATGGCAAATTCGATTGTGGCTCAATTGCTTTTGTTGGATAGCGAAAATCCGGAAAAAGATATTATGTTATATATAAACAGTCCTGGTGGTGTGATTACCGCAGGTATGGCTATATTCGATACTATGAAGCTTATAAAAGCAGATGTATCTACCATATGTATAGGTGAGGCGGCTTCTATGGGCGCATTTTTACTTTCTGCGGGTACAAAAGGTAAAAGAATGGCATTACCAAGTGCAAGAATTATGATTCACCAACCTTTAGGCGGTGCGAAAGGTCAAGCTACAGATATTGAACTTGAAGCGAAAGAAATATTACGTATGAAATCAATGTTGAACGGTTTGTTGGCTGAACATTCGGGACAGCCGATAGAAAAGATTAAAGAAGATA
>JAEEGL014011664.1_pt1 | contig 10728 bp, 13 predicted proteins | sample 9134231 | NCBI WGS metagenome assembly JAEEGL01 (sample SAMN16246548, study PRJNA631951) | gut metagenome | biome: gut microbiome; feature: rumen; material: fiber-attached | host: Bos | place: Iran: Karaj | collected 2018-10 | reverse complement strand
TCCTCGTAGAGAGATACACCGAGGTGCAAGGAGTGTTTTATCCCTCCGAAAGAATCAGGAAAGGTCGGGTAAAGTATGGATTGGAAGAAAGAAATAACGAAACAAACCAAAGAATTGGGAACATATAGACAGTCTTTTGAAATCACGATCGGCATACTTGCGGATCTATTGACCACAAGAGACAGAGCAAAAGAACAATGGGAGGACGAGGGTGCAATCCCGGTTGTCGAGTTGGCAAACCGAGTAACGACAACGCACCCTTGTTTGAAACTTGCAATAGATTGTGAGACGGCGGCATTACCTTATCTTAAAGAATTAGGTTTGACGGCATCGGGTTACAAGAGAATCAAGGGTGACGTTAAGGACACCCCGACAGAATGTAAACTTGAATCCTTGAAGAGCCGTTTTAAGGTCGGGTAATGAAAGGCAAGACAGAACCGAGAATCTTTACACCACCTTTGAGGGAATTGACCGAGCATACGTCTTTAGGATATGCCGCCATAGCGTATGCGAAAGAAGTTCTTGAAATGGAACTTTACCCTTGGCAAGAGTGGGCATTGATTCACGAATTGGAAATCATAGGAGATTTGGACGGAGAATGGAAATTCCGATTCCGTACAGTTGTCAATATGGTCTCCAGACAGAACGGCAAGACAAAGTTATCGAAGATAATCGCATCGTTCTTTATGAATGTGCTTTGCGTTGAATCAATCTTCGGAACATCGTTGTCACTTGATAAGGCAGAGGAAGTTTGGGAGGAAGTTGTCGCAGACCAAGAGACGATTCCCGTTCTTTCCGCAGAGCTGCAAAAGGTCGCAAGGACTAACGGAAGTAAAAAGTTAGTCCTGACCGGGAATAGGTCATACAAGGTAGGTGCACCGACAAGACGTGCGGGCAGAGGTGATTCCAATGACTTGGTTATGTTGGACGAGGTCAGAGAACATCGAGATTGGGAAACGTGGTCGGCGGCGGTTGCATCTACGAACGCAAAACCAAACGGAATGGTTATGTGTTTCTCCAATGCGGGAGACCCTGATTCAATCGTATTGAGACAGTTACGTTCTCAGGCATTGGAATACATAAACGGAACTAAGGCAGACAATTTCGGAGGGGAGATTGACGGAGAATCTTTAGGTTGGTTCGAATGGTCAAGTCCAGACAAGGCAGAGACGGGAGACCTTGAAGCACTTGCTCAGGCAAACCCCGCATTAGGTTACGGCAGACTTACCGAACGTGCCTTGATGTCGAACAGATCTACGTTCCCCGAAATGAAATTCCGTTCCGAGTGTATGTGTCAACAAGTCGAAACCATTCTGCCCGAACCTTTCCCACAAGGTGCTTGGAAAGGCGGCATTGATGAAAATTCAGTAATCCGAGAGGATTCGGAACTGTATTTCGGAATAGATATGTCGCAAGACAGAAAATATACCACTATCGCAGTCTGCGGAATCCGTGAGGACGGCAACTATCACGTTGAGGTTGTCGAAAGACGTATGGGTTCAGAGTGGGCGGTCGATTGGTTCAAGGAACGTGCACCAAAGTACGGACATATGAAATTGTGTTTCCAAGAACGTGGTGCACCCGTTTCGGGACTTGGTGAAATGATATGCACGATAACGGGCATTGAGAGAATGGCACAAGGCGGTTCTGACCTATCAAATGGTTGGAATCGTTTTTACGATGCGGTTGCAGCTTGTGCACCCGACAATATGAGGGGCGGTGTTAAGGTCTTTCACTTACCGCAACCCGTACTTGATGCACCGGGAAGAACTTGTCAGATGCGAAATTTGGGCGGCGGCATTATGTTACCGAACAGATTGAAGTCACCTGACGATATAGCACCTTTAATGGCTTGTGCTATGGCTTTTGCGGGTGCAACGATGATAACGAACAAGAAAGACGAAAAGAAAGTCTATGAATCCGTTTATGCAAGCGGAACGACAGTCAGTTTTATTTAATTTAAGGAGGTATCGCAACGATGCCAAGTATTGCAGAAAGGTGGCGGTTATTCAAAAAGCCGTCAATAATCAATGTGACAGTATCGGGTGATGCCTCAACCCAAGTCTTGAACCTTACCGCAAAAGAACTGTATCAGACACAAGACAATCTGCAAGCGGTAGTCAATTTCCTTTCAAACTCTATCGCACAGTTGCCGTTAAAGGTCTATGTCAGGAACGGAGAAAATGAAAGGCAAAGGGACAGAGATTCAGACGTTGCAAAACTTCTTTGGAGACCGAACGCAGACCAAACAGAATTTGAGTTCATTCGAGCAACGATGATTGAATACTTTGTCATTGGTTCTTGTATTTGGTGGAAATTACCCGATGCGGAATCGGAAAGCGGTTATCAGTTGAGAATCGTTCCCTCCGAGTGGATTCAGTATTCCAAGACCGATGCCTACGCACCCGACACGATCAGGATATGCACCAAGAACGGGGGAACGGCGGTCGATGTACCGAAATCCGAGTTCATACAGTTCAAGACATATTCTGTCGGTAATCCAGGCGGGTATCTTTCCCCGATTTCGGGATTGAGAAACACTCTGACCGAGCAAGTCGAGGCGGGAAGATTCAGACGGCAGTTGTGGAAATCTTCGGGCAGACTGAACGCACAGATTATCAGACCGAAAGACGTTGCACCTTGGGACGATGAAACGAGAAAGAAATTCGCAACTGCGTTCCGTGAGGCTTGGGGTTCAAACGGAAGTAAGGCGGGTTCAATCCCGATTATGGAGGACGGAATGGAGATAAAGCCGTTCTCAACCTCTTTCAAGGAATCCGAGTGGGCACAGTCAGTCGTTTTCAGTCGTGAGGCGGTAGCTGCCGCATACGGAATAAACCCGTCCCTGATTTGGCATAGCAATTCACAGACATATGCAAGTGCCAAGGATAATGCAAGGGCATTGTATGCCGATTGCTTAGGAACAGTTATTCAGATGTTACAACAGAGGATAAATGCGTTCCTGATTCCTATGCTTGGTGCAGACCCGAACACTTATGTCGAGTTTGACCTTACAGAAAAGTTAAAGGGAAGTTTCGAGGAAAGGGCATCTATCTTGCAGACATCGGTCGGTGCACCTTGGCTTACAAGAAACGAGGCACGTTCCGATATGAACTTACCTCCCGTTGAGGGCGGTGACGAAATCATTACCCCGTTAAATGTAATGTCATACGGAGTTGCAAACCCCGGTAACGATTACACCTACGAGGGCATTGACAATCAGGCAAAGAAACTAACCCCCGTAAATGCCCCTAAATGCTCTTGCAAATCTTGTGATGATACCAATATCAAAATCAAGGGAAAGAGCAACGAGAGCGACAATGAGAGGGTTACAGAGGTATTGCAGAAGTTCTTTGAAAGACAGATGCGTTCCGTTCTGCCGAAAGTAAAGGCAAAAGGTAATGATTATTGGAACGCAGAGCGTTGGGACAAGGAACTTTCCGAAGATCTGTACCCGATATTGCAAGAGATTGCAGACGAACACGGAATCGAGGCAAGCGAAGTTCTTGATTCTTACTACGCAACGGCAAAGACTGAGAACTATATCAAAAAGACAAGCGAAGTCCGAGCAAAGAACATAAACCGACAGACATTTAAGAGGATTGCCGCAGAACTTGAAAACGAAGAACCTGACATTGAAAAGGTATTCGAGACAAGGACGAACACGGCAGACACAGTCGGTCGTTCGGTCGCAACGGCGATAGTTTCTTTTGCGGTCGCAGAGGCGGCACACCAAGCGATTTCGAATGGTTCTCCGAGGGTTGTCGGAAAGATAGTTGAAAAAGAGTGGGTCACGGGAGACAATGCCCGTCCGTCACACCGAATGATGAACGGAGAAAGAGTACCGATTGATGCGGACTTCTCCAACGGACAACACTTTCCCGGTGAGGACACGGGAGACCCTGACGAGAGTTGCGGTTGTAACTGTTCAACATCTGTAATCATAAGTTCTAAGTAAAGGAGACAAGAAATGGAACATCTTATAAAGTCCCTTGATATGAAAGCTGCCGACAACGGAAAGATTGCGGGTTATTTCTCAACATATGAGGTAACACCCGATTCCTACGGAGACATTATCGAAAGGGGAGCATTTACAAACACGATCGCAAAGCGAAAGGCAACGGGACACCCGTTCCCTCTGTGCTTTAATCACGATTTCGACAAGGTTATCGGAACAGTTGATTTAATCGAGGACACAGACAAGGGTGCATACATCGAGGCAACATTCCTTGATACCGAACTTGCTCAGGACGTAAGAAAGTACGTCCAGAGTGGTGCGGTCTATCAGTTCTCATTCGCTTATGACGTTTTGAAGAACAGAAAGCCAACGGCAGAGGAAAAAGCAAACGGAGTAACCAACGTCTTACAAGAGGTTGAGGTTTTCGAAATCTCCGTTGTTACAGTTCCCGCAAACACAAATGCGGTCGTAACTGAAATCAAGTCCGTTGAGGAAACAGAGACCAAGTCAGGCAGACGAAACAGAAAGTCTGACGAGGACATTATCAGATCTTGTATCGAATCGTTGCAGTCATTACTTGACGAAAACGAAGTAGATAATTCCGAAGAAATCGGAAAGGCAGAATCAGAGACCGAACCCGAAGTCAATGAGGCATCAAAGGAACAGACGGACACCGGGAATGAGAAAAGCATTTCTGACATCTTGGAGAAAATCAAGCAGTACAAGGAGGATTCAAACAATGAATCTTAAAGACAGACTTGCAGAGAAGAAGTCTGCACTTCTTGAACTTGAACCTATGCTCAAATCCGAAGATGTCTCCGCAGAGACAATCGAAAAGGGTGAGGGTCTTGTTAAGGAAATTGCAGACCTCGAATCACAGATTGAAGCCGCAGAAAAAGCAAGTGCGGTTCTTTCAACAATCGGTACAACCGAAGAAAACACAAATAATGACATCACGGAGGTAAAGAAAATGTCAGTAATGGAAGATTTCACAAAGAAGTGTGCAGAAATAACAGATAAGAAGTCAGGTGCAAAGGTTCACTTTGAGACAAAGGCAAACACAGACGTTGTACTTGCACCTCAGATTGCAGATGTAGACAAGAGCATCGCACCCGTTGGTAGCAGAACACCCGCCGCATCTCTCTTCACAGAGACACAGATTAGCGGAAACGCAATCACATACTTCATTGAGGGTGCGTTCGAGGGTACACCCGCCGCAACTGCTCAGGGTGCTAAGAAACCTCAGGTATCAACATCTTTCACACCTAAGACACTTGCACTTTCCAAGATTGCCGCTTTTGTTAAGGAGACAGACGAAATCCTTACAGATGCACCTTTCCTTGCAAGCGAAGTCCAGAACACACTTATGCATCAGGTAGGCAAGGCAGAGGACAATTACGTTGTCGGTGAAATCGAGGGCACAAGCGGTATCGGTGCAGTCACATATGACGGCACAACAAAGACATTCGCAGACGGAATCCTTGAGGCTATCCTTAAGGTTAAGGCAGATTCCGCATACGATGCAAGTGCAGTTATTCTCAACCCCGCAGACGTATATACACTTCTTTCCGCAAAGGACGGAAACGACCAGTATTATGGCGGCGGCTATTTCGTAGGTGCTTACGGAAACGGCACAGTCGGTATTCCCTCTTCTATTTGGGGTGTACAGATCTTCGCATCTTCTGCAATTACTCAGGGTGAGGCAGTTGTCGCAGCTCGTGAGGCAGTCAAGACTTGGAGAAAGGGCGGTATGGACGTTTCTATTGCCGAAGAGAACGAGGACGATTTCATTTACAATCGTGTAACACTCAGAGCAGAGGTAAGACTTGCAACCGCAGTCGTTGACCTTAAGGGTGTTGTTAAGGTTGGTCAGTAATCTAATCGAGGGGTGACGGGTAATTCCGTCACCCTTTTTTCTAAACTTGGAGAAAGGAGGGTCGCAACGATGAAAGTTTACGAAGTGAATGGTCGTTTGGTGTGGTTGAATGAACCGCCAAAGGGTTACGAAGAGCCGAAAAAGGTTGAAAAGGTCGAACCCGAAAAGGTTGAAGAACCGAAAACCAAAGTAAGAAAAGCGGCATCAAACAAGGCAAGAAAGGCGGGAAACAATAAATGATACAGACAAATTGGGGTTATACCCTGACATCTGCAACAGACTATACTGATTTCCTGACAGTTGCGGAGTTTAATACATTCACGGGTAATAAGTTCACGGGAGATGTAAGGATTGCACCGAACATCAAGTCCGCAACACGTTCAATCCAGAACTATTGCGGTTGGCACGTTTACCCGAACTTGGAATGTGAAATGACGTACCGCATACTTGACCTGAGAGATTGTTTCATCGGTAGTGACCTCTTGATTCAGTTACCCTCAACCTATGTAACCGATATAAGTTCAGTATTACTAAACGCAGAACTTGTTGAGGGGGAATGGGTTGGTGATTCAACAACGGATTTTGACTTCGAGCGTTCGGGACTTTTGAGAATCTACAATGTTTCAGTAAAGGACAGACGTTCAAAGATTCGAGTAATCTTTAAGTCAGGATTCGGTAGCGGAGATATTGACGTTATAAAAGAACTTACTGCACACCGAGTAACTCACGCAGTATCAAGTTCATACGGCATAAACTCTGAAAGTGCGGGCGGTGTTTCCGTTTCGTACAATTCCGCTTGGGCGGGAAATACAAGAAGTACGGCATTACCTGACGATAACAAAGAGATATTAAATGCGTATAGGGTAAAGGGGGTATTCTGATATGTTGCCGTCTTTTGCCAAACAGTCAATCGTTATCGTTCGACCGGGAACAAAACTTGACGATCGTGACGGAAAAACAGTTCCCGATTGGGAACATACCACCGAAACGATAGTCGGGGGTTGTTCGGTTCAACCCGCAAGCACAAGTCTTTCTCAGGACGGCAGAGTTCTTGGAATCTCTGATTCTTGGACTGCATATCTGCCTGAGAGCACAGACGTTAAAGCGGGAGACCGCATTGTGTTTGACGGACAGACTTACGTCATTATGGGTGAACCCAGAGTATGGACGGGTGCATTTAATATGTCGAATGTCCAATTAAACCTTTCACGTTGGGAGGGTTGATATATGGCAAGTCAAATCCGCTTGGAATTTATCGGAGAGGGATTCGGAGAGATATTGCGATCGGAGGGAACACAGAACCTTGTTCGTAATGTTACCGAAGAAATCGGAGCGAAAGCAAACGAGAATAATTCAAGGGGCGGTGAGGGATTCCGCACTTCGGTTGAACAGTCAGGAAGATACAAGAATAGACGTTGGGTAGGATTCGTGTCAACAACTGATAAGAAGTCAGTTATTGCCGAAACCGAGGACGGAGCATTGTCGAGGGCAGTATTATGACGATATTAGTATCAGTTGACATCGAGAAAGAGGTTGTAGCAGCTTTGAAAGAAAAGTTCAATGTCTGCTTAAGACCTTTACCCGAAACATACAACACCCCGATTACGCTTGTTGAGATCTTGGGCGGTACGTCTGACAACACGATTGATACGTTCACAGTCAGGTTATCCACAAGAGCAAAGACGAACGGAGATGCACTTAATACCCTACAACAGATTCTTGGTTATCTTGACTATCAGACAAAGAATCAAGTCGGAAAGTTGAGTTTTTCGACAGAACAAAACTTGGTCAGTTGGGGGAACGACCCGATTCGACCTGATTTATGCTTGTGTACGGCAACTGTCTTGGTAATCGCACACAAAGAATCGTTCACAATAAACTAAATAAAGGAGATTTCCAAAAATGGCAACAAACAATGTAAATCTTGGAATCGGTCTTGCAACGGGAATGGTCTTTATGGCAGATGCGGGAACAGTATTGCCGAGTTCACCTCTCGAAACTCTTTCCGCAGATTGGAAGTCCATTGGTGCAATTACCGCAGACGGTATCACTTGGGCAACGGGCAAGGATTCCGAACCCCTCCGTAACTGGGCAAAGGAGACAGAGAGACTTACTGCATCTGACGAGGGCGGCACAGTTACCGCACCTTTGATGTACACAAACGAAGATACCCTTAAGGCAATCTTCGGTAGTGACAATGTCACGACAACCGCCGCAGATGCAACACACGGCAACCTTGTTTCCGTAACAGTTGCACCCGGTGTTTCTGCATCTCCAAAGGCTTTCCTTTTCCTTATGAAAGACGGAGACGATACAATGCTTGTCGGAACTTCTAAGGGCATTGTCCGTGAGGTTGGGGATATTTCTTTCTCACCCACAGAGGCAATCGTATGGGAGGCAACAATCGAAGCTGCATCTTGGACTTTCGTTAAGGACGATGGTCAGATCTGATAAGAAAGGAGTTCTAATATGCCTAAAGAACTGAACTTAAACGAAATACCCTCCGAGGTATTAAAGGTCACAATCGGTGACGATGTCTATACAATACCGCTTGCAAGTGACTTGCCTTATAACGAGGTAAAGAAACTTGTCAATGGTTCTAAACACGGAACAGAGGAAGAAGTTACAGATCTGTTCATTGACTTCTTTAAGATGTACATTCCAGAGGACATCATTGACAGTTTGCCAATGGCAAAGATAAATGCACTTGCAAAGGCTTGGGGAGATACAAGCGGCGGCATTGAGAAGTTGGGGGAATCATAAGCCTTGCGGAGTTTGCAGATAGTCACCACAAGGCACTTGAATATGACCTCTTAACACGGACGGGTTATACACTTGACGATGTAGGGGGCAGACTTTCGTGGTCTGCCCTTTCTTCGTTTATATACAATCTGCAATCTGATTCCGCAACCTATCGGGACTTGGGAAAGTCTACGGGTTGGGAAGATACGATAAAGACGAATTTTATACTTGCCGACATCTATGACTTATTGCAAGTAATCAATGCAAACATTATGGGTTTAGGCGGTAACAAACATAAAAAGATAAATCCTTATCCGAGACCTAACGACAAGGAAAAGGACGATGTAAAGAAGATAGGCAAAGGTGCTTTGCCTTATGAAAAACTAATCGAGTGGTTCAAGGAGAAACGAAATGGCAGAGGGTTACGAGGTAGCAAAGGCTTGGATAACCATAGTCCCGACACTTAACGGAGCACAAGAGACAATCTCAAAAGAACTTGGGGCATCGACCGAACCCGCCGCCAAGCAAGCGGGAGAAAAAGCGGGTAAAAACTTCGGTGAATCACTTGCAAAGGGACTTAAGGTAACGGGTGCGGCAATAGCGGGTGCTATGACTGCGGTCACGGGTGCGGCGGTTGCAACGGGTAAAGCGTTCATCAATACCGCAAACGACATTTCCTCTATGGGTGATACCATTGGGGATAATGCGGCAAAAATGGGAATCTCCACAAAAGCATATCAGGAATGGGATTTCATTTTGCAGAGGTCGGGCAGTTCGATTGATGCTATGAAAACATCAATGAAAACTCTTGCAAATGCCGCAGTCAACGGAAGTGATGCGTTTAAGACACTTGGTATCAGTCAGAAAGAACTTAACACCTTAAGTCAGGAAGAGTTGTTCGAAAGAACTGTTAAGGCTTTGTCAGGCATCGAGGACACAAGCAAGAGAACTGCGATTGCATCAAAATTGCTTGGTAAGGGTGCATTGGAGTTGGGCGGTGTCTTTAATATGACATCTGACGAAATCGACCAAGCAAAACAGAGAATGTATGACCTGGGTGCATATATGGACGAAGATGCCATATCCGCATCGGACAACTATCAGGACACAATGACAGATCTGCAAGATTCCATTAAGGGAATGAAGATGCGTGTTATCTCTGACTTCTTACCGGGAATCACATCTGTTATGGACGGACTTTCAAAGGTATTCTCAGGCAAGGGCGGTGTCGGTGAGATTCAAGACGGATTGAAGTCAATCATTGATAATCTTGCCGCACTTGCACCCAAGTTATTGCCGATAGCACAGACCTTGATTTCTTCTCTTATATCAGGTTTTGCACCTATGTTGCCGTCCTTGGTTTCTGCGATTTTCGATATAGTAGTCCAGACGATAACGACTGTAACATCTATGATTCCTCAAATGATGCCCTCGATAATTTCGGGTATTAAGGGGATTATGTCTGCGGTTATGTCCGCTATGCCTATAATCATTCAAGGTGCGACAACCCTCATATTGGAGTTGGCAAATTGGTTGTCAAATGGCGGTGCGGAAGATCTGATTGACGGACTTATCGCTATGACAGTAACGATTTGTAATAATATTGCGATTATCTTGCCGCCTTTACTCAAAGCACTTGTAACTGTCATTTCCGAGATAGCAAAGGCACTTACAAAACCGAGCAATCTTGAAATGCTCTTAGATGCCGTAATTACTGTGGTTGGTGCTATTGCGGTTGCTATTTGGGATTCCTTACCCGTGATTTGGGATATGATAAAGGGCGTAATCGGCAATCTTGGTAACTTGGTTGGCGATTTCCTCTATTGGTTAGTTCCCAAGGTCGCAGAGGGTCTTTCAAAGGTAATCAATACAGTCAAAGGTTGGGGAGAGAACATCAAGGGGTTCTTTGTTGGTCTTTGGACTAATCTTAAAGACGGGGTTGCCAAGAATTTGGATAATCTCAAACAGAAATTCACATCTATTTTCAACAACGTCAGGGACGTAGTAAAGAACGCAATCGACAAGATAAAGAGTTTCTTTAAGTTCTCTTGGTCGTTGCCGAAACTCAAAATGCCACATTTCAGTATAACGGGAAAGTTCAGTCTTGACCCTCCGAGCATACCGAAAATCGGTGTGTCTTGGTATGCAAAGG
>JAEEGL013322540.1_pt1 | contig 10728 bp, 6 predicted proteins | sample 9134231 | NCBI WGS metagenome assembly JAEEGL01 (sample SAMN16246548, study PRJNA631951) | gut metagenome | biome: gut microbiome; feature: rumen; material: fiber-attached | host: Bos | place: Iran: Karaj | collected 2018-10 | reverse complement strand
TGTCAAACAATAGGAGGAAATGATATAGAATATATAACAATAAATAATTCTAAATATGAAAATAATGATAATAAAAAAAAAGGAATAATATTAATTGCAAGACAACATCCAAGTGAAACAGTTGGTTCATGGAAAATTAAAGGAGCAATTGATTTTTTATTAGGAGAAAGTGATGAGGCTAAATTTTTAAGAGATAATTTCATATTTAAAATTATACCAATGATTAATGTTGATGGAGTTATTAATGGAAATACTAGAACTTCTATTGCAGGATGTGATTTAAATAGAAGATGGGTTAATCCAAATGAATTTTTGCATCCTGAAATTTACTTTAGTAAAGATTTAATTTATAATTTTGCTAATAAAATTAATATTGAATGTATTATTGATTTTCATGGTCATTTTGGAGCTTTTAATTCTTTTTTTTATGGGAATTTTGATAAAGATAATTTTACTTTTTGTAAATTTTTTCCTTTTATTTGTAGTCAAATTAATGATATTATTTCATTTCAAAAAAGTCAATTTCAAATGCCAAAATTTAAAAAAGGAACTGGGAGAATTCATTTATTTGAAGAGTTAAATATTGAAAATATTTTTACTTTAGAAACTTCATATTTTGGTTGTGTTAATGGTAAATATAGTAATCAATATTTAACTGTTGAAAAATTACAAAATATTGGAAGAGATATTTGTGTTGGGTTTTTATATTTGTTTTATCATAATAATATAAATAATGTATTTATGAATTTGAGTTTAAATAATTATCCAAAATTAAAAAGTGTCGTCGAGAAAAAATATGAAGAAATTAATAATGAATTTAATATGTTTATTGAAAAGAAAAATAATAATATAAATAATAAAGAAAAGAATGAAGAAAAAAATGAAGAAGATGATGATAATTTAAGTTCAAATGAAAGTAATAGTGAAAGTGAACCAAGTGATGATAATATTGATATTGAAGAATTAAAAAAATTAATTCCTTTTGGAACAAAAAAAAAAAAATTTAAAAAGAGAAAAAGTGATAAAACAATGTATTTAAATGGTAAAAAAAATTCAATTTATGGTGAAATGAGTTTAATTGAAAATACAAATTATAATACTACTAGTAGAATGTTACAAAATAATGCTAATTCTATTAATTTACCAAAAATCTCAAATTCTTCAGTTGATTCAAAACAAAATGAAAATACTATTTTAAAAAGACAAGTTCTTTTAAGTGGAAATTACAAAAAAAAAATATTAAATATTTCTGTAAATATTCCTTCACAAATTCAAAATGTTTATAATAAAAATTATATTAATAATAAAAAAAATTTAAATAATAATGAAGTTATTATTATGGTTAATTCATTTACTCAAACTGAGGAATTATTTTTTAAAATGCATTGGACTTATTTTATAGGTTCTTATAATATTATTACTCCAAGATATCAAGCAAATAATAATTCAAATCCAGTTACTTTAATTACTGATTATCGTTATGAAAAATCTCAAAATAAAGTTATTAAAACAACTACTAAAAATTATAATATAACTCGACCTAAAAGTAAAACTAAAAGCAAAAATAAAATAGAATCAGGATTTTTAATGAAAAATGTTTATAATTTAAATAATAATGATAACAATTATACTTATAAATCTTTATCAAATGCATTTAAAATTAATAAATCACCTTTTCAAATTTTAGGTTATAATAATTTGAATAATATTAAATCATTTGATTTAGGATATATAATAAAAAAGTAAATTTTGAACATTATAATAAATATTAATAATATAAATAATTATTTAATTTTAGAAATGAATATTTAAATTATAATTCATAATTATTATAATTAAAAAGGAAAAAATAAACAAAAAAAATGGATTTAAAATCAAATAGAATTAATATTAAATTATCAAAAATTGATGAAAGCTTTGATACAAATTTTAGTGAAAATCAATCTCTAAATAATTCAATTACAATGGATAATAGAAAAACAAAAAAGAAATCTGTTTCATTTGCTGTAAAAATTGAAATTATTGAGGTTAAATGTTATAAAAAATTAAATAAAATAAATTCAATACCAAATAAATTAATAAAAGAAAATTTACGTAATTATAGAAATCTTGAAGATGTTTATAGACCGAACAATGGACAAAATTGTTTTGGATGTTTTGTTTTTTAATGATTTTACTATTCAAAAAAATATTTAAATTATTATATAGTTTTGTAATTTAATTTTAAATTTTATTAGTATTTTATTGTATTATTAAGAATAAATTATTATTTATATATTGCAGATTTAGAATAATATTTTATATTAAAATGAAAAATTACTAAAGACAATTTGTTTATTTTTTTTGATTTATATTATTATAATAATATAAATATAAGATAAAATCTAAAATAGAAATAAAATATTAAATATTATTTTTATAAATAAATATATGAATTAATATTCTGTTTTTTTTCTTTTTGAAGTATTTATTTCATTATTTTCAAGTGAAAAAGCTAATTTTAATTCATTAATACTTATTCTTAATTTATCCTTTTTTTCTTGATAATTCAAATGTTTTTTTTGTTTAATTGGAGAATTTTTAAATTGCATAATTGTTTTTTTCTTTTTATTAATATGTATATTTCCACTTCTCTTTTTTTTAGCATTCATATACCAATGATATAAAATATTTTTTTTATTTTGAATATAAATATGTTTTTCACTATCTCTAATTCTTTTAAGTTTTTTAAATACAATATTGTCATTTTCAGTTTCATATTCATTTCTAATATCATCAAAAGTTTTTTTATCAAAAATTATTTCTCCTAATTGATGAAATGAATTATATAATTTTAATTCTTCATCAGAATCTTTTTCATCACAACAAATATTATTATTATTTTTACTATTAAAAATACTTTCATTATTTATATTATCATTATCATCATTTACTTTAAAATCAGAAATTTCTTTTAGAGTATTAAAATTTTTTAATATTTCATTTGTTAATTTTTTTCTTTTTTTTTCTAATACTTTTCTATATCTATATTTTTCAAAATATTGAATATCATCTTGATCAATTTTATCTATATTTTCATTTATAATCATATCTGATATTATTTTATTATTTATTATTAAATTTTGATTTTTAATATTCAATTCTTCATAATTTTCTTTTGTTTTTTTTTTCTTTTGATATAAATCTCCTTTTAATAATTCTTTACATGTTTTAAATAATTCATTTATCGAATTATCTTCTGGATATTCAAAAATTTTATCATCCATTAAATTCATTGTTTCAATACATTGTTTTAATTTTTTTATTGGATGAGTAACTTCAAAAGATATATTTTTTTCAATAATAATTATAATAATAATTATAATCATCCAAAGAATGAAACAACAAATAATAATTCCTAAATAACAATTAAATAACACTTGTTTCAAATTATTTATTTGTTTATTTATTCTAATAAAATTTATAAACAAATAAACAAAAAAATGATTATCGAATATATAAATAGGATTAAATAAAAATAAACCTCTATATGAAGGATATCCATATTTTAATATTTCATACATTTTATATCCAGTTCTATTAAAAAGTCTAACATTTTGCTTTTGAAAAAAAAAAATTGAATTATTATTAATATCATCAAATAAAAATTGAATATATTTGTTATTAACTGAAATAAAACATTCTTCAAATTTGGAAATTCCTGAAATAATACTATTAGAAATTTTTTCTATATCATCATTTGAAATATTTTGATTTTGTATAAATTTTTGAAATAATAAAAAATAAAAACAAGATGATTTACAAAATAAAGTATCATCATCATATACTGGAATTGCCACAAACTTATCTTGAAAAGAATAAATTAAAGAAAATATTTCATTTATATAATTATATGCTAATTCATTATAAACTATCATATTTACTTCAGATATATTAATATTATCAATTATAGAAATTAAAGAATGGTTATAATTAATTACTGGTTGTGATTTAGTTAAATATGATAAAAGATATGTATAATTAGAATAAATTTCTTTTGAAGTTTTATTATAATAATTTTCAAAATGTTCCATCAATTTATAATATAATAAATCTAACATTGGTAATAATCCTGAAACTTTTAATTGAAAAAAATATAACATTCTTTCATAATGTTTTTTTATCAAATTTTGAAAGAATATATTATCATTAGAATTAAAAATATCATCATCATTAATAGTAAGTTTAAGTTTTGTTTTATTCATACTGAAAATTATATTATTTTCTTTATCATAAATAACGAATTCACTAAGAAAACTTTTATTAAAAATAATAGATTTTTGGTTTTGAATTATTTTTACAATTGGAAGTGCTTTTATAAGATTATTTTCAAAATAAGTTTTATTATAATGATTATCATCATTTTCATTAGCACAATAAAAAAAAGAATCATTCGATTCAATTGAACTTTGATAATTATAAATATGTTGATTAATATATGATTCATTAAATAGTATTTTACTAATATAAAATTGTTTAGCATAAAAATAATTATAAATTTGATTTATCATTAATTTAATTGTTTCTTCATATAAAAGTAAATTAACATTTTGAAAAAACATCATACTAGTTCCTTCTGAACTTTTCATATTTAAAAAGTATTCTTTTTGCTGCTGATATGATTGTTCTATTACTTGATAACTATAACATATAAATAATCCTACAAAAAAAATTGTAGAACAGAAACTAATTATATAAAGAGTTATTCTTATTTGTTGACTTATTTCCATCTGAAGAAATCTTCCTTTTATTGACATTTAATTTTAATTATATAATTTTTTAGTATTTTTGGGATTTTTTATTTTTTTGAGTTTTTTTTTTTGTGTTTTTAAAATAAGTTAAATGAATTGTTCAATTCATTATTTCATGTTATTTAACTTTTATTCCTTTTTTATTATATTATTTTTCAAATTTTTAAAAAGAAAAAATTTAAATTTAATACCATTAATATTATTAATAAATAAATAAATAAAATATCATAATTTAAAAATCATATAAAGAATAATTTAAACAATTTTAAGTTTATTTGAATTAATAAATTTAAAATTTTTTTAAGAAAAATGATAAAAAGTTTGGAAGAAAGGGAATTAATTCTTAAAAATAATATTAAAACTCAAATTGAAATTTTATCAAAAAAATTTAAAAAAATATCAACTTTATTTTCTAAATTATCTAAATATTTTATTCAAAACAGTTATGATAAAGAAGTTAATAAAGATGAAAATGTTATTAATTTAAATGATGGATTATCAAATAATAATTCAATTGATAATAATAGTATTATTGAGATTTTAAATTCTGATTCAAGTGAAAAAGTAATTCAGAGAAAAAGAAAAAGAAAAATAAATAAACCACACAAAATTAAAAAAAAAGAAATAAAAATTAAAGGAAGAAAAAGAAGAAATAAAATTCAAAAAAAAAAAGATAAATGAAAAATAAATTTAAACTACCATTTAACTATTTAATATATTTATTATATATACAATTTAGTTTTTAAAAGAATCTTTTTTTGATATTTATTTCTATTTTTTTCTTATACAAAAAATTATTTATAAAGTTTTTCAAATATATAAATTTTTGAATTATTAAATTGTATTATTTATTTTAAATATTATTTAAGTTTAAAAATAAGTATTTATACATAAATTAAAACAAGTATATTTACTCTTTATGAAATTTTGACATTTTAAACAATAAAGATTTATATTCATTACAATATGATAAATCAATTTCTTTAATCTCTTCTTCAATTGATTTTATCAATTCTTTTATATAATGTATATGCCTTGTTGGGATTTCATTATATGATAATTTTGCAATATATACTTTTTTCTTATATATTAATTCTTGTTTGTAATTTTGTTTTATTCTACACTTTTTGTAAATATATTCTAAATATTTTTCTTCTATTGTGTCACTTATTTTTGTTAAATTATAATAATTTTCAAAATCTTCATTTGTATAAAATGCTATTTCATTTTTTATTGTAAAGTGTTTGATTTTATGAAATTTATCTTTTTCAAATCTAATATCAGGAGTTCTTGACATATTTATAGAAATATAAATTGGGAAACAAATTGCAATGAATATAAATAATAAACAACTTACTACACTTTTATCAGTATTATTTAATGATTCAAATAATTCTCTTTTATGTGAATGAGAATAAAAATTATTTTTTTTCTTTCTTGAATATTGATCATAATAATAATTATTATATGTATTATTTTTTGTTTTATAATTATCATTTTTTTTTGAATGAAAGTTTTCAGAATATGAATTATAATTATAATTATCATAATTTTTTTGATAGTTTTTAAAAGAATTATAACTATCAAAACTAGAATTTGAATCCATGTTATATGAAGAATATTTTTTTTTCTCTTTAATTGTTTTATTTTTTTTCTCAAGAAATTCATTATATTGTTGTCTTCTTTCTTTATCTATTAATGTTTCATATGCTAAATTAATCATTTTAAAAGCTTCATCTGATTTTATATTATGATTTTTATCTGGATGAAATTTCATTGCTAATTCCCTATATTTTTTTTTAATTTCAGAATCATTTGAATTAAATTCAATTCCTAAAATTTGATAATGATTTTGTAATAATAATAATTTTTCAATTTCATGAATACTCATTTTTTTTATTTGAAGAGATATATTTCATATAATAATTTATAAATAAAATTGATATTCAATTAATATTTTTTTTTGTGATAAAAATGAAAAAAATTAAAAATGAAAATGATAATAATTTTTCTTTTATACCTTATTATAACAAAGATAATTATTTTTTTAATGTTAAAAAAAATAAACTAAATAATGAAAATTTTATTGATAATGAAGAATGGGAAAAGTTAAAATTGATAGCAGATAAAAAAATTACAAATTTTAAAAATATAATCGATAAAATAAAAATAAATAACAATTTATATAATAAACAAATTTCAAAAACATCAAAAGTTAAAAAATTTAAAAAATTTACTAATTTAACTATCAATGAGCAATATAATTCATTAAATAACATAGATATTAATTTCATTAATTCAAAATTGAAAACAATATCAATAGAAAAAAGAAAAAAAAATCATTTATATAATTTAAAATTAGGAAAATTAAATATAAATAATAATAGTTTAAAAATAAATCAAGAAAAAATTAAAAAAAATTCTAAAAAATAAATTATAAAATTACAATTTAAAATATTAAATCTTTATAGAATATGATAATATGTTGATAAAAAATTTTTTAATTAATGGTTATATATATATATATTTAAAATCTGTTTTTCAAATAAATAAATTTGAAGCAATAAAGCAACATTTAATATAATTTGTATTATTTGTATATTTTTCCTTTATAGAAATTCCTATATATTTCAAATTAGGTTGAAATATAAAACTATACTTATTTGCTTTTATTAAGTTTTTTATAATATTTATAGGTTCATCATTATCAGAAAATAATATAAATTTTTTTATTATCCAATTTTGTGGATCGATAATTTTTTCTCCTTTAATTTTTTCTATTTCTTCAATTAAATAATTTTCATTTTCATTTTCTATATCAGAATCATTTTTGTCAATTTCAATATCACATAATTTTTTCAAATTTTCACTTTTAATTAAATTACTTTTAACACTCTTTTCATTAAAATTTAATAATTTTTGAGTTGCAAAAAATAAATTAATAAAATTATGAGGATGAATTCTAAATGTATTCAAAATATTTAAAACATTATAATAATTGCAATCATCATAACAATTAAAATTTAATTTTTTAAAAATTTGAAATCTTGAAAATTTTCTTGCGTTATAAACTTCACAAGACAATTCTCCTATTAAATGATAATTATTTTGTTCAATATCTTTTTTACTAATATTCATTTTAAGAAATAAAGGTCCAGAAAATTTAGAATAATAAGGTGTATTATTCATAACTAAATTATATTTTTTTTCATTTCCTACTCTCATTAATAAGCAACAAAAATTAAATTTATGTTTTTTTTCGTTTTCATAACCTAAATAATCAATTAAACCTTTTTCTTCAATTCCCCATTTACAATCTTTTTTTATTTGAAAAAAAATTTGAACTCCTTTTTCAATCCAAATATCAAAAAATATTTCATAATAAGTTGGTTTAATATTAAATAAAATATTTTGAGTTGGAATAGTTTTTGATAAAGATTCAAATACATTTTCTTTTGGTTCAAATATTATATCTTTTAACATTTGCATTGATGAACTTACTCTTTTTGTTAAACCATGTAAATTAATTGAATGAGATTTTAATAATTGTTTTTTTTTTCTATTTTCATTATTTAATCCTGAAAGATGACTTCTCAATGGTTTTAATTCAATTGTAAAAGCATTATTTACATCTTTTTTTTCATAATTTTTATTTATATCTTCCAATTTTTTACTATTATTTATTAAATCTAATTCTGAAATTGTATATTTATGTCTTGAAGTTCTTTTTTCTGAACTTTTTTTTTTTATAATATCATTGTTTTGTTTTATTTTAGATATTGAATTTGTTTCATTGAAATTTTCTGATATTATATTATCAAATTTATTATTTTTTGATATCACATTTGATTTTATGTAGGTTCTTCTATTACACATACATCCCATTATTTTTTTTATGTTTATTTTAAAATATTTATTAATTTAAAGAATTTTGTAAAATAAAAAAAATTTCAAATATATAAAATTAATTTTTATTTATATACTTTATCAAAAACAATTAAATTTAATTAAAAATATTTAAAATTAAAAAATAAAAAAAACCAAATAACAAAATAAAAAACCAAAAATAAAAAAAAACAAAAACAAAATGTCACATAAAACCCAAAATTCAAAACCAATAATAATAGGGCAAATAAACATAAACACTTCACAAAAATATCAAAACCAAATAATATCTCAATCAAAAAAAAGAGGAATAAGTGCTTCTCAAATAAAATTAAAACCAAATCCAAAAAATCAAAATGAAAAAAATTTATTAATAACAAACTTAATAACTCAAGTAGAAAAAGATCAAAATTTACAAAATCAAAAAATTCAAAATTTTAATATAAAAAACCCAAAATTTCAAAAAAACCAAAATATAAAAAACCAAAAAACCCAAAAAAATAAAGCAGAAAAAAACCAAAAAAAATCTCATTCACATTCTCCAAATCGTTTATTAAACTCCTCAATGAAATTAAACAATGGTTTACTTCCTCCAAAAATATCAAATAAAAAGACATTAGTATTAGATTTAGATGAAACATTAGTACATAGTAATTTTATTCCATTTCAAATTCCATCTGACGTAATAATAAAAATAGAATTAGAAAATATAATTCATGATATTCATGTTTTAGTTCGTCCTGGAGTAAAAGAATTTTTAGAAAAAATGTCAAAAAGATATGAAATTGTAATTTTTACTGCTTCATTAAGTAAATATGCAGATCCTCTTTTAAATATTATTGATAAACAAGGTTATTGTCCTTTTAGATTATTTAGAGAACATTGTACTTTAATTAATACTGCTTTTGTTAAAGATTTAAAAAAATTAGGAAGAGATTTAAAAGATATTGTTATTGTTGATAATTCTCCTATTTCTTATGCTTTAAATCCTTATAATGGTATTCCTATTTTAAGCTGGTTTGATGATAAAAATGATAGAGAGTTGTATAATATTATTCCTATTTTAGAATTTTTATCTTATGTTTATGATGTTAGAGAACATATTAGAAAGTTTGTTATTGATAATAAAATTAATTTTAATAAAGCTTTTTCTGATATTAATTCATATAATATTATGTTGAAAAATGGAATTGATAGTAAAAATTTTTTAGATTGTGAAACACAACAAATTAATATTAATATTATTAATAATAAAATTACTAATTATATTTGTAATGGAAATAATAATAATAATAATAATGATTCTAAAGTTGAGAATAATGAAAAAAATAAAAGTGAAAACGATATTAAATATAATAATTATATGTCAAATGATGAAAATAGTAATAATATTAGTAAAAGTAATAATAATAATGAAAGTAAAGAAAAAAATATAAAAAAGGAAATTACTAATAATTTTAAAAATATTATAAATAAAAAGAATAAAAAACAAAATAATAATTTAAGATTATATCATTCAAAAAAAGGAGAAAATAGTTTTCAATTTTCTCAAACAACATCAAATAGAAAAAATAATTTTTTAAATTCTTATATTTCTCAAAATATAAATACTATTAGACCACATAATTTAAGTAATTTAAAACAAAATAAAAATAATCAAATTAATATTATAGAAATAGATTTTTCAAAAACAAATAAGAAAAAAAATCAAATTAAATATTCATCATTTAATTCATTTAATTCAAATAATAATCCATTAAAAAATTCTATTAATAAATCAACACAAGAAATGAACAAAGAATTAAAAAAAACAAACAAAAATTTTTTAAATATTATTCCAAATACAACAAAAAATCATCATTCAAAAAGTTTATCATATAATTTTGATAATCAAAAAATTCAAAATACGAGGCCAAAAACTTCAAATAAGAGATTAATGAATTATAGTAAAGATAAAAAAGGAAACTTAAAAGATTTAAGATTTGAATTAAATGAAATTTTACAAAGGAAAAGTAATAGTAAAAGTTCTCGTTCAAATGATAAAAATAATAGT
>JAEEGL013009940.1_pt1 | contig 10728 bp, 2 predicted proteins | sample 9134231 | NCBI WGS metagenome assembly JAEEGL01 (sample SAMN16246548, study PRJNA631951) | gut metagenome | biome: gut microbiome; feature: rumen; material: fiber-attached | host: Bos | place: Iran: Karaj | collected 2018-10 | reverse complement strand
TCTTTTAAATTCTCGATCTAAGTAATCATAATATGTTCCTGGAGTTAATGCTCCATTCATCTTTAACAAGTCACTTCCAGTAACACCAATGATGTCATCAACAAGTTTTACACAGTTTGTGAAGAAAATAAAATATGTTTTATAAGTAGTTTTCCTAAATTTATATAGCTTAGCATCTGCAAGTTCTGCAAGTTCTCTAGCATAAGCATTCTTTGGACTTTTTTTAATTTCTTTAAGGGGCCATCTATAGGCATTTTTCATAATATCTTTTATTTTCTGTTCTACTTTTTCTTTTTGTTCTTCAGTTAGAGTTAATCCAAAGACAAATACTGTTTTATCTGAATCAACATTACAATATTTAATATATTTATCTTTTCCTTTGATTTGGAATAATACTCCATCTCCAACTGAATCTAAGATTTTTCTTGAAGCTTCATCATAACTTCCATAAGAATAAACAATGTCGTTATAACATAAGTCTATATGTCCAACCATACTTATCTTATCATTTCTAACATGAATCATTATTTCTAAGTCAACTTTACCACTAGTATTTTTATTGTCTACTTTTAATTCATTTTTTCCACTGGATAAGAATTTATTAATACTTAATAAAACTTCATATGGCATAAGCATTGCTACTATAATTGGAATAGTTATTCTAAATCTTCTTTTTCCACTAAACTTGTTAGGAAAACATTCTTTTAAGAAGTCAAAGAAGTAAGTAACAGCAAATAATATTAAATATAAGGCAAGAATTGTTGTTAATAATCCTATATTATTTGTTGGTCTACTTATCATAGTATAGCAGAAAGAAAAATCTATAAGACTACTGAATAATACTATATAATAACTTTTCTTTTCTCTATTTTTAAACACTAAATAAGTAATAAGTTTAGTTAAACCATTTAATAACATATATAAACCAAATATAATTGGGAATAATGCTAGGAATGATTCTTTATTATTTAGAAAGAAAATACCTACATTTAAAGAAGAGATTGATAATACTAGATCTCTTATTTTATTTTCTTTTTGTCTTCTTAAGATATTTAATAATAATGTTATTTCTCCAACAATAATCATTATATAAGAAGTAGCTAGATGAATAACACTATGATATTGAGTACTATAGATAAGGATTAGAACTCCTGCTACTAAGAAAATAATAGAAAGTATTAAAAAAGAATATTTTGATAATGATTTTTCTTTCATTTTTAACTCCTTAAGCAATTATATTTTACCATATTTGGCTTTTGTTGTGATATAATTATGTTGGTATAAACTAGAATGAGGAGTAGATTTATGGACAAAATATATTCTAAATTTTTAAATAATTATAAATATATTGAGAAATATTACAAAAAACTAGTTGAACTTACAAAAAATCATAATTTTGTTGGGTCTACAAACGAATGGATTATAGACAATTTTTATTTAATTGTTGAACATAGAAATTTATTTAAAAGAAATTTTAATAATAAAAAGTATTTTAGAATGACTATGTCTAAGAATGAAGAGGTTTATGGCATTCTAAAAGAAATATTTGAAAAGCATAATTATAATATTGATGATAGGATTCTAGTAAATGATTTAAGTTCCTATCAGAGCAAGAATGATTATTATTTTTCTTATGCTTCAATAAGAGTAATTCCTATTTTAATTCCAATGATTTTAATAGATAGATTAAAAGAATTGTGTGTTAAAAGAGAAGAAAAACTTGAAGATTTAAAGAAAGTTAATGAATTAGTAGCAAAGATAGATAGTGATAGAGTTAATAATCCTAATCTAAATATTGTTGATTATGTACCTATTGATTCTTATTTATTAGATCATCCATATTATCTTTATAATTTGAATTCTAATTTAAAAGAATTTGGAGAATCTAGTAATGATGTTTTTGAGTTATTAAATAAATATCTAGAAGAAAATAATGTTGATTTAAAAGAAGTTATTACTAATGAATATAAATCAAGTATTTCTGATGATATCTTAGTATCTAACTTATTTAGAACTTTAAAGAATTTAAATTATAATGAGTTCTATTATAAAGTTAATAAAGCTGAAAGAGTTTTAATAACTGATCCAACTTATAAGAATATGACTCAAGAATCTAAAGATTATTGTAGAAGTCAAATAATTAGAAATACTAAGAAATCTAATGAACTTGAATATATAAATAATGTTTTAGAGAAAGCTAAAGATGAAAATAAAGAAGTATCTGATTATATCTTTAAGAAAAAGAATTATGGCTTAATCTTTGGATTATATATAACTATTATTATTGTATTAACTTTAATTATTTCTATTATTTTAGGTAAGTTTGTATTATCTTCTTGGTTCTTAGGAACACTATTATTGTTATTCCCAGTTGGAGAAGTGGTTATTCAACTTGTTAATAAAATCTTTATGCGTTTTAATAGACCAAGACCTTTATTAAAATTTGATTTTTCTAAAGGAATACCTAAAGAATATGCGACAATGGTTGTTATTCCGACAATTGTTAAGAATACTAAAAAGATTGATGATATGTTCTTACAATTAGAAAGACATTATTTATCTAATAAAACGGCAAATTTATATTTTACTTTGTTAGGAGATTGTGCGGAAGCAAATACTAGAGATTGTGATTATGATGAAGAAGTTGCAAGTTATGGTATTAAGAAAGCGCAAGAATTAAATGAAAAGTATGGTAAAGAATTATTCTTCTATATGTATAGAAGAAGGGTATTTACTGAAGGAGAAGGTAAGTTCTTAGGATATGAGCGTAAACGTGGTGGATTAATGCATTTTAATAAACTACTTTTAGGAAAGTTATCTAGTAAAGATAAAGAAAAGTATGTTTATTGTGAGACTATTAGTAACTTAAAAGCTCAGATTAAATATGTTATTACATTGGACTGTGATACAGAACTTGTTTTGAATACTGCTCAAAAGCTAGTTGGAGTTATGGCACATCCTGCTAATAGGCCAGTATTAAGTAAGTCAAAAGATAAAGTAATATCAGGTTATGGTATTATTCAACCTAGAATGAGTGTTGATATTGAATCAACTAATAAATCTTCTTATTCACAGTTAGTTGCAGGTATTGGAGGATTCGATATTTATTCTTCAATTATTCCTAACTTCTATCAGGATGTTTTTGGAGAAGGAAGTTTTGTTGGAAAGGGTATTTATGACCTAGAAGTTTTTGACACAGTTATTGGGGATAAACTTCCAGAGAACTTAATATTAAGTCATGACTTATTAGAAGGTAACTATGTTAGATGTGGATTTGTATCTGATATAGAGTTAATAGAAGACTTTCCATCATCTTTCCTTGTTGAAATGATTAGACAACATAGATGGATAAGAGGGGATATTCAAATACTTGGATGGTTAAAGAAGAGAATTTTAAATAGAAATAAGACAAAGGTAAGAAATCCATTAAATGGAATAGAAAGATTTAAAATATTTGATAACTTTAGAAGATTATTAGTTAAACCTTCATTATTGTTATTATTAACTATTTCATTCTTATGGGGAAATCCTGGATTGTGTTTAGCAACTTCTGTTGGAGTTATATTCTTACCATTATTAATTTATATTAGATCTATATTAAAGATTCAAAAGAAAGCAACTACTACTAAGCATTATTCTTCAGTAATGCATGGGGCACTTGCTTTAATATCTCGTGTATTTATTGATTTTATTACAATTCCTTATATGGCTTATCTTCAAATGAATGCAATGTTTAAATCTTTATATAGAATGCTTATAAGTCATAAGAATTTATTAAACTGGATTACTGCTGAGGAAGCTAGTAAGAGTGTTAATAGTAAATTACCATCTTTTATAAAAGCATTTAAACCAAACTATATAGCATTAATTGTTATGTTAGTATTATCAATTATTAGTTCTTCTTATTTATATATAGGAATAACTGTAGTAGTTTGTTATTTATTAGCGCCTTTTGTATTATGGAAAGTTAGCCAGGAAAAGAAACTTATTAGTTCTCTAGAAAAGAATAAGAAAGATGACTTAATGGATATAGCTAAACGTACTTGGTTATTCTTTGAAAATGTTTTAACTGAAGAAAACAATTATTTAGTTCCTGATAACTATCAATTAACTAGGGAAATAAAAGAAGATATTAAGACTTCTCCTACAGATATTGGTATGTCTTTAACTTCAGTTGTTTCAGCATGTGAATTAGGAATTATTTCTAAAGATAAAGCATTATTCTATATTGAGAATATTGTAAGAACAATTGAAAGATTAGAGAAATGGAATGGATTTATTTATGATTGGTATAATATTAAAACCTTAGAAAAATTATATCCACACGATATATCTTCAGTAGATAATGGTAACTTAGCAGCATGTTTTGTTGTTGTTAAAGAATTCTTACTTAAGAATGGAATAGATAATCTTGCTAGAAGAGTAGAGTTCTTATTTGATGAGATGAAGTTTGATAAGTTATATACAGATAGAGATGTTTTCAGTATTGCTTATGAATGTGGAGAAGATAGATTATCAGTATATAACTATAATAAGTTTGCTAGTGAAAGTAGAATATTAAGTTTTGTGGCTATTGCTAAAGGGGATGTTCCTTCTAAACACTGGTTATGTTTAGATAAATCTCTAACTAAGTTTAAAAAGTATAAAGGATTAACTTCTTGGGGTGGTACTTCATTTGAGTACTTCATGCCTGAATTGTTTATGAAGAGTTATCCAAATACATTACTTGATGAAAGTTATTTCTTTGCAATATATTGTCAAAAAGAATATATGAAAGAAGTGGATAAGAATTCTCCTTGGGGAATATCAGAATCTGCTTATAGCGAATTAGATGATGGAGTTAACTATAAATATAAGGCTTTTTCTACTCCGTATTTAAAAGTACAAGAAGATCCTAAAGAAAGAATTGTTATCGCACCATATGCATCTGTTTTGACTTTATCTAATAATCCTCAAGCAGTATATTCAAACATAATGAAGTTTAAGAAACTAGGTATGATTGGAGATTGGGGCTTATATGAATCATATGATTATGATGAACAAAAAATAGTGGAAGCTTATTTTTCTCACCACCAAGGAATGATACTTACAAGTTTATGTAATTACTTGAAAGATGAAGCAATAAGAAATTATTTCCACAATGATATTAGAGTTAAATCAGTAGAAATATTATTAAAAGAAAAAGTTCAATTTAATCCATTTATTGATATGAAAATATATGGATATAAGAAATATAATTATGATAAAGAACCAGTAGAAAATGATATAAGAACATTCAATTATATGTCAGATATACCTGAAGTATCAGTATTATCAAATAATGATTATATGCTTCTTATGAATGATAGAGGTAATGGATTCTCTAGATATAAACAAATTCAATTAAATAGATATAGAAAGATTACTGAACAAGATTATGGTACTTTCTTATATATTAAAGATATGTCAAATTCTAAATTCTGGTCAAATACTTATTCTCCAACTTATGTTAAACCAGATAAATATAATGTAGTATTTGCAAGTGATAGAATTACATTTATTAGACAAGATGATAAGTTAACTACTAAGACAGAAATTATCGTAGCAAAAGAACATAATGCTGAAATAAGAAGATTTACTTTCAAAAATAATTCTGAAGAAGATAAGTTCCTAGAGTTAACTACTTATACTGAACCAATACTTATTCATAATATTGATGATATAGCACATAGAACATTTAAGAGTTTATTTATAAGTAGTGAATATGATTCTGAACATGAAAGTATTATTATGTGTAGAAAGAATAATTATGCAAATACAGTTCAGTACTATGTTAATAAACTTTTAGTAGATGATGAAAATCATTCAATTAGTTATGAAACTGAAAGAAGTAGATTTATTGGTAGAAATAGAAATACTGATAAACCTCTTGCTATGGAATCTAAATTATCTAATAGTGTAGGTAATAATATTGATCCAATAGCAAGTTTAAGAACAAATATAGTAGTACCAGCAGGAAAAGAAAAGATTGTATACTTTATCGCTGGTTATAGTAAATCAAGAGTAGATATTGATTCAATGATTGAAGCTTATGATGATTCATTCAAAATAAGTAGAGCATTCCAATATTCTACACTTGCTAATAACATTAATACTAAGATGTTAAATATCAATGGACCAGATATGAGAAATTATAATATGATGCTTAATTTCTTGTATCAAACAAGTAAACACTTTATTAATCCAGAAAGAAAAGATATTCTTACTAAGAATAGTATGAATCAGACTAATTTATGGAAATATGGTATTTCTGGAGATTATCCAATAATGCTTGTTGAAGTTCATGAAAGTGAATCTATTAACTTAGTTAAAGAAGTATTAAAAGCATATGAATTCTATAAGACTAGATCTATCTTTATTGATGTAGTAATAGTTAATAGAGAAAATGAAGAATATAAACCAATAGTTAAAAGAGAAATAGAAAAAGAAATCTATAGAATGAATACATTATTTGATTTCTATTCTACTCCAGGTAAAATCTATATTCTTGATGATAAAGATGTTAGTTATTCAGAAGATATTCTATTAAATATGGTAGCAAGACTAAGATTTGATACTAGAAAGAATGCTTCTTTAAGAGAAAGTATTCAAGAACTTCAAAAAGAAAATAGGATGGTTAGTTATGCTCCTATTAAGTATGCTGAGACTATTAATAATGAAGAAAATCCTGATTTAAAATTCTTTAATAACTTTGGAGGATTCAATAAAACAGGAGATGAATATGTTATTACTAATCCAAATACTCCTACACCATGGAGTAACGTAATAGCAAATTCAAACTTTGGTACTATAGTTACTAACAATGAATGTGGATTTACTTATGCATATAATAGTCAAATGTTTAAGATTACTTCTTGGACAAATGATATAGTTTTAAATGATAAGTCTGAAGGTGTTATTGTTAATGGAGAAAGAGTTGATCCAACTAAATGTATTCATGGATTTGGTTATACAACTTTTGAACATGATACTAAAGAATATTCATTTAGCACAACTCACTTTGTAGCAGAACAAGATACAATTAAGTTCTATAAAATTAACTTTGTTAATAAAGCTAAAGAAACAAAGAAATATAAGATTAATTTCTGGATAAATCCTACTTTTGGACCAAATGAAGAAAAATCTAGTAGATATTTATTATCAGATTATTATGAACAAATGAATGCTGTATTAATTAGAAATGTTTATAATACTACATTCTCTCATATAACTGCATTCTTAAGTTCTACACTTCCTTTAAGTAAATGGTCTGTTGATTTAATCTTATTTAAATCTATAGAAGTAGAAATTGAACTTAAACCAGGAGAAGAAAAAGAATTTAGTTTCATGTTAGGTACTGAAATAGGTAATGAAAATGTTCAAAAATTAATTGATAAATACAATTCTGATGATAAGATTACTAAAGAATTAAAAACAGTTAAAGATTATTGGAAAAGACGTTTGTCTGTTTATAAAGTTAAGACTCCAGATGAAGCATTTAATAATGTTGTTAATGGATGGTATTTATATCAAACTATGGCATCAAGAATAAATGCTAAAGCAGGATTCTATCAAGTTGGTGGAGCATTTGGTTATAGAGATCAATTACAAGATTGTACTAACTTATGTATAGTTGATCAAGACTTAACTAAGAATCAAATAATTGAGAATGCTAAACATCAATTCCAAGAAGGGGATGTACTTCACTGGTGGCATGAAATTATAAGATTTGGTCTTAGAAGTAAATATAAAGATGATTTCTTATGGTTAGTGTATGCAGTTAACAAATATATTACTATATCAGGTGATTACAAGATACTTGATGAAGAAATAGAGTTTGTTGATGGTGATAAGTTGGGACCTAACGAAGATGAAAGAGGACTTAACTATAGTTATACAAATACTAAGAAGACTTTATATGAACACTGTTTAATTTCAATATATAAATCATTCTCTGAATTAGGTGAAAATGGTCTTCCATTAATGGGTGGAGGAGATTGGAACGATGGAATGAATAAAGTTGGTATTAAAGGTAAAGGTACTAGTGTTTGGCTTGGTTTCTTCTTGTATGCAATTGTTAAAAAGTTCTTACCAATAGCTAAGAAATATAAGAACTTAGATACTAAAGAATATGAAGAGAAGTTAGCTAAACTTAAAGATTCATTAAATAATAATGCTTGGGATGGTGATTATTATTTAAGAGCATTCTTTGATAATGGTGATGCCTTAGGTTCTCATAATAATATTGAATGTAAGATTGACTTAATAAGTCAAAGCTTCTCAATATTATCCGAAGTAGTTGATAAGTCTAGATTAGAATCTGTAGTTAGATCAGTTGAGGAAAACTTAGTTGATGAAGAATTAGAAATAATTAAATTATTAACTCCAGGATTTGAGAATAGTCCTACTTCTCCAGGGTACATTATGGATTATCCTGTTGGAGAAAGAGAAAACGGTGGACAATATACACATGCAGTATCTTGGTATATTATGGCCTTAATAAAAATAGGGGCTAAAGATAAAGCATTTGAATATTATCAAATGATTAACCCTATTAATAGAAGCTTAACTAAAAAAGATGTTATGAGATATAAAGTTGAACCATATGTTATAGCAGCAGATATTTATAGTAATCCATCTAATCCAGCAAGAGGAGGATGGACTTGGTATACTGGTAGTGCTGGATGGTTTTACAATATAGCTATTACAGAAATCCTAGGAATTAAAAAAGAAGGTAATATTTTACACTTTAAACCAAATGTACCTTCTACATGGAAGAATTTTGAGGTAGAATATAGGTATAAGGATACATTATATAAAATTAAAGTTAATCTTGATAATAAGACTAAAGGTATTTCAGTTGATGGAGACAAGATTGCTAAGAATTATATAACATTGAAAAATGATAAACGTATTCATGCTGTAATAGTTAATGGAGGTACTAATGATTAATTTTGATTTTCACAAGTATGTGAGTAATTATGTTAAGAAAGAAGATAAGGTTGAGTACTTAGAAAGAGCAAGAGTAATTAAGTCACGTTTTATAGAAGGAGACTTAAAATATTGGAATAAATTAGATACTTTTGTTTCTAATCAAGAATTTAAAAAAATAATTAATATATCAGATTATGTTAAAGATAATTGTGATGTATTTGTAGTAATTGGTATAGGTGGTTCATATATGGGAGCAAAAGCTGTTATAGAAGCTTTGTCTCCTATATATAATAGAAAGAAACCAGAGATTATATTCCTAGGAAATAATTTATGTAGTGAAGAATATTATGAAACTCTTGAATACATAAAAGATAAAGAAGTAATCATTGATGTTATTTCTAAATCAGGAACTACTTTGGAACCATCTATTGCTTTTTCATTAATCATGGATGTGATGAAAGAAAAGTATAGTAAAGATGAATTAAAGAAAAGAGTAATTGTTACAACTGATCCTGAAAAAGGAACTTTAAGAGAGTTAGCTAATAAAGAAGGTTATGTAACATTTACTGTGCCAGAACAGGTTGGAGGAAGGTTCTCTGTTTTAACACCAGTTGGTTTATTACCAATTGCAGTAGCAGGAATAGATATCTTACAATTAGTACAAGGTGCTATGACTTCTTTTGAAAGAGTAGATAGAGCAATTGAATATGCTGTAATAAGAGATATACTTTTCAAAAAAGGTAAAGACGTAGAATCATTTACGGTGTATAATAGTAAGATGTATTACTTTACTGAATGGTTAAAGCAATTATTTGGAGAAACTCAAGGAAAACAAAAGAAAGGTATTCTTCCAATGTCATGTGTTAATACAAGAGACTTACATTCTTTAGGTCAATTCTTACAAGAAGGACATGATATTATATTTGAAACAGTTATAGGAATTGATAAAGATAAGAAAGTAACTCTTGATCAATATGACATGGAATTAAATAGTTTAAATAATATTGCACTAGATAAAGTTGGTTTAGCACACTTTAATGGATTTACTCCATCAAACTTAATAAGTATTGATGAAAAGAATGAATTCGCTATTGGTGAGTTAATACATTTCTTTATACTTGCTGCAATAGTAGGAGCACTATTGATTGATGTTAATCCATTTGATCAACCAGGAGTACAAGAATACAAAAAATTAATTAATGAGGAGTTAGAGTAGTATGGAAATTTTTATTATTATTTTTGTAGTTTTACTTTGCTTTGTACCAGGATGCATTATTGAAGTAAAACAATATGAAAGAGGAATCTTATTTAACAGAGGTAAATTTAGAAAAATACTTGCACCAGGATGGCATTTTGTTTTCCCTATTTTTCAAAGTCATAGAAAAGTAGATATAAGAACAAAAGCAGATGACGTTCCTTCACAAGAAGCTATTACTAAAGACAATGTATCTGTTAAGATTAACGCAGTTTTATATTACAAAATATTTGATGCTTCTAAAGCAATACTTGAGGTTGAAAACTATTATTATGCAGTTGGACAACTTGCACAAACTACAATGCGTAATGCTGTAGGTAGTGTTACACTTGATGAACTTTTAGGAGAAAGAGAAAAGATTTCTACAAATATTTGTAAGATTATTGATGAATTAACTGACCCTTGGGGAATTAAAGTTGAAAACGTTGAATTAAAAGACATTTCTCTTCCAGAAGAAATGCAAAGAGTTATTGCTAAAGTTGCAGAAGCAGAACGTGAAAAGACAGCAGTTATTACTAAGG
>JAEEGL012887671.1_pt1 | contig 10728 bp, 8 predicted proteins | sample 9134231 | NCBI WGS metagenome assembly JAEEGL01 (sample SAMN16246548, study PRJNA631951) | gut metagenome | biome: gut microbiome; feature: rumen; material: fiber-attached | host: Bos | place: Iran: Karaj | collected 2018-10 | reverse complement strand
TATGTATGATGATTTTTGTGCTGATTTACATGCCCTGCATTGCCGCAATAACAGCTATCAAAAACGAAGGCGGGCGCAAATGGGCGGTCTTTACGGCCTGCTACACAACAGCTTTGGCTTGGATTGTAACATTTGCAGTTTACCATATTGGAATGATGATTTTGTAGTTACAAGGCATAAGTTGCCATTAGGCAAAAGAGATAAGAGACAAAAGATAAACGATAAATGTTTAATATATAACACATTAAATCTTCTACCTAACCTTACACTTTAATCACTAAACTTTAATCATTAAACACTAATCATCAACCACTGAAATGCTTCAAGACATTATAACAATAGCAATAATTGCAACCGCTGTCGGTATTGTTATATGGCGGTTTGTGCGTCGGATTCAGGGGAAAAACAAGTGCAACTGTTCAAATTGCGAAGGCTGCAACTGCAATGCCAACTGCCAATACTACGAAAACAAGGATTGTTAGATTATTTGCAGTCAAGGGTTATATTTGCATATAATTCTTTTGACATGAATCGTTTTCTTATCTTTATAGTACTGACTATTAGTTTATTAGCCGCACCGGATTTGAACGCGCAGAATTACGAATTCAGGAATGCGTTTATTTGCAACAAAACAATCACGCGGACTATGGCAAGGCTTATCACGCGAACCAAATATTCGGAACTTGATTATGTCCTATCGAAATCAACGCAATACAATCCCGACCGACATTCAGAGGTTAAAGAATTGAAAGACAGCTCGATTGTCATTCTTAAGTCGGGCACAAAATGGAGGCTGAACAAGAGGCCGCAAAAGCCGCTTTTTTATAGCATTAAAGTCCTGACTAACAGTCAGAACGATGAGGTTGCCGATTATTATCGTTTTGTTGTGTTCTGCAAACACTTTAAAAAGACCGGCGACTTGAATTACAAAGAAATCGACTATGTATCAATGGATAAAGAGTTTCTTTTGGATAACGGAGCAAGTTTTCCGATGAAATACATTATCCGTTTCTCGTCGGAAGGCAAACCGACAGTTTACTGAGGCTCAACTTCTCTCCTTCTAAACTTCATTATTTACAGCATATTAATACCTTTGCCGCAAACACTATAGAGATGACCAAGACCGCCGTTGTGATACTTAACTGGAACGGACAGAAATTCTTAGAGAAGTTTCTGCCTTCTGTAACCTCACATTCAACAACTCCTGGCACAGAGATTTGGGTTGCCGACAATGGCTCAACCGACAACAGCATCGGTTTTCTGGAAAAGAATTATCCGCAGGTGCGCACTCTGCAGTTCGACCAAAATTACGGATTTACAGGTGGATATAATCGAGCGTTGAAACAGATTGAAGCCGAGTATTTTGTTTTGCTCAACTCCGATGTGGAGGTTACTGCCAATTGGCTCGAGCCAATGGTCGACTTTATGGACTCGAACCCCGACGTTGCGGCTTGTATGCCTAAACTATTGGCTTACAACAATAAACAACAATTTGAATATGCCGGAGCTTCAGGCGGATTCATCGACAAATACGGCTTTCCCTTTTGCCGAGGTCGTATTATCGGCTATGTTGAAAACGACAACGGCCAGTACAACGATATGCGAGACATTTTTTGGGCTACGGGAGCCTGTATGCTTGTGCGCAGTAGCGTTTACAACAGTTTGGGCGGCCTCGATTCAGATTTCTTCGCACACATGGAGGAAATAGACCTTTGCTGGCGGATGAAAAACCAAGGGCACCGCGTAGTTGTGATACCAAAATCGGTGGTTTATCACGTTGGCGGCGGCACTTTGCCAAACAACAATCCGCAGAAGCTGTTTCTCAACTATCGCAACAATTTGTTCATGCTGTACAAGAACCTTCCTGCAAAAGCATTTCACCGCACACTGATAAAACGGATGCTTTTCGACGGATTATCGGTTGGTATGTACTTGATGCAGTTTAATTTGCGATTTGCTTGGGCTGTGCCTCGCGCCCATTTCGCTTTTTACAAAAGTTTGAAATCGTTGCGCCAGAAACGCGCTGAATTACAAAAAGTTCGCACCGTTGAGTATCACAATGAACGTTACAAACGCAGCATCGTGATTGACTATTATCTGCACCGGAAAAAGAGTTTTTCGCAGATTGACATTTTTGATTGTTGATTTCCTTATGCCTTATAACTTAAAGCACCACAACTTATAGTTTAACCAACTCACTATGGACAAGATAGATATAATGAACGAGCGCACCAAAGGGACGCTGATGGATTTTATGGGAATACGGTTCTCCGCTATTGGCGATGACTGGCTTGAAGCCACAATGCCGATAAACGAACGCACCTGCACTCCCGCCAAGATAGGTCACGGAGGCGCACTGATGGCTTTGGCCGAATCGGTTGGCAGTAGCCTGTCGTTTCTGAATATCGATATGGAAAAACAAGATGTGCGCGGGTTGGAGATTAAAGGCAATCACCTGAAACCCGCTATTGGCACTGTTACAGCCCGCGCCACCCTTCTCCACAAAGGCCGCACGACGCACGTATGCGAGATAAAAATCCGTAACGAAAATGGCGACCTTGTGAACGTGAGCCAGATGACTAACATTGTGATTGAGAGGAAGTGAATGTTACAACATCTTACATACTTATGACGATAACAAAAACTGCTTATTATGAATAAATCTGTTTGTAGCATTGTTATTTCGGTTTACAACGAAGAGGCTGTAATATGATTATGCCGTAATAAACAAATGGTTAGAATATGTTACACGATTTAATTGTTAAAATACGGAATCTTGATTACAAATCATTGATTTTTTTGTGGTTAAAAGATATTCGCTTTTGGATTGTCTTTTTCGCTTTGCTTAGAATTTATGGCATTACAAACCCTCCATTAGAAGTTTCCCACGCTTGGCGACAGACAACTGTGGCAATGGCCGCACGAAATTTCTATGAGATTGACGCAAACATACTCTATCCCAGAATCGATATAAGCGAAGACCTAACAGGTATTACCGGTATGGAGTTTCCGCTACTGAATTACTTGATATACTTGCTATCGCTTGTATTTGGTTATGCGCATTGGTATGGAAGGCTTATCAATCTGATTGTCACAAGTATAGGTTGCTGGTTCGGCTACAAACTGTTATGTAAATACTTCTCGGAACGAATGTCGTTTTATTCAATTTTTGTGCTAATTGTTTCGCTGTGGTTCCCATTTGCCCGTAAAGTTATGCCAGACACCTTCGCCATGTCGCTTGTAATTATGGGTATCTACTTCGGCACCAACTATTTGGAACAAACCGGACACCAGATTGTCAATCTGCTGTCATATACGTTGCTAACATTAGCTGGTCTGCTGTCGAAACTGCCTTCGGGATTCATTCTTGCAGTGTTTGCCATACCGATTTTTAACAAGCAAATTGCTCTGAAGCGCAAAACAGTTTTCTGTTCAGTGTCAGTATTGCTTTGTGTGCCAGTTGCCTGGTGGTATTTCTATTGGGTGCCATATCTTGTGAATGAGTATGGATTGTGGCATTTCTTCATGGGGAAAGATATAGCTGAAGGAGCCCGTGAGATTGCCGAGCACATGGGGCAGACTATCAAACATTTTTATGACTATGCGCTTAAATTTTCGGGCTTTTTCGTGTTTTTAGGAGGTTTGGTACTTTGTATTGTACGCAAAGAACGGCTTATGCTTGCAATTCTTGGACTGACATTCGCGACTTTTTCAGTGGTAATCCTAAAATCAGGTTGGACTTTCGCACACCACAACTACTATGTTATCCCTTTTGTTCCTATTATGGCATTGTTTGCGGGATACGCTTTAGCTTCCATAGAAAAACGCAAATTTAGTTTGCTGCTTCTGATAGTCATAACTCTCGAAAACATATTAAACAACCATACCGACTTCATAATCAAAGATGTTAGAAAACCGATAGCACAATTGGAGAGTGTCATGAACGGTTTCTCTTCTCCTTCTGAACGCATTGTTATTAACAGTGATTATAATCCGACCCCAATGTATTTCGCTCACCGAAAAGGCTGGGTTGCCACAAACGACCAGTTGTCAAATCCTAACTATCTTACAGATTTACAACAGCGTGGTTGCAAATATGTTGTTGTTCTGAAACGTGCTTTCGGTGAAAATATCGAACTCAATTTGAAAGTTGTTTTTGATAGCATCGACTACACCATTTATGAGTTGAAAAATGATTTCGCACAATAACACAATGGGAAGCCGTGAATTATCGAAAGATGATAGCCAGATTCTCAAAGGGTTGGCAATATTGGCAATAATGTTACACAATCTTTTTCGTTGGATTGAACCTTCTACCGGCGAGAATGAGTTCGGTTTTTCGCATGATTATGTATATCGGTTTTGCGAATTGCTTGCCGGTCAGCCGCAAGAATTTATCAACATTATTTTCAGCTATTTAGGGCATTTTGGCGTTCAGGCATTTATTCTTATAAGCGGCTACGGACTAACCAAATCAATGCTTGCCAAACCTGCTTGTTGGTCGGCCTTTATGGGTTCTCGCCTGAAAAAAATCTATCCACTTTTGGGCATCGCCATAGCCGGATACCTGTTATTCTCTTGGGCTGTCGACAGCCATTTGCCCTCAGACAACGAAAAGACCTCAATTATATATAAACTGCTGTTTATCCACACGTTGATGCCATATGAAGGGATAAAACTATGCGGTCCGTGGTGGTTTTTCGGATTGATTATGCAACTTTATATTCTATTCCCTATATTGCTGAGCTTAAGCCAAAAATATGGCCCGAAAATCTTGATTTTGACAACTGTAGCTTCATATGTTTGGTTCTTTTCCGCCTTCTACTACTACGAGCACGACTTGCTTCTTGCCGTATGGAACGCACCCGGACATTTGCCCGAGTTTTGCTTTGGAATATGGCTTGCCATGCGTGGCAATGTAGTTCTAAGCCGCTGGTGGTTGCTACCGGCATTTGCGGTGTTCATACTCGGAAACTTTTTCGCCCCCTTCTATCCCTTTACCTTTTTGGCGGCATCAATCATAATTTTGATTTGTTATAATACTGTAAATCAATTTATTATTCAGCACAACATATTAAAGAATCCGTTAGTGTTTTTCGGCTCCATTTCGATGTATCTATTTGCTATTCACGGATTTATGCGGAGACCTTTCGCCGATTTTGCCACAAGTCACGGCAATGCGGCAATAACATTGCTCACAGCTTTAGCTTTTGTAGGCTCAGCAACAGCCGTCTCTCTGATTATAAAACCATTACACAGACTGATTCTATGGTTGCTCAACCTTATCAAAATACCTGTTCTGCTGAAAGCCGACAAGTTTTTTAAAACCGCAACATTGCTGACAATTGCCGTTATTGCAGTATATTACATTGTGCAGACATTTCAAAAATATTGCGATATTGAACTGAAACAGAGCTATATGACAAAAGAAGGTTGGTATAATTCCTGTAACGACATTAGTCCCGACACACTCTATTCCGACCTTCTATGGACAAATCTGGGACAGTGCGGTCATATCAAAATCACCATTGATGCCGAAATTGACACACATGAAAGCGAACCAGACCACATTCCTCTGTTAGCCACCGAAGTTTGTGAGGTTAACTGGGACAAATTCTATCTGCCCAAAACCGATGGTTTCGAGAAAATACACTTTGAGCGAACCTTCTACAGCTCACTTTTCGACAGGCGCAAAGAGAAGATTCTCAAGATATATTTTTGGAACATTGACGGCACATCGATGAAGTTCCGTAATGCCGAAGTAAAAATATCGTACCAAAAATGGAGGTGCAAGCCTATTGAAAAACTCATAAAATAAGTTGTCAAATGACAGAATCTTTATTAAATAAAGCTATTTTGCTCAAATTCATTAAGTTCGGAGTCGTTGGCTTTTCCGGAATGATAGTCGATTTTGGTGTAACATTCCTGTGTAAGGAGAAGCTGAGAATCCAAAAGTATGTATCGAATGCGCTCGGATTTACAGTAGCCGCAACAACCAACTGGATGCTTAACCGCATATGGACGTTTTCAAGCAACAATCCGCAGATTCTTGGCGAATATGCACGATTTTTTGGTGTGTCGCTAATCGGACTTGGCATCAACACGCTGATACTGTGGCTGCTGACAGATAAGATAAAGTGGAATTTCTACATATCTAAAGTTGGGGCTATTGGGATAACAACCATTTGGAACTTTTTGGCTAACAACTACTTTACTTTTGCATAAAAATGAAATATAAACCACAGTCATACAGTAATATATGCGCTACAGCACTATGCTTCATCTGTGCGATGCTCTTAATAAAACTGATTGATTTTAAATCGGTTGATATATTTTTCAAAGCGTTGCTGCACGGTCTTGTCACTTCGGGATTTATGCTTTTGGCTGTTTGCGCAATTCATTTCATCCTATGTCTATTTTCTGAAAAATGCGCCAATTGTGTATCATCTATCATATTGGCAATCATTGTGTTTGGTGAGGCGGGACTGACTATTTACACCAACCAAAGCGGACAACTGATGGGTAAAGAGTTGTTTATCAGGCCCGTATCGGAAATAATGCAGACAATAGTGGCAACTACAAGCATCTTCTTGCTGATACTGAGCATTATAGCCATAATCGGCGGTTTCATATTGTTGACGCATTTTGCACGAAAAATGCTGCAAGGCAAATGGATTGTTATTGTTGTCAGCACGATAATGGTTTTGTCTGTTCCTTCTATATTCTTTGTCGACAACGTTTTAGACAAACCGGAAAAAATTGAGGCACGAAATCACGAGGCAAGCAAAGTATGGTTTATGTTGAGAACTAACTTGAACAGTGCCCGGGAAATAAACAGCACAAATGTTGATTACGATGAGCGGTTGATTGATGAGTTCTTATCGGACAATCCTGACTTTGTTGTCCCAGACAAGCACTACCCTCTTGAGCGGATTGACAACACGCAAGATGTTTTAGGCCAATACTTTAACTCAACCAAAACCAAACCTGACATTGTAATTATTGTGGTTGAGTCTCTTGGCAACGAGATGATGGGGCCAAACGGCTTTTCTCCTTTCATCGACTCACTTGCACACAAGAGCCTTTTCTGGAAAAACTGCCTCTCAACCACCACACGCAGTTACGGCGCCGTGCCATCAATAACAGGTTCGGTTATTGGCCCCAAAGGGTTCCAATTTGGCGTTATGCCCGAACACAACTCACTAATCAAGATTCTAAAAAAAAATGGCTACAAAACCAATGCTTATTATGGCGGCGATTTCGGTTTCGACTGCATTTCGGAATATCTGATTGCACAAGGAACCGACTATATGTCAGACTTTTACAACGATTACAAAAAAAGTGGCGACCCCAACCTCGGCAACTGGTGGGGCTATTTCGACCATGTTATGTTTGAACGAAGTTTTGAGCGAATCAAAACAGACCCCTCTCCTATGCTTAACTTGCTGATAACCATAACAAACCACGAGGCCTTGAACATAAAAGACGAGGTGAAAAAGAAGGCATACGCTGAACAGGCGGAAAAGATTATCGCCAAAATGGAACCTGAAAGGGCCGCCAAATATGAAAAGAACAAAATGCGCTATTGCACAATGCTTTACACCGACGATTGCGTCAGAGATTTCATAAATAAGTACCGGCAGCATCCGAATTTTGAGAACACCATATTTGTGATAACCGGCGACCACTCTTCAGGATTGATTATCAACAACAAACTGTCATATCACACGGTTCCGCTGATTATTTGGTCGCCGTTACTGAAATGTTTAAAAACATTTCCTTCCGTGGTAACACATAATGACATAACGCCCTCGCTCACAGCCTTTTTGCGCGATAAATATCATCTCAACACACCAGAATATGTCCATTGGATTGGAGACGGTCTTGACACAGCCAGCCACATGCGCATCGACAAGCGAATGGTGCATGTTAACTATAACCGCGAAATGCGCGAATTGATTTACGGCAAATATCTATATTGGACTGCAAATCAATGGGAAGCTGAGCAAGCAACCGAGATTGACAATAATCTCGATTTGAACATTATAGATGATGACTCGCTTAAAGCACACCTAAACAGCAAATTGGAACTTTACAAATATATCTGCCGCTACACGTACTATAATAATCGGCTGACGCAACACCCAGTTCTAAAGGATTCAAGCCTTCGTATCTTAAAGACAATCAATAAGAAAAACAAACTAATCTGTACCACGCCCAACAAAGAACCAGAGAAAGCCGGATTAAAAAAATTCAATTTGTTTAACCCAATTGAAACCGACAAAAACATCAGCAAAATTAAGGTTACGCTTGATGCCAATGTATTCATCAATGACTCGCTCTGGCAGGACCAATATATGGACCTTGTGTTTGAATGTGTTGATAAAGAGACAAATACAAAGACCGAGTATGTTGATAAAATCACAAAATTCATCAAATCGGACAACATCAGGAAAAACCAATGGTACGATTTATCGGTGTCGAAGGAATTTGTTGTCAACAATGACAGCAAGCATACAGTCTCAATCTATTTATCTTCAGTAAGATACAACGACCAATGGGTTGCAAACAGCACCCTGACAATTGGTGAACGAACAGCAAAAATTGAAGTGAAATAAAGCTGACTTCTGTCTGCTAAAATTTTAGATGTTTCAGCTTAACAGTTCCCAAATCACCTTTAGCCTTATACTGATTGAACAAAGCTGGATTGAAAAATAGTGTTAGGCTATCACCCTCAAGAAAACGGTGATAGTCAATCTTTTGATATTCAAGGTATCTGTCAGGAAAACTCTCCGGTTTCCACTTGATGTTGTCGGCCGAATCGGCAAAAGTGTATTTGATATTGTTACGGTCGAATTTTATTGTTTGCATATATGGCGCCGACACTTCGAAATGGACACTGAAATCGTTGCTATACAGCATAAAGCGCCCGTCTGCGTCGGTGTAGGTGTTCATTCCAATCCAATCTTTAGTCCAGCCGCGAACCAATGCGTTGCAAACCGGTTTTTTATGATTGTCAACGACCCTTCCAGATAGAACTATATTATTGTAACCCACCATGTTATAATAATTTGGCGGCATATTGGCCAACTCTTTGGAAATCGGCGTATTTATAAGCGTAGCAACCTGATATGCAGCCGGTTTCATCTCTTTCTTCGGATTGATAAGCGCGGTGTACTGTCCTTCGTAATTCACCTCTTTGGGATTATCCATATACTCCCACCAGCCAAATCCGGCCGCCCCCATACTTCGGGCCACCGCAAACACCTGAACCATAAACTGACGTTGCTCCTCGTAGCTTATACTGTCGTTGTCGGCAGGTAGCGACACCTCGCCCACCATCCATGGTTTGGCGGTGCAGTTGGTGCTGTACCAATACATTTCGCTGGCGACACGCAAAGGGTTATATGTGTGCATTTCGACAAAATCGACAGGCAGCATAATCGGGTCCCATTCGAACACCTCAATCGGTTCTGAAAAAGCAATGGTAAACAACTGATTTGGAGCGTTCTCACACATCATTTGCCGCCACGTGCTGACAATATTATAAGCATCAACCTTGTCGCGGTCGCGCGGCTCGTCGAAGTATAGCGGCTCATTGAAAAAATCGTATGCCCAAATTGTAGGGTTGTTAGCAAAATGTCGCAACAATCCGGCTTCAAACGCCACTTTTGCACTGTCGAACGGCGGATAAAGCAACAACATCACCCGAAGATTTGATTGCGAAGCAGTGTCAACCATATTACCGATAGCTTGATAAATAGCCGCAGTATCAGTCATGTCATCCCATTTCAGGCAGACGCGCAGGCTGTTGAACCCCATAGCGGAAATCTTCTTGAAATCGTCAGCCATGCAATTGTTCTGATAATGCCCCGACGGCGAAACCCGAATGATGCTTTCGCTGTCATCAACATAGTTCCGATAATTAAGCATCAGCGGGAACCACTCGTTTCCGTCGAGCATAAACCGATTGTCCTCAATATAGACAAAACCTTCATGCTGTGTGTCGCGCTTTTCAAAAGCTTCTAACGCATTGTTAATGTTATTGTTACACGATATAATTGTTGCTCCAGCCAATGTAATGCTGAATAAAAAGGCTCTTTTCATTTTATAACAAAATATTGGCAAATATACTGATTCCTTGAATTTGGCTGCAACTTACTCCGCCCTGTACTCATTCGGCGTCAACCCTGTCTGGCTCTTGAAGAATTTCGAGAAAAACGACTGGTTGGGGAAGTTCAGTTCAATGGCTATCTCCTTGACAGTCATATCGGAATATTTTAGCATTGACTTGGCCGACATAATCACAAAGCCGTCAATCCAGTCGGGGGCCGAGCGGCCGCTCACCTCACGCACGACTTTCGATAGATATTTCGGCGTAACGCACAGTTTATCAGCATAAAAGCCAACCATTCGCTCGGTGTTGTGATTGTCTTTCACAAGTTTCATAAACGCCTCGAACATTCGGCGCTGGCGAGTGTTGTCGGGCAAGGCGGCGCCACGGATGTTCTCGTCGCGCAGATAATCGTCGACGTAACTGGCAAACTGGTAAAACACCGACGACATAACCGCACCCACGCTCTCGCGCACATATTTGGCCGTTGAGCCAGTGATTTTGTAAATCAGGTCGACATAGTTTGAAAGCAGGCGTATCTCGCTGTCAGTTATCTTGATACACGGATTCTGCAGCAGCGCCAGAGCCTCGGAGAAAAGCGAGTTGAAATCGAC
>JAEEGL011632968.1_pt1 | contig 10728 bp, 8 predicted proteins | sample 9134231 | NCBI WGS metagenome assembly JAEEGL01 (sample SAMN16246548, study PRJNA631951) | gut metagenome | biome: gut microbiome; feature: rumen; material: fiber-attached | host: Bos | place: Iran: Karaj | collected 2018-10 | reverse complement strand
TTGCCGCTGTATGGCAGGAGACGCTGCACGATCTCCTGACCGAGCGCCATGTGCTTGGGCGCGTTGCTTTCGATGACCGTGATGGCACGGGAGAGGATCGTGCGATCCCCTCCCAAAATGCCGTTTACATAATCATCAACGGTAAGTTTGGCCCGCTTTACTACGGGTGCGGTGGTACTGACTGCCTGATTTTCGCTGGTGTTTTCTTTCACGCCGGTCATCACGAAGCTGGTGAATTTCTTCTTGTCCGCGTCATCCGGCGCCCACTCCGGCATATAAACATCATAGTCAGCCATAAATCAACCCTCACTTATTTTTCGGCATCAGCCAAACGTTTGTTGAGAATGTTAAGCATATCTTTCGCGCAGGCCGTGATAATGGAGCCCGGGCCATAGATGGCGGCAGCGCCGTGATCGCGCAGGAACTGGTAATCCTGGGCCGGGATAACACCGCCGGCGACGACCATGATGTCTTCACGGCCGAGCTTGCGGAGTTCTTCGACCAGCTGCGGGAGCAGGGTCTTGTGACCAGCAGCCAGGGAGCTCATGCCGACGATATGAACGTCGTTGTCCACAGCGTCCTTCGCGGTTTCTTCCGGCGTCTGGAAGAGCGGCCCCATGTCAACGTCAAAGCCCATGTCCGCGTAAGCGGTGGCAACGACTTTGGCGCCGCGGTCGTGACCGTCCTGACCCATCTTGGCGATCATGATTCTCGGACGACGGCCTTCACGTTTTTCAAAATCGTCCGTCATCTGCTGAACTTCTTTGATCTGATCTTCATCCGCAAATTCGGAGCTGTAAACACCGGAGATGGAGCGGATGATCGCCTGATGACGACCGCAGACCTTTTCGATGGCCATGGAGATCTCACCCTTGGAGGCACGGGCACGGGCGGCTTCAACAGCCAGCGCCAGCAAGTTGCCTTCGCCGGTTTCCATGGATTTGGTGATGGCATCCAGGCATTCCTGAACTTTCGCGTTGTCGCGGTTGGCACGAAGTTTTTCCAGACGTGCGATCTGCGCTTCACGCACAGCCACGTTGTCGATGTCGAGGATGTCGATGGGATCTTCATGGTCGAGCTGCAGATAGTTCAGACCGATGATCTTTTCGTCGGTGGAATCGATGTGCGCCTGACGGCGGGTAGCCGCTTCTTCGATGCGCATCTTCGGCAAACCGGTTTCGATGGCTTTACTCATACCGCCCAACTCCTCAACTTCCATGATATGCGCCCAGGCGCGGCGGATCAATTCATTGGTCAGCGCTTCTACGTAGTAGGAGCCGCCCCACGGATCGACGACCTTGCAGACGCTGGTTTCGTCCTGGATATAGAGCTGCGTGTTACGGGCAATACGGGCGGAGAAGTCTGTCGGCAGAGCGATGGCTTCGTCCAGCGCGTTGGTGTGCAAGCTCTGGGTGTGACCGAGCGCTGCGCCCATAGCTTCGATGCAGGTACGCGCAACATTATTGAAGGGATCCTGCGCGGTGAGGCTCCAGCCGGACGTCTGGCTGTGCGTACGCAGCGCCATGGATTTCTTGTTCTGCGGATTGTACTGTTTCACGATCTTCGCCCAGAGCATGCGGCCTGCACGCATCTTGGCAACTTCCATGAAGTAGTTCTTGCCGATGGCCCAGAAGAAGGAGAGGCGCGGCGCGAACTGGTCGATGGTCAGACCCGCTTTCAGACCGGTGCGGATGTATTCCCAACCGTCAGCCAGCGTATAAGCAAGTTCCAGGTCAGCCGTAGCGCCGGCTTCCTGCATATGGTAACCGGAAATACTGATGGAGTTGAACTTCGGCATGTTCTGCGAAGTATAAGCGAAAATGTCGCCGATGATGCGCATGGAAGCCGCCGGCGGATAAATGTAGGTGTTACGGACCATGAATTCTTTCAGAATGTCGTTCTGGATGGTGCCGGAAAGGACCTTCTTATCCACGCCCTGTTCTTCCGCAGCCAGAATGTAGAAAGCCAGGATGGGAAGAACGGCACCGTTCATGGTCATGGAAACAGACATCTGGTCGAGCGGGATGCCCGAGAAGAGGATCTCCATGTCCAGGATGGAGTCAACCGCCACGCCGGCTTTACCGACGTCGCCGACCACACGGGGATGATCGGAGTCATAGCCGCGGTGGGTAGCAAGGTCAAAAGCGATGGACAGACCCTTCTGGCCGGCAGCCAAGTTGCGGCGATAGAACGCATTGGATTCTTCCGCCGTGGAGAAACCGGCATACTGACGAACGGTCCAGGGACGAGTCACATACATGGTCGGATAAGGTCCGCGCAGATAAGGCGGAACACCGGCCATATAGTTGAGATGGTTGGCATCTTTCAGGTCTTCTTCGGTATAGATCGGCTTGACGTCGATCTGTTCTATCGTGCGGTTGCAGAGCTCGGCAACGGTCTTGCCGGTTTCTTTTTCGATCTGCTCTTTCCATTCCTCATAGCTGGCAGCGGAGGAAGCAGAATTAAACGCGATTTTACTGAAATCAGGTTTATTGGTCATTTTAGCATACCCCCCTGCTCTTCTGGATTTCAGTCAGGATATCGTAGCAGTTGGCTTTCACATGGACGAATTCTTCCACGCCGGCCGCCACATAAGCATCTTTGAATTCAGGAGCGGGCGCACCAGCCAACATGATTTTGGTGGAGGGGCAGCCTGCCTTGATCTTCGCAGCCAGTTCCGGAACGATCTCCGGATAGGTCGCATCGGTGGAGCAGATGATGGTCACATCGGCAGCCGCTTCGATGGCTGCGGCAGCGCATTCGTCAACGGTCGCAAAACCGTTGTTCTTCAGTACTTCGAAATTGGCGACTTCAAAGAAGCCGGTGGAGAAGTCCGCACGTGCTTTGTGCTGCGGGATGGGGCCCATGTTGGCCAGGAACACGCGGATGTTCTTGCCTTCCGCTCTCGCATCTTCCGTACGTTTGCGCAGGGCTTCAAAGCGTTCCGTCCAGCGATGCGCTTCGATGGCTTTGACTTCCACCGCGTCGCCTTTCAGAAGGGCAGCTTCCAGTTCGCATTTGCTCGCGCCGGCTTTGATGGCATCGGCAGCCTGGCAGATGCAATCGTCGATAGCATCGATGCCGGCTTTCAGCGCCGCCGCGTCACGGGCAGCTTTACGGGCGGCATAAGCCGCTTCGGCAGCTTTCTTCTGTTCGCATTCGCAGTTGGCTTCCAGAGGCGTTTCAATGGTGTTGGCATACATGTTGTTGCCAACGGCTTTGTCGGCACGGGTGGCCAGTTTCTTGAAGCGCTGTTCCAGAATGGCAGCGACCTGGTCCTGAAGGGTACCCGCCTGCAGAACGGCAACGATGCCGCCGGCAGCTTCGATTTCCTGCATGGCCTTCCAGGCCGCTTCGGCGAGCTGGCCGGTCAGGGTTTCGATATACCAGGAACCGCCGGCCGGGTCGACCGGGGAAAGCAGGTTGAATTCGCTCTGCAGCATGATCTGGATGTTGCGGGCGATACGGCGGGAGAGCTCGTCGCTCTTGCGGACCACCGCGTCAAACGGTCTGACCTGCATTTCATTCACACCGCCGACAACGCCGGAGAATGCCTGCGTGGTCGCACGGAGGATATTCACGTAAGGATCGTAAACGGTCTGGGTGAAGCGGGAAGTGCTGGCGCTGATGTCGAGCTTTTCGCTTTCCTTGGAGCCGCCGTAAGCTTTGATGATCTGCGCCCAGATGACGCGGACCGCACGCAGCTTGGCGATTTCCATGAAGTAATTCGCGCCCAAAGAGAAGTTGAAACGGATCTGCGCGGCGATGGTGTCGATATCATAGCCGCGGGCCAGCAGCGCGTCGATATAAGCAATCGCGGTAGCCATGCAGGCCGCGATTTCCTGAACGGCATTGGCGCCGCCGTTGTGGTAAACCGCACCGTTAATCAAGATGGTCTTCAATTTCGGGAAGGTCAGACCGGCAAATTTCACATTGTTCGCCATCTGCGCATAATAGCTGTCCAGCGCAGCCGGCAGCTTGCCGGCGGCAGCCAGCGCACCGATCGGGTCAGCGCCGACGCAGCCGCTGTAAGCAGCAGCATCTTCACCGGCAGCAGCAGCATGGGCTTTCAGGAAACCCAGGAGAGAAGAAGCGCAGGCACCGGCATAAACATTGAGCGGATATTTCGCCAGGTCGATGCCGGCAAACAGTGCATTGACGTCAGCCAGATCGTGCAGCGGCAGAGCGTCGCAGTCGATGCTGATGGCGTTCGTCCCTTTGGCAAGGTCATACTTGAGCGTTTCGTTGGCAATAGCCGGAACCGCAGAATCCGCACCCTGGGCGATCTGCCACGGGTTTTCCAGATAACCGGCAGCGTCAGTGCCACGGAGAAAATCTTCCGCGCCCGGCAGCGCGAGACGCTGCGGGAACTTTTCCGCATCAGCCGCGGTGTAGATGGGCTCCAGCGTGATGCCTTCATAAGTCTTGGTCAGGAGCTTCTTTTCGAAGGGTGCGCCTTTCAGGCTGGCAACCGCTTCTTCCTTCCACGTCTCGTATGATGTCGGTTCAAACTCATCAAAGGAGACGTTCGGGATCGTTTTCTCTTTTTCCATAAGTTACCCTTCCTTACTGTAGATTTTGTATAGAAACGCGAAATTTATATTCGATCAAAAAGGCCGCAGATATCCTTGGCCATAAAAACCCATGTTCTTAGTTATCATATCCTAAACGGAGGTTTTTGTCAATTCAATGGGAAGTAAATCTCGCTTGATTCTCCGGAAAAAATCCGCAAGTTCCCCTCTTTTTCAGCGCAAACATGCTATAATAGAAAACAAAACAGGAAAGCGGAGGACTATCTCATGGAAAAGATCCAATATGTCTGCCCGAAATGCGGCGGCACGAACTATATCTCCGACCAATTTCAGGCCACCGGCGGCACCATGGCTAAGATCTTCGATATCCAAAACAAGCGCTTCATCACCATCAGCTGTGAAAACTGCGGTTATACGGAGCTTTACCGCGCAAGCACCAGCAACGGGGCAAACATCCTGGACTTCCTCCTCGGCTAGGGCCACCTGCCCTCTCCCCGGCTTCCCCGGCAAAAGGCAGCTTTTCCACGCTCAGTAGATCGTCACAGAGCTGCCGGGCGTGACGGTCCGAAGTATCGTGACCATATCCTCTTCCGAAACGCCTACGCAGCCTCCGGTCGGGGTCTCGGGATCCAGCCAACAATGCAGGAAGATCGCGTTGCCGGCATAGGGCGCTCCGGGGGCGTTGTAACCGAGATCGAGCAGGTATTTGTAGCGGATGGGATAATCCATCAGATGCTCGTCTTCAGAATAGTCCGCCGCCGGGTCGTCGCTCCGGTAAAGCAGCGTGTTGTATTTTTTGCCGTTCGAGCCCGTGGCGCACCAGTACATATCGTCCGTTATCCTGGTATAGGGCAAAAGACTGCCGGGATCCTCCGCGATGCCGTAGGCTTCACCGATCGTCCAGGTGCCGAGCGGCGTTTTGACGTCCCCTTCAGACTGTTTGCCGGGACCATTTTTGCCGACGACGGCCGGGCAGGAAAAAACCTTGACGTATTCTCCATTCTGCGCCTGGTAAATCGACAGTTCCGCATGGAAATCGCCGTCGATGGCGGTCTTGACGCCGATGCGGTATTCCCCGTCACGCTCCGTGGAGATCGGCTGCCCAAACAGGGTCTCTTCCACCTCATCCTGCGAAATGATGTTTTGATAAAGCTTATACTTCGACGTAAGGTTTGCATAGCTGAAAGCAAACCAAACGAGCGCAACGGCAAGCAGGACCACAAGCGCAGCCAGGATGATCGAAACAGTTTTCATGCGTTTGGCATTCATGGAAAACCCTCCTAATCAAATGTCTGTCTTTTTTATAGCATATCTCCCTGCAAAAGGAAAGTAAAGCATTTTCACCCAAAACAAACAAAGACCACGCGGAAGGCATCGCCGACCGTGTGGCCCTTTTCGTTTCTCCGTACAACGGATCTGATTGTCGCCGCTCCCTGTGCTCAGCCACGCTGGCGGCGCATCTGCAAACGGATATCGGAAGCGACATCCAGATGACAGACCGCGCAGCCCTGGCAGATACGGGAAGCGATGCGGTCTCCCAGACTGTCCTTGACCTCCTGCAGGTCCAGATTGCTGGTGATGACTGTCGGCAGACCGTAATTGATGCGATAATTGAGCAGCGTCAAAAGCTTGTTTTTCGTCCACTCGGTAAAATTATGCGCGCCCAGGTCGTCCAGGATCAGGACCGGCAGCGCCCGCACCGCCTCCATGCGGGCCACATCTCCCCCGCCTTCATCATTGCGGAAGCTGGCGCGCAGCTCATCCAGAAAATCCGGCACCACCAGAAAACGCAGCGGGATATGCTGCTCCAGCAACGCGTTGGCAATGGCGGCCGCAAGAAAAGTCTTGCCGCTGCCGACGCCGCCTTCCAGGAAGAGACCTTCCGTCGCCGTCCCATCCATGCAGGCAGCCACAAAAGCCTTGGCCCTGGCCAGCGCCCGCTCCGCCTGTTCCCGATAAGAAACATTGGATTTCGGCACCAGCTTGTCCGCCGCATAATACGAAAGATCAAAGGCAGAAAAAGTCTGTTTGATCAGCAGCGGCGTGAGCCCCGCCTGCTTCTGCGCTTCCGCAAGGCGATCGGACTGCGTGCAGCGACAGGGATATACGCCGTCCGGCCCGCTGACAAAGCCCGTGTCCCGGCAGAGCGGGCAGCGATAAGCCGCGCCCTGCGAAGGCAGCGCGCTCGGCGATCCCTGATCAAATTCTATCCTCTGCCAAGACTTCATCTCATCAGCTCCGAACAGCTATACACATGCATAATCATCATCACGTTCACTTTTGCGCCGTGCTCCGGCAGACGAAGCACGTTTTCCCGCCGTAGCCTGCCGTTTTTTGTCATCTGCTTCCACCTGCGCCAGTGTGCAGATGCGATCCCGCTTCCAGCGAAGCAATATCTTGTCGATATAGGCAAAGCTGTATTTCCCCGCCAGCACGGCGCGGCGCAGCGCTTCTGCCAGCATCTCCTGAGAAAAGCCGTCTTCGTCCATCCATTTGTCGATCTGTTCCCGCTCCATCGGCGTCAGCAAACGGCCGAACTCCGTGCTGAAGCAGGAAAAGACATCCTTCTCCGCCGCCGTCTGCGCAAAGGCCTTTTTCGCGGAAGAAAGCTGCGCCTTTTCCAGCGCCCAGATATCCAGGAGCCGGTCGTAAAGGGGCGTCAGGCTGAAACGCCCGCTTTTCTTCTCCGCCACGCCTTTTCCGGCCAGCGCTGCCAGGGCCAGCTCTGCCTGCTCTTCCCCGCCGAAAGCCGCAGCCAGATCCTGAGCCGTCAAAGAAGAAAGATCGGCAGGACGGGCGGAAAAGATGCGGAGCAAGATCACAAGGTCAGCGTCTTCCAGGCCAAGCACAGGATAATGCCGCAGCAGAACGTTCGGCAGCAGCACGACGTCGTTCAGGCACTCCTGCCAGAACAATTGCTGCATTTTTTTGCCGGCCACACGCTCACCTCCTTACGCCTGTCGCGCCTGAAACTCAATTCGATTCGATAAACTCCTTGATGGCGCGCAGTTTTTCCACATCGCGATTGGCATAAAGCTTGCCGAGGTAAAGGGAGATATCCCGGAAGCTTTCGTCCAAACTGGGTTCGGCCGTAAACGGCTGCTTCGGCATCGTGATGATGCGGCCTTCCGTGAGCAGAGAGAAACGTTCGCCGATATGCGGCACGATGACGTTGGCATTGAAGCTCTGATAAAGGAGCTGGGCAAAACCGACGGCGCTTTCTTCCGAGCCGTGCGTGACAAAGATCGTCGAAGGCAGCTTTTCCAGATTGCTCAGCCATTTCATCAAAGAGCTTCGGTCCGCATGGGCGGAAAAACCGTCCAGCATCACGATCTCTGCCTGCACATCGATGCTTTCCCCGTGGATGGTGACCGTCTTTTCCCCATCGACCAATTTGCGGCCCAGGGTACCTTCCGCCTGATAACCGGTGAAGATGATGGTAGATTTTTCCCGCCAGAGATTATGCTTGAGATGGTGCTTGATGCGGCCGGCATCCGCCATGCCGCTGGCAGAGATGATGATGGCGCCGCCGGGGATGTTGTTGATGGCAACAGACTCTTCCGAGGTCCGGGAGAAATGCAGATCCGGGACGAGCAGCGGAGATTCGCCGCCGTCCTCCGCCATCAGCTGACGCATTTCCGCATCATAATACTCTTTATGTTTGACGAAGATCTCCGTTGCCGCCACAGCCAGCGGGCTGTCGATATAAATGGGAACGCCGTCCAAAAGGCCGCGTTTTTTCATGTAGTGGAAGCAAAGCAGCAGCTCCTGCGTACGGTCGACCGCAAAGGCCGGCATGATCACATTGCCGCCGCGCTTGATGGTGCGCACGATGGTGTCTTCCAGCTTCGTTTCGCTGCTGCTCACATCGTCGTGCTCACGGATGCCGTAGGTGGACTCGATGACCAGGAAGTCCGTATCGTGGATGATGTCCGGATCCTCGATGATGGGCGTATCCGGCTCGCCGATATCGCCGGTGAAGACCATCTTATGCGGCGTTCCGTTTTCTTCATACTGCAGTTCGATCATCGCCGAACCGAGGATGTGACCGGCGTTAAACATCTTCACCTGCAGTCCGGGCATGGGCGAAAACTCCTGCCCGTAATCCAGCGCCACAAAATGCCGGGCGCAATCCAGGGCGTCCTGCGCCGTATAGATCGGCTCGAGCAAAGGGCGGCCGGCCCGCAAGTATTTGCGGTTTTTGCGTTCGATTTCCATTTCCTGGATGTGGCCGCTGTCCGGCAGCATCACCGAACAAAGCTCCACCGTCCCGTTCGTAGCATATGTAGGGCCGGAAAAACCGTGTTTATAGAGCTTGGGGATCAGGCCGCTGTGATCGATGTGCGCATGGGTGAGCAAAATGAACGAAATGTCCGCCGGCACAAAGGGGAATTCCCCGTAATTGCGCTCTTTCAATTCCTTGCTGCCCTGAAACAAACCGCAATCGACCAGGAACTTCACACCGTTATGCTCCAGCAGATAACAGGAACCCGTGACCGTACGGGCAGCTCCCCAGAAAGTGATCTCCATGCAATCGTCCTCCTTTTCCACTTGACTTGCCTGCACGCCTACTTCCGATTGGACGCAAGGAATTCCGCGATGCGGTCACAGGCGATATTGATATGCTCTACGGAATACGCATAGGAACAGCGGACAAAACCCTCGCCGCCATCGCCGAAGGCCGTCCCCGGCACCACAGCGACACGTTTTTCGTAGATCAGTTTATTACAGAAATCATCGGAAGAAAGCCCCGTGCTCTTGATGCAGGGGAAGACATAAAATGCTCCCTGCGGCATGACCGTTTCCAGCCCCATCTCGTTGAAACGGGAAACAATGATCTTGCGGCGGCGATCGTATTCCGTCACCATGCGATCGATATCCGCATCACAGCAATTAAAAGCAGCGATGGCCGCCTTCTGGCTGACCGTGGGCGCAGACATGATGGAATATTGATGGATCTTGGCCGCCGCCCGCATGAAAACTTCCGGCGCGGCGATATAGCCGATGCGCCAGCCGGTCATGGCAAAGGCCTTGGAAACGCCGGAAATGAGGATCACACGATCGCGCATACCCGGGATGGCAGCAATGGAGACCGGCTTATAGTCATAAGTCAGCTCCGCATAGATCTCGTCGGCGATGACCAGGATATCGTGCCGCAGGATCACTTCGCAGATCGCCGTCAGTTCCGCTTTGTTCATGCTGGCCCCGGTGGGATTACAGGGGAAATTGATCAGCATCGCCTTGGTCTTCGGGGTAATGCAGGCCTCCAGGGATTCCGGCGTCAGGCGGAAGCCGTCTTCCATATGGGTAGGCAGGATGCGCGGCACACCACCGGCCATTTCGATCATCGGCCCATATGCCACATAATAGGGCTCGCAGATGAGTATCTCATCGCCGGGATTGCAGATGCTGCGCAGGGCAATATCCACCGCCTCGCTGGCCCCCACCGTCACCAAGATCTCATTTTCCGGGTGATAATCCAGCCCGAAACGCCGCTGCAGATAAGCGCAGATAGCCTGCCGCAGCTCGATAAAGCCATAATTGGACGTGTACTTTGTGTATTTCTGGCGCAGGGATTCTATACCTGCCTCCAGGATCGGCTCCGGAGAATGAAAATCCGGCTCGCCGATGCCGAGAGAGATCACGTCATCCATGGTCTCTGCGATATCAAAAAACCTCCGAATGCCGGAAGGCTTGATCGACTTCAAAGTCTTATTGATAAAGTTCTCTGGGATGAACGCCACGCTGCGCACCTCCATTTGTTTTGATCGTTACTTTTTTCGGGATCCGCATCCCTAGCCGATATAGTAGTATTATATCAGCGAATGCGTCCGGAAACAACTGCTTTCTTTTGGAATAATCATTTTTCGGCAGCAGGCATTTGCGCGTTTTTCGCCAAAATGACAAGAAAAGCAGAAAAAATTTTTGCGGCCAGCCCCTTGACTTCTCCCGGCATTTTGCTATAATAAGTCATGCTGATTCACAGGGCGGTGCGACGGGACGTAGCGCAGTTTGGTAGCGCACCTGATTTGGGATCAGGAGGCCGCAGGTTCAAATCCTGTCGTCCCGACCAGAACTCAGTACAAACTAAACATTGGGGTGTCGCCAAACGGTAAGGCAACGGTCTCTGGAATCGTCATCCGAAGGTTCGAATCCTTCCACCCCAGCCATGAAAAACCTCTTTTGTCCGCCAGGG
>JAEEGL010753926.1_pt1 | contig 10728 bp, 3 predicted proteins | sample 9134231 | NCBI WGS metagenome assembly JAEEGL01 (sample SAMN16246548, study PRJNA631951) | gut metagenome | biome: gut microbiome; feature: rumen; material: fiber-attached | host: Bos | place: Iran: Karaj | collected 2018-10 | reverse complement strand
CTTCCGCAGGGGCGGCGCCGCTGCCGCAGGCGGAGAGGAGCATGGCCATCAGCAGCAGGAGGGCCAGCCAATACTGACGATTCTTCATGGTTCACACACCTTTCTCAGTTGATGATCCGGGCTTGCCGGGCGATCAGAACGTATAAATGGTATCGGAAACCAGGTCGATGCGGCCTGCCTTCTCCACCGCGACCTTCTCCAGAATGATGCTGTTCGGGGGAGCGCAGTTGCCCAGGGAGAGCTGGATCACCAGATCGGTGTCCTGCTTGGCGTAGGTCACATACTCCACATACTGGCCGGAGGGCTTGGAGATCAGACCGAACATGGCGCCAAGGCCCTTCTCTTCATCTCCGTTGTTGAAGCAGACCTCAAAGGGCGTGGGGATGATGGACTTGACGATCATGCTGACGCGGTACTTTTCGCCGGCCTGGAGCTTGGTGCCGGTGTAAACAAAGAGCTTGGTCTTCCAGGGCTCCCGGCCTTCCGCGGGGATCTTGCCGATCTTGACGGTGGCCTTCTCGGGAGTCTTTTCCAGGCTGGAGTGGTAGGTCTCGTGGGTCCAGAGGGTGGTGACGACCATCTTTTCGGGCCGGGTCTCAGTCCGGTAGGTGACCTCCTCCAGCTTCACGTTGCTGACGGTGTAGTTGTTGCCGTCGGTGCCGTTGGTCTGGCCCAGGCGGATCTGCAGGGCCAGCTCGCCCTTGGGAGAGCCGGGCTGAATGGTGTAGGAGACGGTCTTCTTCTGACCGGCAGAGAGCTTCTGATTGAAGAGCTGACCGTAGGCGGCCTCGGAGGAGCCGTCGTAGAAGACCTCCATCAGACTCTGATCCTTTTCGGGCTCGATGTCAAAGCTGACCCGGTAGCCCTTGTTGGCCGCGGGAGTGAAGCCGGTGGCAACGAAGAGCTTGACGTTCCAGGGATTGCGTCCCTCGGCGGGGGCCTGGTGGATGTGGAAATCGGCAGAGGAGCTGCTCTTGTCCAGAGAGACGATGTAGCCGCCGTCAGCCGCGTAGTTCATACTGCCGGTGCTGTCATAGCTGAAGGAGGGAAGCACTTCTTCCCCGGGGGCAAGCGCGATCTCTTCCACCTTCACGTTGCTGACGATGACTTCCGTGTCGGCGGGCACATTGCCGATCTTCAGCAGGATCTCCAGCGGACCGCTCTCGCCGGGGATCACGGTATGGGTCACCGTGCCGGAAGAGATGGTCTCGGAGCCGAAGCCCTCCTCATTGCCGGTGTCGGTGTTCTTGTAGCAGGCGGTGCAGCCGTCCGCGCCGGTGACGTCCATGCTGATCTTGTAGGTCTTGCCGGCCTCCAGGCTGATGTTGGGCTTGGCGTAGAGCTTCACGTGCCAATCGTCGCCGGGCTTGGTGACAGTGGCGGTGGCGCTGTTTCCGTCGCCGGTGAGGCTGGCCTCGGCGCCGGAGTTGGCCTCCAGATCAAAGGAGTTGTACTCGATGCTGCCGGGCGTGGTGACAGGGTAGGCAAAGCTCTCGGGGGTCACGTCCACGGTGCCGGCCTTGTATTCGAAGATCTGAATGTTGCTGACCTTGACGGTGCTGTCCTTGGGCACGTTGCCGATCTTCAGCAGGATCTCCATCGTGCCGGTTTCCGCGGCCTCGAATTCATGGTTGACTTTGCCGGAGATGATTTCCGAACCGAAGCCTTCCTCGCCTTCCCCGTTGACGTTCTTGAAGCAGACGGTGCGGCCGTCAGCCCCGGAGACGCTCATGATGACCAGGTAGCGCTTACCGGTCTCCAGCGTGACGCCGGGCTTGGCATACAGCTTTACGTTCCAGTCGACTCCGGGCGTGGTGACGGTGGCGGAGGCGCTGGAGCCGTCGCCGGTGAGACTGGCATCGGCGCCGGAGTTGGTCTCCAGGAAGAAGGAACCGTCCGTGCGGGTTCCGGGAACGGTCTTGGGATAGGCAAAGCCGGAGAGCTCCATGTCGCTGAAAGCATCCTGCAATTCTCCCACCTGCAGGTTGCTGACGGTGACGGCGGTGTCCGCGGGGACGTTGCCGATCTTCAGAAGCAGCTCCAGCTCGCCCTCGGTCTCGGGGGTGATGGTGTGGGTGACGGTCGCGTCGGCGGAGCCGATCCATTCCACGCCGAAGCCTTCCTCGTTGCCCGTGGCCAGATTCTTGAAGCAGACCGGGCAGCCGGAGGCGCCGGTGACGTGCAGGCTGACCTGATAGCTCTTGCCCACCTCCAGCTTGGTGTGGGGCTTGATATAGAACTTCACGTTCCAGTCGGCTCCGGGCGTGGTGACGGTGGCGGTGCCGCTGCCGCCTTCCCCGGAGAGACTGGCGTCAGCGCCGCTATTGGTCTCCAGGAAGAAGGAATCGGGATAGGAGATGGGGCCGGGCAGCACGTCGCTGGCCACGGGCTTGCTCTCGGCGATCTTCAGATTGCTGATCTTCACGGCGGTGTCGGCGGGAAGGTTGCCAATCTTCAGCAGGATCTCCAGAGTGCCGTCCGCCTCGGCGGTGACGGTGTGGGTGACGGTGCCGTCAGAAAGAGTCTCGGTGCCGAAGCCCTCTTCCCCGTCCACGGCGGTGTTCTTATAGCAGGCGGTGCAGCCGGCGGCGCCGGTGACGTCCATGCTGATCTGATAAGTCTTGCCGGCCTTCAGCTCCACGCCGGGCTTGGCATAGAATTTCACATGCCAATCGTCGCCGGGCTTGGTGACGGTGGCGGTGGCGCTGGAGCCGTCGCCGGTGAGCGCGGCATTGGCGTCGGCGTTGTTCTCCACGAAGAAGGAGCCGTCCGTGCTGCTGCCGGGGGTGACGCTGGGATAGCTGAAGCTGGCGAGGGAGACCGGGATAAAGTCGGTATCGGCCTTTTCGATCTTCACATCGCTGACCGTCACGGCGGTGCCTTCGGCGACGTTGCCGATCTTCAGCAGGATCTCCAGGGTGCCGTCGGTCTCGGGCGTGATCTGGTGGGTGACGGTGCCGTCGGAGAGAGTCTCAGTGCCGAAGCCCTCTTCCCCGTCCACGGCGGTGTTCTTATAGCAGGCGGTGCAGCCGGCGGCGCCGCTGACGTTCATGCTGACGGTATAGGTCACACCGGCCTTCAGCTCCAGACCGGGCTTGGCATAGAATTTCACATGCCAGTCGTCGCCGGGCTTGGTGACGGTGGCGGTGGCGCTGGAGCCGTCGCCGGTGAGCTCAGCCTTGGCGTCGGCGTTGTTCTCCACGAAGAAGGAGTTGGGCTCGGTCTTGCCCTCTTCCCCGACGGGATAGGCGAAGCCGGGCAGCTCCACCGGGCTGGCCGCCCCTTCGGTGAGCTTGGAGATGCTGATGTTCGAGAGCGTCACATTGTTGCCGGCGGTGCTGTCGGTCTCGCCCAGCTGCAGACGCAGGGTCAGGGGGCCGTGGCTCTCGTCGGGGGTGACGGTGTATTCCACATGGTCGGTGCCGCCGGCGGTCAGACTGCGATTGTAAAGGGCGCCGTAGGCGTTCTCATAGTCGCCGTCAAAGCAGGCCTCGTACTTGGCCTGATCTGCGGTGGCGCTGACGTCAAACTTGATCTGATAGGTGGCGCCGGCCTCCAGGGTCACGCCGGTGGCGGCAAAGAGCTTGGCTTTCCAGACGCCTCTGCCCTCAGCGGGGGCCTGAAGGATCTTCAGGGTAGCGCTGGAGGAGCCCTCTTCCAGCTCTACCACATAGTCGCCGTCATGGCCCTCGAATACGGTGTCGGTGCCGTCATAGGAGAAGGAGGCGGGAAGCGGGATGGTCTTGTAAGCGGTGGGGATCAGGCTGGTGAGATTCTTGCCGGTGGAGATCTCCTTGTCCAGCGCGAAGCCCACGGGGAGCATGTTCTTATAGTGGTCGATGATCTTGTCCACGTGGAGGTTTTCCACCTTTACCACGGAACCCTCGGGCACCATGCCCAGAGAGAACTGGAGGACCAGTTCGTCCCCGTCGCCGCCGCCGATGATCACAGCCTCCACGGTCTTGGTCTCCTTGCCGGTGAGGTTCTGACCATAGAGGGCGCCGTAGCCCTTTTCCACCTCGTCGTTGTTGAAGAGGAGCTCAAAGGGCATGTCCTCATCACAGGTCACGTCCGCGGTGATGCGGTAGCGGACGCCTGCCTCGGGGATCAGACCGGTGTTGATGTAGAGCCGGGATTTCCAGACGCCGGCGTCCCAGGCGGTGGCCAGGTATTCGATGCTGACCGCGTCCCGGCTGCGGGTGAACACGGGGGCATAGCCCTGGTCGTGCCGCTCGTAGACCAGCAGCTCCTTCTCAAAGTTCACGGGAGTCTCCAGCGCGTCTTCATAATCCACCTCGTCGGCAAACTCCTCCACCTCGATCTCCGTAAAGTCGATGGTGAAGGGGGGGAGCATGCCCAGCTGCAGATCCAGATAGCTGGTGCCGCTGGAGGCGATCATCATGCCGGTGACGCTGTTCTCGCCCTGCTTGATGTCAAACTCCTGGAAGTCGCCGAACTTGATCTTGCCGGCAACGTCGGAGGTGAAGCGATAGGTCACCCGGTAGTCCCGGCCGGAGACGGTGGGGTAGTTGCACTCCAGCTTGACGTGCCAGGCTTCGCCGTCGGTCTCTGTGGCAGTAAAGCGATATACCCCGTCTACCTGCTCGCCCTTGCCGGCCACCGCGCTGCCCTCAAACTTGGCGTTGAACATGGTGGTTTTCAGCTGGGTGGGGGTCAGCTCTCCGCTGAGAGCGACCCGGGACGGAGCTGCGGACGCCTCCGCTGCCGCGGTGCTCGGCTGCAGAGCCGACAGGCCCAGCAGCAGGGAGACCAGAAGCAGCACGGCGAGGACAGTTCTTGTTGCTTTCATGGGCAAATCCTCCTCATTGCATCCGGATTCGTGTGCATTTGCGAAAAGCAGATTACAAAATGTAAACTTCCGTACAGAATAAGTATACCGTGCAATTGACATAATGTCAATCTTTTTCCCCGGACTCCTTTGCATTTGCACGGTTTTACCGAAAAGCGGGCAAGTCAATTGCACAGAATAGACAAGAAAAGGCAGACTCATTTTTACAAATTGTAAATCTTGCTTTTTCGCGGCGGCCATGCTATGATACAGGATAAGGAAAAGAGAAGCTGCGGGAGGGAAGAAGATGGCACGCAAGAGGATCACCATGCAGGATATCGCCCAGGCCTGCGGCCTGTCCCGGAACACGGTTTCCAAGGTCTTCAACGACCGGGGCGCCATCCCGGAGGAGACCAGAAGGCTGGTGCTGGATAAGGCCCGGGAATTGGGCTATACCCAGCTGCCCGCGGAGTCGGGACAGGGGAGGAGCATCGCCCTGTTGACCCAGCACAAGCTGCTGAGTCACAATTTCGGCGCCTTTTTCATCACCAGCTTTACCGACCAGATCTCCCGGGCGGGCTACACCCTGAAAATGTACGAGATCTCCCTGGCGGAGATCCGGGAAAAGCGCCTGCCGCCCCACCTGGATCTGGAGGAGACGGCGGGGATCCTGGGTATCGAGCTGTTTGACCGGGCCTATCTGGAGAACGTCTGCGCCCTGGGCAAGCCAACCGTGTTTGTGGACGGCTATCCCCATGCGGCCGAGAGCCCCATCGACTGCGACTTCGTTTCCATGGAGAATCTGGCCAGCGAGACCGCGCTGGTGCGGCGGATGATCCGGGCGGGAGCGCGAAAGATCGGCTTTGTGGGGGACAGGGAGCACTGCAACAGCTTTTACGAGCGCTGGCTGGGCTGCTGCTCCGCCCTGCGGGAGGCGGGACTCCCGGTGCGGGAGGAGCTGTGCATCCTGGCGGCGGACGGAGAGTATTACGGCGACCCGGAATGGCTGCTGCGGCAGCTGGAGGCGCTGCCGGAAATGCCGGACGGCTTTGCCTGCGCCAACGACTATCTGGCCATCCACCTGATGACGGCGCTGAAAAAGCTGGGCCTCTCGGTTCCCGGCGATGTGATGGTGTCGGGCTTTGACGGGTCGATGGAGGCTGCGGTGGTGACGCCCAGCCTGGCCACGGCGCGGATCCCCAGCGGGGAGATCGGGCGGCTTGCGGCCTCTATCCTGGCGCAGCGGATCCGGCAGCCGGACTTTCCCTTCCACTGGACCTATGTGAAGACCACGCCCCTTCCGGGAGAGAGCATAGAAAGGGAAGCGTGAAGGAGCGCCGCGCGGGCTGCGCCCTCCGGCACGATATCACGATATAATAATATAGAAAGCAAGGGCATGTCCCGCAGCCCCCTGACCGGGATAGAGAAAAAGGAGCGAAGAGCGTATGGAATATAGAAGATTCGGACAGGACCTGATCCTTCGCATCGACAGGGACGAGGAGATCCTGGAGCAGCTGCAGCGGGTAGCGGAGCGGGAACAGATCCGGCTAGCCGCGGTGGACGCGCTGGGAGCGGTGAAGGACTTTACCGTGGGCGTCTTCAAGCCAGATGAAAAGCGCTACTATGCCAATTCCTTCTCCGGCGCTTTTGAGATCGTCTCCCTGACGGGAACGGTGACCACCAGGGAAGGGGCCTTTTATCCCCACCTCCACATGAGCGCCGGGGATGAACACGGCGCGGTGTTCGGCGGGCATCTGAACCGGGCCGTGGTCAGCGCGACCTGCGAAATGCACCTGCGGGTTCTGGAGGGCTGCGTGGAGCGGCGCTTCGACGAAGAGATCGGGCTGAACCTGATGGCCTTCGGGAAGGACTGAAGCGCCCGGCGGAGAGAGCGCCCGAAACAGCCCAAAGCGACAGAAAAAAACGAAAGACAAGACAGGATCCTCAGCCACGGCGGAGTATTCTGTCTTGTCTTTTTGCCCGTGCCTGAGTTGACAGCGCAGGGGCCGCACGATAAAATATAAAGTTGGAAAAAGGATGCGAATCGGGGCGAGGGCCCCGGCAGAAAGAGAGTTCCGCTCATGAAAGAAACGGAAAACTTCATGACCCGCGTCGCCCGCCTGATCGTGGATCGCAGGGGATGGTTCCTGGCCCTGTTTTTGGCGGCGATGGTGTTTTCGGTGTTCGGCTTCGGCTGGGTGAAGGTGGAAAACGACATCACCGCCTACCTGCCGGAGGACGCCGAGGCACGCCGGGGCCTGAGCATCATGGAGGAGGAGTTCGTCACCTACGGTACGGCCCGGGCCATGGTGGAGGGGCTCGACGCCCGGGAGGCGGAAAGCCTGCGGGAGGAGCTGAGCCGGATCCCGGACGTGCTGCTGGTGCAGTTTGAAGAGAACGACAGCCACTACCGGGAGAATACCGCCCTCTATGACATCACCTTCGGGGACGTGACGGAGTCTCCCGTCAGCGAGGCGGCTCTGGCCGGGGTGAAGACCGCCCTGGAGGGCAGGGACGCCACGGTCTATTCCGAGGTGAGCAACAGCCTTGCCGTCATGCTGGCCGAGCAGATGTCGGTGGTGCTGATCTTTGTGGTGCTTGTGGTGCTGGGTGTGCTGCTCTTCACCTCCAGCACCTACGCGGAGATCCCGGTGATGCTGCTGACCTTCCTTACGGCCGCCGTCATCAACATGGGCACCAACTTCCTCATGGGGACCATCTCCTTCGTCTCCAACTCCGTGGCCATCGTGCTGCAGCTGGCCCTCTCGGTGGACTATGCCATCATCTTCTGCAACCGTTACAAGGAAGAGCACGAGCGCCGGGATGTCCGCGACGCGGTGGTCACGGCCCTGGCCGCCTCCATTCCGGAGATCTCCGCCAGCTCCCTCACCACCATCGCGGGCCTCACGGCCATGACCTTCATGAAGTTCCGCCTGGGCGTGGATATGGGGCTCTGCCTCATCAAGTCCATCGTCTGCAGCCTGCTCACGGTGTTCCTCTTCATGCCCTGCCTGCTGATGGCCTTCGGCAAGGCCATGGACAAAAGCCGGCACAAGCGCTTTGTGCCCAAAATCTCCTTCGTGGGCCGCTTTGCCTACGCCACCCGCCATGTGGTGCCCGTTCTGCTGGTGCTGCTGGTGGCCGCCGGCTATGTGGGCTACAGCCGCGCCTATCATGCCTACAGCCTGGACATGGTGCCCGCCTTCCGCCAGACGGAGATGGAGGCGGCCAAGGCCCGGATCGAGGAACGCTTCGGCAAGAGCAACCCCGTGGCCCTGCTGGTCCCCACCGGGGACTATGCGGCGGAAAAGGCCCTGCTGCAGGAGCTGGAGCGCTGCCCGGAGGTGAAGAGCGCAACGGGTCTCACCACCATCCCGGCGATGGACGGGCTGCGCCTGGGGGACAAGGTGAGCTATCAGCGCTTTGCCTCCCTTGCCGGGGTGGACGACACCACCGCCCAGGCCCTCTTCGCCTACTACGCCGCCGAAAAAGGAGATCACCGGGCGGCACGGGGAGACCTGAGCGGCTATGAGGCGTCCCTGATCGATCTGTTCCTCTTCCTCCATGACCGGGCAGAGGCCGGGGACGTGGAGTTGGAAGCGGAGCAGCGGGAGATGGTGGAGGAGCTCTACGGGCAGCTCAGCCTGGTGCGGGAGCAGCTGCAGAGCGAGCACACCAGCCGCCTGGTGCTGGATCTGGCGCTGCCCGTCCAGTCGGAGGAGACCTTCGCCTTTCTGGATCGGATCCATGCCATCGCCCGGCGCTATTATCCGGAGGGGGCGGTGCTCACCGGCGACGCGGTCAGCGCCCTGGGCTTCCGGGACTCTTTTGCCTCGGACAACCTGGTGGTGGGACTCATGTCCCTGGTGCTGGTGATGGTGATCCTGTTCTTCACCTTCCAGTCCTTCGGCATGCCCCTGCTGCTGATCCTGGTGATCCAGGGCAGTATCTGGATGAATTTTGCCATCGCTACCCTCCAGGGGAAATACGTTTTCTTCCTCTGTTTCTTGATCGTCAGCGCCATTCAGATGGGCGCGAACATCGACTACGCCATCGTGGTGTCCTCCCGCTACCGGGAGTTCCGGGAGAGCATGGAGCCGAAGGAGGCCATCATCACCACCCTGAATCTGGCCTTCCCCACGGTGATCACCTCGGGCCTTATGATGGTCTGCGCGGGCCTGCTCATCGGCTTTGGCGTGTCTCAGTGCATCATCGCCGGCATGGGCTATTATGTGGGCACCGGCACCAGCATCTCTCTGGTGCTGATCCTCTTCACCCTGCCCCAGGTGCTGCTTTTGGGAGACCGCTTCGTCTCGGCCACTACCCTGCGGACGAAAAAGGGCCGTTTCCCGGGCTTTTTGGCCCGGAACCTGCGGCCCATCGGAGCCGGGCTTCTGGCAGCGGCGGCTCTCTTTGCCCTGATCGCGGCGCCGCTGGGCGTCCGGGACGGGGAGCGCTGCGCCGAGGACGCGGGAGACCGGGCGGAAAAGCTGCTGCAGGAGTGCGGGAACCTCCGCATCCTCGGGGAGAAGCTGGAGGCGGAGGGCGCCGATCTGGACGCGCTGAAATACGATTTCGCCGAACAGCTGGTGACGGATACGGTGGGCGCTGACCTTCTGGAGGAGGGCCAGGCCCAGTATGACGAGGGCGCGGCCAAGCTTTCCGACGCCCAGGCCCAGTATGATGCGGGCGCGGATCGGCTGGCTGTCGCCCAGGCCCAGTACGACGCCGGTCTTGCCGCCTACGAGGAAGGCCAGGCCCAGGCCCAGGCTGCCAAGGAGCAGCTGGCGGAGGGCCAGGCCCAGTATGACGAGGCCCTTGCCGCCTATGAGGAGGGGCAGGCCCGGTATGAAGCCGCCAAGGAGCAGCTGGCAGAGGGCCAGGCCCAATACGACCAGGGACTTGCCCAGTACAACACCGCCAAGGCGGTCATGGATGCCGTCGCGCCGCTCTATTACGCGGCGGAGGCCCTGCAGCAGCGGGTGAACGAACTGCAGGCCCGGTATGACGAGGCCCTGGCCCAGGGCGATTACGAGACAGCCCTGCTCCTGCTCCCCAGCCTCTCCGCGGCCCGCGCCGCCCTGGAGGGCCAGCTTGCCGGCACCAGCATCAGCGAGCTGATGGCCCGGTATCAGGAGGCGAGGCAGCAGTTGGATGAGGCGGAGCGGCAGCTCCAGGAGGGCAAAGCCGAACTGGACGCGGGCTACGCGGAGCTGGCCGAAGGCGAGCAGCAGCTCAAGGACGCCGAGCAGCAGCTGGCGGAGGGAAAGGCCGCCCTGGACGCGGGCTATGCGGAGCTGGCCGAAGGGGAGCAGAAGCTCAGGGACGCCGAGGAACAGCTGAACGCAGGGCGGGCCGCCCTTGCGGCGGGCTATGCGGAGCTGGCCAAGGGCGGCGATCAGATCGCGGCGGGAAAGGATCAGCTGGATGAGGCCGCCGCGGAGCTGGCGGAAGGCCGGAAGCAGCTGGAGGAAAAGCTGGTGAGCCTGAACGAGAGCCTGTCCGCCCTGGATCAGTACCGGGATGAGCGGGAACGGCTGCAGCGGGGGCTTTCCCTGCTGGAAGCGGAGCCCCAGGTGAAGCAGCGGCTTGGCCGCAGCCCCGGCGCCCTGGAGACCCTGGACGCGGCGGAAAATGCCTTTCATGCCCTGAAGGATGAGGCGCAAAGGCAGTATGACGCCGCCCAAAGGCTGACCGTCCTGCTGACGGCGGCAGCGGCGCTGGCGCTGTGCTCTCTGCTGCTCTGGGCGCTGAGAAGAAAGGCGCCGCTGGTTCCGGCCCTGGGTTCGGCCCTGGCGGGACTGTCGGCCGCGCTGTGCTTCTTCTTCTGGCGCGGGCGCTGCAGCCTGCTCACCGGGCTTGTCCCTCTGGCGGCGGCCCTGCTGGCCGTGTTCGCCGCGCTCTTCGCAGAGCTGCTCTTTCGGAGAAGGCGGGAGCTG
>JAEEGL016927754.1_pt1 | contig 10729 bp, 1 predicted proteins | sample 9134231 | NCBI WGS metagenome assembly JAEEGL01 (sample SAMN16246548, study PRJNA631951) | gut metagenome | biome: gut microbiome; feature: rumen; material: fiber-attached | host: Bos | place: Iran: Karaj | collected 2018-10 | reverse complement strand
TGGCAGACGGCAATGCCTGCCGACAGCCTGTCGGAATCGTTCAACCCCATGTTCCTCAATGGCGGATTGGTTGACCTGCGCACATTCAACCGTTCGGTGAAAGGCATCGGCACGCCGATAGCGGGTATCACGACGGATATGTTCGACACCGTGCGTAATGCCACTGCTCCCTGCCCCGGGGCTTTCGAATTTGTCTCGTTGTTATACGACTTCGAGCCTGAAGCGATGCTCAACCCCGTCGACAACTGTAACATGCCCGATAATGTTGAACTCGTGGTGCGTCTGCGTAACAGCGGTGTCAATAGTTACACGCCAGGAGGCACAAACACCTTGAGTCTTACCTATAGAGTCGGTAACGGTGCTCCACAGACATTCCCAATAACTATCACCGTGCCTGGTGATGATACTATAACCTATCATACCGGACACATGCTACAGCTGCCGCCCAATGGCATCAATGATTCCACCTATGCCATAACCGTATGGCTGACCTATGCCAGCGACCCCAACCAAACCAACGATACCAATGTGTTCTATGTCACGAGCTACTATCATGAGGCAGCTCCCGCCACGGCTAATGTGAGTGTCCCGTACGCTACGAGGGCCACCATCGTTCCTACCGCAGGCATAACCCAGTGGCCTTTATATAACGCCACTGGTGCCCCAACCAAGCGCGGCAACCTTTACTGGTATCGCCATCAGTCGGACGATGCGCCGTTCTATGCTGGTGACACGTTGGTTACCGATACGTTGCGCAACGATACCGTTATTTACTTCCAGCAGCGTCGTGAAGCTCCTATAGTGCGCATAACGCAGGTGCAGGTGAAGAGCAACAGTTCGGTGGGCCTCACCACTCCGGTACCTACATGGATGAACAACTCTACCACGCTGTCTGTACAGCTTACCAATATCGGTGACGATACAGCATTCCTGCAAGGTGACAGGCTCGCTACAGTGTCAACGACAGGTTCCATGAATGGTAAGGGAGTCACCTTCGGCAGCAATGCCAACAACAATGTGATTCTCGCGCCAGGTAAATCCATAGTGGTGCAGTTTGTAAGTGGCAATGCCTCGGCAGCCAATGCTCCTTATACTGTCCATACCAGTCAGGCTATCACTACCACAATCAGTGCCAATATCGGCCTTGTCTATACCCAGAACGGCAGCGTTATTGACGCAGTGCCGCTCAATGGTGTAATAGCCAGTGGTTCCCCATGGAATACTGCCAATCCGCCGTCGTACGTATGGAGCGGCAGTGCCGTACAGATAGCTTCAGCCACGGTTGGTGGTATTTACAGGGTCGCTTTCAACGGCAATGCTTCCGACTGGATGCAGGCTTCGGCTACCAACCCCATGTTCCTTGACTCTACCGACATGCAGTGGATACGCTACGTCGACAATGGATGCCCCGGCGACTTTGGTACTGCTGTAGTAACCCTGCAGGCACCTCCGGCGGCCGACATAGCACTTACGTCGCGTCCGTTGGCATCGGGATGTAACCTCGGCATGGAAGATGTGTCGGTGTATGTGCGCAACTATGGTACGCAGCCTGTTCAGGGACTCACGCTCAACTATAACGCCGGCGGTGCAACTATTACCGAGACCCTCACGGCACCTGTGGCTGCCGGTGGCGATACCGTCTACACCTTTGTGCAGAAGATTAATATGGCCACACCCGTTGATTCGCTATTCAATGTGGTAATATGGGCCTCGGATGTTACAGGTGACTCATATCAACTCAACGACACTTGCTGGACATCGGCAACGGCACAGTATACGCCAGCCACTCCGGTGCGTCCTGCAGTGGAGAATGTACAGTATGCTACTGCTGACACCATTACCATCTTCCCCGGCCCGCGTCTTGTGCCTGTGTGGTACGATAATAACATGAATATTGTGGACACTGGATACACATATATCACCGATATACTATACACTGATGAGAATGTTGGTGTGGCGTTCCTTGTTGTCGACACCAGCAAGGCTTATCAGGTAGGTACCGGCACGACGGTGATTGCCAAGACAAGCTACCCGTCGCCATACCAGCCTAACAACAAGCACGCCAAACAGCAGTTCATCTATTCGGCCTCCGAGCTCCAAGCACAGGGGTTGACGGCCGGTCCTATCACTAAGGTTGCTTTCTATCTCGACTCCATATATGGTACGGTTGCATCTGTTCCTTTCGATAGCTACTTTATCTCCATGGGCTCGACCACAGACACAATATTCGCCAACACTACAGCTTGGAAGCCTACGAGTGTTGTTTATTCGCGCGCTCCGTTCATGCTGCAACGCAGCGACGCCCGTGGCTGGGTGACCCATATATTTGACACTCCGTTTATATGGGATGGTGTGTCTAATGTGGTCGTCCAGGTGGCCTACGACTTAAATACAAGCTTTACGACTGGTGTGCAGACCCGCTATACGGCAAAGGCCAACACTACACTGCATAAGAATAATAACAATGCTTTGGCCAGCAACACTGCAACGATAGACTATACCGGCGCCGGTACTAAGGGCAACAACCGCCCCAATATCCAATTCGGCACCGACAACCTGCAGTGCAATATTGGCACTATTAGTTATGGCTGTATCAGTGGCGTGGCGACTACAATGTTGCACCTTATTGGTGTGCCCAACACTGACGCCAAGATATTCTGGCCCGAGGGATCCGATACGATAGTCTATAACAACTGTGCCAACGTGGCGATGGATGTCAACGTACGTAACCTCGGCCTCAGTACCCTCAATGGATTCAAACTTAAGTACTATCTCGACAACCAGCCTGTGGATTCTGTAGAGCTGACCACCACCGTGGTGCCCGGTGCCATTACGCAGCCTCAGCTCTTCAGCAAGCCTCTCGTCCCAGGTCGCCATTCGGTGAGGGCTGTCGTCGTTGCTCCTGGCGACGATGTGGCCAGCAACGATACTATCTATCGCGACTTTATGGTACGCTTCTGTGGAGGTACCTATACCATCGCTGCCAATAGTGCTACGGCAAACTACAATACCATCAATGAGGCTATCGATACCCTGACGATTGTCGGTGTCGACGGTCCTGTGGTGTTCCAGATTGCCTCTGGCACATACAACGAGCAACTCTTGCTGCAGCCCTTCTATGGCTCATCAGCAGCCAACACCGTTACCTTCCGCGGCGAGACAGACTCCACGGTTAATATCGACTATCTTACCACCAACACCGCCAACTACGTTGTTAAGATTGACGGAGCCTCAAATATTGTACTCGACCAACTCGGCATTAAGTCAACTCCTGCATCTACTTCAGGTAGTACAGGCAACTATGCCAATGCCGTGGATATCGGAAATGCCGACAATATTACCTTGCACAATAGCACCATCCGAGTGAAAGGTACAGTGAACAATACCAACGCCTCGTGTATCGTGCTCCAGGGCAATGTCACTAACCTGCTCGTGGATAGTTGCTGGATAGACAGTGGTTACTATTCGTGCAAGAGCAACGGCACGGTGTACAACTACCGCAACATTACTTTCCAGAACAACCGTATCACGGGCTTCTGGTTCCGCGGTATTGATTTGCAGGGTGTGGTGAACATCGACTTTACGGCCAATGACATCCGTTCTGGTGTTACCATAGCCAGCCGCGGCCTTGTGGGTATCTACCTCCAACAGGTCGACAGTTCCATCTTTATCCAGAAGAACAAGATTTACCTCATCGATGAAAAGAATGGCGGTAAGGTGGGTCTGTACCTCAAGAATGTCAAGGGCAGTGCCTACCAGTGGGGCTTCATCGCCAACAATATGATTAGCGGTGTGTCTGTTAACGGTACTGCCGGTAGTGCCCCCTGCACTAATCCGTCGGCAATGTATATCGACGACGGCTGCCAGTACCTCAACGTCTATTACAACACCTTGCGCTCGGCGGCAGGTCTGCAGAACAACGGCAATGGTATCGCTGCCACCCGTGGCCTCATGATACAGGGTTCCACAACACACCACATCCAGGTGATGAACAACATCATCGCCAATGCCAGCAAGTCGTTCGCCTACTACGTGGCTACGATAAACAACGTCTCAGCATCCGACTACAACGACTACTTCTCGGAAGGTCAGTATCTGGCCTACTGGGGAGCCAATGTCGCTACCCTTGCCAACCTTCAGGGTACTAATGGTAAGGATGCCAACTCCCTCAGTGATGAGCCCTACTTTGTAGGCCCCAACGACCTGCACCTCATCATGACCAACTTCAATACCAAGGCTCAGTACAACACCGACGTTATCGACGATATTGACGGCACTATCCGTCCGCAGATTCCTGCCCCCACCATTGGTGCACACGAGATGGAGCGTCTGTCGCACAATATGTCTATAGTGCGTATTCTCGAACCTACTATGCCGGCAACAGCCAACAAACCCAACAATATCGAGTCCGACTCCATCAAGGTCAAGGTTGAGTTCTACAACAATGGTAGTGCCACCGAGACAGGCGCACAGTGGTATGCCTACGTCGAAGGTTATGAGTCATCCTTAGTCTCTGCAACGCGCAATCTCGGTACCGTCTACTCGAATCAGAAGAAGACCGACTCTGTTATGATTCCCACACAGCTGGGTGTCATAGACACGCATATAGTACATGTGGTGCTCCTCATCAATGTCGACGACGACACCACCGACAACCAGTCCACGACTCCGGTCTACCTCGCACCGGCATTCGACCTCAAGGCCGAGAACATACGTCCCGACCGAAGCGGATGCGACTTGCGTCATGTTACGGTGTCTATGACTCTCAAGAATGCAGGTTTCAAGGACTTCCCGGCAGGTGTACCGGTGACCATAGGTTTCCACGCTCAAGGATACAGCCCCAACTATCAGGCCAACAATCCCAACAACAACCGCGTTACCATACCTACTATGCCCGACACGGTTATCGAGACCCATATCCTTACCAACGGCCTCGACTCCAACGATATTATCACCCTCACCTTCGACTCTATCGCCAACTTCTACCCCACCGATACGGTCCTTAACATCAAGGTGCGTCTCAATGGCTGGGTGAAGTATACTTACGATGTCAACACCATCAACGACTCCACTGCCGCCACGCCGGCCAGTGCCACCAGCCCGTCGCCAGTCTTCGACGCCTTCTATACTCCGGCTTCGCCCGTCGGACGCGACACTACGTTCAACTACGGCACGTGGGGTGTAGTCACCGCCAGCCAGGCCAACAACCGTCCTATCCGTTGGTACCGCGACTCCACGGCAAGTCCCTACTTCCCGCTTGATGCTGATGGCAATGTCATCAACAACTACAACACCTCGCGCACATGGAACACCACACCGCAGTATTTCCACGACTCCACCTACTACCTCCTCTGCATAAGCGACAAGGGGTGCTCGAGCTACTTCTCCCAGGTACATGTCCATGTGGCAAACCAGAAGGCTGTCGACGCAGCCGTCGAGACGCTGCTCGCTCCCCGTGGCGGACGTGTCTATACCGAGAACGATACTGTGCGAGTACGTATCGCCAACTATGGCACCCAATCTATAACGGGCATCCCAATCACCTACGCCATGCGCAGGGGCAACAACACCAACCCAATCCAGGTGGTCACCGAGGTCTACGAAGGTACGCTTGCACCAAACCAGACATACGTCTATAAATTCGACTCCCTGTTGCAATTCAACAATCCTCTGCAGGGTGGCAGCTACCAGCTGCGTGTATGGACCGACCTCGAAGGCGATCTCGAGCGTCGCAACGACACCATACGATGGGTTGAGAAGCTTCGTCCTGCAGCCAACAACAACGTCCTGCTCGACTACCCCTTCAACACCCTTCCCGAGACGACCTATCCTGCCGGCAATAATGGCGAGTCCAACACCGTCGACATCATACGTGTTTCCTTCAACGAGATCGATATCGACCTGCCGCCGTTAGGCCGCTCATACACCAACTTCGGTGTATTCAACAACCCGGAATGGCCGGTGTTGCACCTCAAACGAGGTACCGTCGACTCGTTGATACTCACTATTACCAAACCCGAAGATCCCAACGCACTCTCCCGTGGCAAGGTAGCCGTATACATCGACTTCAACCGTAACGGTTCCTTCACAGATCCCGGCGAGTGTGTCGTTATGCCACAGGTCATCTGGAACAACAACCGCGCAGCCTATCAGATTGCAATACCCAACAGCGCCTCCTATGGCTATATGAAGATGCGTATCTCGGCCTGCGCATTCGAGAAGGAACCCTCGCCTTCGTTGGCAGCCGAGGATGGCCATATGGTAGACTTCCTGCTCTTCATCGACTCTGAACGGCCTGCAGTCGACCTTGCCCTCACACAGATTGTTGCCCCGCGCAGCTATCTCATACGCGACGATGCGCCGGTGTCCATATTATTCCGTATGGCCAACAAGGGCACGCAGACCGTCAACTCGGCTCAGATCCATTACCGTTTCATATCACACATTGGTGATTCCTTGGTATTCCAACCTGGTGAGATCACATGGAATGGAAACCTCGCCTCGGGTAGAAGTACCATCGCTGAGTTGCCGGCCTTCAACTTCCCGATAGGTACCACCACTGTCAGGATATGGCTCAGCAATCCTGCCGATAGCAATATACACAACGATACCATCATCTACGAATACCACCGCTTCCATACGTTCACGCTGTCGATGTCTGACGATTTCGATTCCATCGACTATTGGTATGCACCCACAAGCGACGCCCATAATCTGTACGCTCGTAACCTCTGGCAGCGTGGTACGCCCGCCAAACAGCAGATCAACATGGCCTACTCCGAACCCAATGTTTGGGCGACCGACCTCAATGCCACTGTCATCACAGGCAAGCGTGGTAACGTCAGCTACCTCTATAGCCCCATCATCAACATCGCACAGATTCGTCCCGATACCATCTCCTTCATGCTCCAGCGTAACCTTGTCAACAGCAGTAATCTCACACTCGAGTTCTACAGTTACGCCAACCGTTGGGAGAAACTTGACCTGGATACCCTTACCAATGCGGTATGGTACAACGATGTTGACGCTCATGTGTTCAACGGAACCTCTATGGGTAATGCCTACAACCGCTACTGGATAAGCACCAGGAGCATCTATAGCGACTTCAACGAGAAACTACAGTTCCGTTTCGTCTATCGCACTCCGCAGGGTTCCTCCGAATCTGCCAGCTATGGCGACGGTTGCGCTATCGACGACTTCCGCATCGGCCGTGCTCCGCGCCGTATCGATGTCGGTGTCGTTGATATCCCATATCCCACCGAGCCCAAGTACGGTCAGACCATCTATCCTAAGGTCGTTGTCAAGAACTTCGGTCTCGACACTGCACGCCAGCTTGAGATAGGCTACACTCACTATGGCAGCTACCTCGCCAAGATATCCTACTTCGATTGCAGCATCCCGCCGTCGGAGACCGATACCTTCCAGCTTACCAATTCGATGACCATCAGTAGCGACTATCCCGACACCTTTGCCATCAAGGCCTTCACCATCAACACTGCCGACCTCTACCGCGACAACGACTCCGTCGAGGTAGACTTCGCCCTGGCGCCTCTCGACAACGACATCAGCGCCCACAGCTTTGTGTCGCCACTCAACCGCGTCATTGCCGGCGACTCGGTGACTGTCATCCTGCGCTTCCGTAACTTCGGTACAAGTGAGATATCCAATGCGAGCCTCTCCTACATAGTCAACGGAGTATTGCGTGTCGACGAGGAGGTCGACATAGTGTCACTCCTCGGACGACCGCTACAGTCGATGGAATACTTCAACTACACCTTCCACCAGAAGTATCGAGCACCAATGGGTCTGATGAACATTGTCGGTATTGCCACCGACGACCACAACGACTATATCTATAACGACACCATCATGAAGCGTGTCGAGGGCATCTCGTCCATCACCGATATTGCCGCCGCTGCCGTCGTCGTCGACACCTCGTCCTACAGTAAAGTCAAGGTACAGCTCGTTATCGACAACCGCGGTGCCCGTGGCGCCAACAACTTCGAGGTGGGCTTCTGGTACGACAACGATACCAATACGCGCTTCAGCGAGTTGTACGAGCGCGAAGAACCCCTGCCGGCACTGACCACAGGCTTCCACACCTTCTCCATAGACCTCGAGACACGTCCCGCCCCGTGGGAACATTTCGTGGGCTATGTGCATATCGAGGACGACAACGACCCATCCAACGACACCACTACTTTGATTAGCCGCCAGTATGTCGACATCGAGGCTGTAGGCCTCATCGTCGAGGAGAATGCCGCGCCCGACTGCCGTGTATTCATCCAACTGCGCAATATCGGCAACCTCACGCTCTCCGGCAAGACACTCTCCATACGTGCTACCGTCAACGGCAACGACCTCTCCGACAACCTCATCCGCACCCTCGAGCCAGGCTATCTGGTCACCATCGAGTTCAGCCGCCGTGTTCCTAAGGATCCTATGCGCCACTACGAAGGTACCGGACGTCTCATCAACCTCGCCGCCGACCGCGACAACACCAACAACCAGACCACCCATGTCACTGTGGTCAATTACTTCGAGGGTATGCCCACCGTCAATGCAGGACGCTTCGTACTCGACCAGAACTATCCCAACCCGTTCTCAGGCCAGACCGTGGTGCCCTTCTCGCTGCCCGAGGCTGGTATGGTGCACTTCTTCGTCATGGATGCCATGGGTAAGATGGTTCACAACTTCGAAGGCTTCTTCCCCGAGGGCGACAACCATGTGACCCTCGACATGGAAGCCTACTCTTCCGGCATCTACTACTATGGCATCGAAGTCGACGGCCAGCGCCAGATGCGTAAGATGATTCTCCGCTGATGCTCGAACGCTTCGAACATTTTATCTACGAGCAACACCTGTTCTCCAAAGAGCAACAGGTGTTGCTCGCCATTAGTGGCGGTCGCGACTCCGTATGTCTCGCACATCTCATGCACGCCGCAGGCTACAGTTTCGCCATAGCCCATTGTAATTTCAACCTCCGCCCCGGCGACTGCGACCGCGACCAGCAGTTCGTTGCCGACCTTGCCGCACGGCTCGCGGTACCGTTCCATACCGCCGACTTCGACACCCGCGCCGAGGCCGCTGCCACAGGCGAGAGCATCGAGGAAGCGGCACGCCGCCTGCGCTATGCTTTCTTCGCCGACCTCTGCCGTCGGCACGGCTATCCCTGCGTGGCCACGGCGCACCATGCCGACGACTCGGTCGAGACCTTCTTCCTCAACCTCTTCCGTGGCACAGGCATCGAAGGCCTCCACGGCATCCGCCCACAGTCGGAATTAAGAATTAATAATGAAGAATTAATAATTGCCCGTCCTTTATTGCCGTTCAGTAGGGCCGAGGTAGATGCATACGTCGGTGAACATGGCCTCGCCTATGTCGAGGACAGCACCAATGCCGAGCTCGAAGCCCGCCGCAACCGCATACGCCACAGGCTCATGCCGCTGCTGCGCGAGCTCTACCCCTCGGTCGACGCCACCATGCAGGCCAACATCGCGCGCCTCTCCGACGCCGGCGAGGTCTACCGCGCCTTTGTCGACGACCTCCGCGCGCGCGTGATACATAAATATGAGTCCAAGCTGCCCACCCTTCCCGTGGAGATATGCGCCATGGCGCTTTCCGATATCAAGGCCCTCAACCCGCAGCGCACGCTGCTCTTCGAGTTGCTGCGCCCCTACGGCTTCAACGCCGCCACTGTCGACGACATCCTCGCCGCCCGTGGCACAGGCCGCCTCTTCTATTCCCCAACCCACGTAGCCGAGCTCCACCGCGGCCAGTTGCTTATTGCCCCGCAATTTCAACTTTCTGGTAAGCCGTCGGCTCGGCCGACAACTTTCAACTTTCAACTTTCAACTCGTCCCTGGCGCCCCGGCGACCGTTTCCGCCCCAAAGGCATGCGGGGCACCCGTCTTGTCAGCGATTTCCTGAAAGACCTTCATCTTTCGCGCATCGAGCGCCAGTATGTAATGGTGAGTGTCGACGCCGACGGCGTCATCCGTTCCGTCATTGGCCTCCGTGACGCCGAGTAGCGGCTATCAGCCTGTCGGCGCGGTCGGCAGGCGAACGGTGGTATACGTATACCGTGTAGTGGTTCGGCGTTTCGCGGTGGTCGCCCTCAAGCCGTGCCGTCGCCGATACCGACGACTGACGACTGACAACTAACAACTGATAAGCATAGTATCCCTGCTTCAGCAGCAGCCGCTTGGTATAGGCGCGGCGCGAGGCCGAGTATTCCATCAGCGAGGTCGAGTCAGTCCGCCAGTCGGTCAGCGCCCCCACCACATACACGTTGCCTTCGAGCATAGGCTTCTCCATGGGGAGGCAGAAGTTCACCCACACATAGTCGGCCTCCACCCTCGGGTTGTTGCGGTCCCAGATGTTCACCTGCATGCCGCCGTTCAATGTTTTCTCGCTCAGGAAGTGCTTGCGCGAGCGGTCCTCGTCGGGCCGCAGTATCACGAACTGCTCGCCGCCGAGGTCTTCAATCTTAAGCACATTGTACATGGGGCTGCGCAGGTTGCTGCAGTCAAAGTAGCGGAAGGTGTTGCCGCCGTCGAACACGTTGGCCTTGCGGCTGCGGTAGGCCAGACGGTCGCCGTCGTAGCCGCTGAACTCCAGCCACCGCGCGTTGTCCTGCCGTCCGTTCTGCTGCACCATGACGCTGACATACTCCGGCCGCAACGCAATAGAGGCCTGGCCACTTTCCACTTTCCACTTTCCACTTTCC
>JAEEGL016813962.1_pt1 | contig 10729 bp, 11 predicted proteins | sample 9134231 | NCBI WGS metagenome assembly JAEEGL01 (sample SAMN16246548, study PRJNA631951) | gut metagenome | biome: gut microbiome; feature: rumen; material: fiber-attached | host: Bos | place: Iran: Karaj | collected 2018-10 | reverse complement strand
GAATTCCAAAGAAGACAATAAAAGAAGTAGTTGAAAAGAGCGGCTTGGACGCTGAGATAGAACAGGACCTTGTGAGCTATATAAACGGAATTGGCTAGAGTTGGAGGCAGGATGAAAATAGCTTTTGGGATTTTTAGATTTTTGGTCACGTTAATATTTTTTCCGTTGCATATTATTTTAACGTTACTTATTACGGGACTGGAAATTATAAATAATGTTGTTGTAGTAGTGGGAAGCTTTGTCGGTTTTTTTGTCATATTGGGAGGGCTTGCCATGTTGATAACTGAAGGAGTGTCAATCTCAAATGTAGGAATACTTGTTATAGGAGTGTTGTGCGTTATGGTTCCTGCATTGGGATTGGCAGCATTGGAAACGATGCAGAATATATGTGATGCAATACTAGAATTTGTTTCGGGAACATCGGGAATGACAGAATGAGCGGAGAATTAACCCCGCTCATTTTTCTTTTGGTTCATTATCAGTATTCTTGTTGAATTTGAACTCTGCATAGTCTAGCTGATCAAGCATATAATCAATACCTTCTTTTGGAAGATTATTAATTCGTCTTATAAAATCAGAACCGGCGTAACCGGTAAGTTCTGGAACAGAAACCCCAAGAATCTCGGCAAACTTACAAATCCTGGAATAACTAAGATCTACCTCGCCTTTTTCAACTTTTGTTATCATTGGGCCGGATGTGTATCCCATAAGTTCGGCAAGATCACTTTGCTTAAGATTCCTTTCCTGTCTGAATTTTTTAATATTTGAATATAGTTCATCCATATAATCACCATCTAATAATTCTAAATTTGTCTGAAAAAATTATACCAAAAAAAATAACTAAATGAAATTCATAAATTCAATAATCATGGAAAGTAGTGAAAGGACACTAATCAAGGCATTTATATAGTCGTGATTTAAGAGAAATAGAACGACCAAGTGAATAAAATGCAGTTGTGAATAGTACACAAACATCTAGTGTTTAAACTGTGTAATAATCACAAACATAAATATAATTCACTTTAAACTGTTGACAGTCATTAACGTCAGGAATATATTGAGTTAAAAAGTGAATGTGGTTTATGTGGACGAGAGTGATTAACTATCAGGAATTGCACAACTCAATAAAAGAGTCAGGTATCTCAATTACTAAAATAGCAGAACACATAGGCATGAGCAGAGAAGGACTTTATAAGAAATTGAATGGTGAGAGCGATTTTAGATTATCTGAGTTCTGGGGGCTTTGTAATGTAATAAATGTGAAGCATGAAGACCTGATCGTTCAGGATGAAGTGAATGAAATTCATTCTGATTACAGCGTAAAAGAAGAGAAGCCCCTAAGCCTGAAGGAAAGGCTAAACAATGTAAGGGATTCAAATACCGATACTGAAAGGGCAAAATTTGAGCTTTCCAATGAGCTTTTTATCGAAGTGTGCAAGGGAATTCCTGTCGACCTTCTTTTTAGTGAATTACAGAAGAGTAGTATCGAACAAGTACTCAAGGATGAATTAGCGGCAGATCTAGCAGATTACATTGAGTGGAGGAGTCAGAGACATGAAAGAAGAAGATGCTAAGCAATTTACAAAGAAAACAGGAGAGAAGGCAATCCATATTGCAGTTAAAGCTGGCACCAAAATAATGTCATATGCAAATAAAAGAACAGAAATGGCTTTAGCGGCAGGAATTGGTTATGCAATGGAAAAGATTGAGAACCGCACAAGAGTCTACCAAGGACCCAATGCTCTGAAGAAGTTCATCGCATACGATAAGAATAGTCGCAGTCCTATCGGACGAATAGATGTGGATGAGACTGACTTCAAGGAGTTTGCAAAGATGTGTAAGAAAAACGGAGTGGATTTCGCGATAGTAAAGGACAAGGTTGATGAGAACACCGTACACTTCTTTTTCTCCGGCAAGAATGCGGAAGTAATGGCACATTTATTTGAGCAATATGCCAAAGAGAAGTACCAGCAGGATATAAAGAATGAGATGATGCCTGACGAGGAGCAGAGGGATATAGAAAAGGCTGCTGAGAAGGATCTTGAAGAGCAAGTGGAGCCAAAGGAATCCACACCAAAGGAGAGAGTAGGAAAGGGAAGCCTACACCCTGAGAAAGCGATGGACGATGCAGAAAAGCTCGATACAACTGTTCCAATGGACAAGTCGGAGGTCGCCACAGAGAAAGCAAAAGAGATCAAAGAAGCAGTTGATGAAATGATGGAAGATATTGATCTTCCGGAGAGACCGGAGATGGAGCGCTGATGGACACAGAGAAACTGTTCAAGATAATTCCATATGCTGCAGCCTTTTATATTACTGAGAAGATGGCATATCTGTTTCGCGTAGCGGAAGGAACCACAGTCTCAGAAAAAATGAGAGTCCTGAACCTGGGCAAGATTTTCGGATGGCCAATAATATCTTTCCATCCTCTGGACCTATTATGGGGAGCTGCAGGCTGCGGTTGTTTGTTCCTGTATATCCTGTACAAGAATTCAACTAGAAAAAAGCTCCGGCCGGGAGAAGAGTACGGCACGGCCAGATTAGGTACAAAGAAAGACATTGAGCCTTTTATAAATCCCAAGTTCAGAGAGAACTGTATTCTTTCAAAAACAGAATTCCTTACCATGGCGGAGCGAGTAAAGCCCTGGTACATGGGCCGAAATAAGAACGCCATATTTTACGGAGGCTCCGGTGCAGGTAAGACATATTCACTGCTGATGCCGAACCTTATGCAGTTCCATTCAAGCTACGTGGTGGTTGACCCAAAAGGAACACTCATTGATAGCTGCGGGGATCTGATCCTGAGGATGGGCTACAAGATAAAAGTCTTTAACACAATAGATTTCAGTAAATCCATGGGCTATAACCCATTTTCCTATATCAAAAAAGAAACCGATATCCAGAAGATGGTCAACACTCTGATGGAGAATACAAAAGAACCTGATGAGAAAGGTCAGGATCCTTTCTGGCCAAAGGCAGAGAAGCTCCTGTACAACGCGCTTATCGGATATATCTGGGAGCATGAGGTTGCAGATGCTCAGAATATGATCTCGCTCCTTAACCTCATATCCAAGATAACAGTATCGGAGCCCTCGGCAGTCCGTTCCAAGAAGAAAAACGAGGATGGCACCGAGTCAGTTGTAACTGAGAGCCAGGAAGAGAAGAACGAAGTTGACGAGATGTTTGAGCAACATGAAGCAGAAAACGGCGAGACCTATGCAGTAAGACAGTACAAGAAATTCCTTATAGCTGCAGGAAAGACCAAAAGGAGCATCCTCGCCTCGGTAGGAGCAAGGCTATCACCCTTTGATATCGGAGAAGTCAGATCTGTTATGGAGTTTGATGAACTGGGCCTTGATATGCTGGGGGATGAAAAGACAGTTCTCTTTTTCATTATTGACGACTCGGATACAACCTTCAATTTCCTCGTATCCATGGCACTTTCCCAGATGTTCAACACGCTTAAGACCAAAGCAGATCTTCAGGGCGGACACCTTAAGTACCACGTTAGGGTCCTCTGGGATGAGACATATAACACAGGGCAGGTTCCAAAGCTTGAACATCTTATATCACAGCTCAGATCCCGAGGAATATCCATGTGGATGTTCTTCCAGGCCAAAAACCAGCTGATAGACCTTTATGGCGATAAGAAGGCCGAGAATATTGAGGCTTCCTGTGATGTTAAGGGCTTCCTTGGAGGCAACGAGTTCACTTCCTGGAAGGACTGGTCCGAGCTATTAGGCCAGGAAACAATAGATGTCCTTGATCAGTCCGACACCTTCGGACAGACCAGAAGCAGCGGAAACAATTACAAAAAGGCAGGAAAAAAGCTAAAGAGCATAGAAGAGATAGGAAACATGCCGGGTAACAAGCTTCTTGTTAAGCTCCGCGGCGTTCCGCCTTTTTACTCGGATAAATACGACACATCCTCGCATCCGCTATATAAATACACCGCGGATGCTAACGATAAATACACCTTCAACCTGGAAAAATACTTCGAGAACTATCGCAATTACTTCCTGTTACAGGACCAGATCTACGAGACTACAGTGATCGACCTTTCAGGAGAAGAAGAACAGATAAAAGCAGGGTAAATACGGTCTTTGACCGTACTTATAAAACAATCAACTATTGAAGAAGGAGGTATGAAATGGAGTTTTTCAAGACCGGAGTGACACTGCTCCAGAATATCGTAACATTACTTGGCGCGGCAGCTATAATAGGCGGCCTCGTAGAAGTAGGTAAATCCCAGGCTGATAACAACCCAGCGGTTAGAGCTACAGGTATTGCGATGTTTGTTGGCGGTGCCATCATCATTGCCGTAGGACAGGTGTTGGTACCTGAGCTTTCATCAATGCTGACACTTCCTAAGACCTGAGAAAAGAAAGGAGAAGAAGGCGCTACCTGCCTTTTTCTCCTGTAACTGAAAAGAGGAAAAAATGGATTGGTTAAGTAAATACTTTCAAGCAGTACTTATTGAAATGATGAAGGGTGCTGCCAATGGTTTCTATGAAACTCTTGCAGGCCTTACGGGAGATGTGACATCCCTTGCCAATATCAATCCCGGAACATATAACCCGACAATCTTTGCAATGATAAAAAAGATCTCGGATATAGCGATAGTCCCGGTAGCAAGCCTCATTCTGTGTTACCTCATGATTATCAATTTTATAAAGATAATTCAGGATAGAAACACCTATAAGGACCTTACATTCATGCCGGTATTCAAGTGGATCCTTTTTACATCAATCGGCATAATCCTGGTGACCAAGACCTATGACATTGTCCTTGCCATATTTGATGTTGTGGGTTGGATCCTGGAGAAAACTGGAACAGTCGTTAAGGCGGCTCCTGCTGACATGGATCTACAGGCGCAACTGGATAAGCTAGTCCTTGCGGTGGATCCAACTGATATAGGAAAAGTCTTTGGTGTGACGTTCCAGCTTCTCATGTGTAAGTTCATGGTCTGGATTGTAGGCGTACTTTGCAAAGTCTGTATGTATTTCAGAGTTATAAGCATACTAGTCTATTCTTCTGCAGCAGCGATTCCTATGGCAACGCTTATGGATTCAGGGCAGAGTGCGACAGGACAGAATTACCTGAAAAACCTTGCTTCACTAGGATTACAGGGATTTTTTACCATCATGATAGTTGCAATATTCCAGGCAATGATAGCAGACCTGGCATCCAAGCCTGCTACATCAATAGTAAGTCTTATCGGCAACACGCTTATGTACACGCTTGCCCTGTGTCTTGGACTTTTTTCTACTAAAAAAGTCGCTGACGTTGTATTGGGAGCGCACTAAGGAGGAAGAAAATGGCTTATACGGATAATCACTGCGATCTCAACAGGATAAAAGACAAGCCTATATGCGGCTTTACCATAAGGCAGGTGGTGTGCTTCGTCATCATGGCAATCATAGATATTCCTGTCTATGCCATCTCCATCGGCTCAGGAATGGATTGTACCATCGCTTGTCTCATCATCTGTCTTATCAGTGCTCCCATCTTTTTTGCGGGAACCTACGAAGATGTGCACGGACGGCCCCTGGAAAAAATCTTAAGAGACAAGATAAGGCTTATGTTCCTCACCGAGTCCAACAGGCCTTTTTCCACAGACAACAGATATAACGCCATCAAAAAGCAGATAAAGCTTGAAGAAAAGATGGATGGCTTCGTGGAGAAAAAGAAAAAGCGGGACAAGGTTAAGGCTGCGAAAAAAGCAAGTAAGAAGAGTAAAGTAAAGTTTTTTTTCAATAGGAACAGCAAAAAGGAAGCTGAAAAAACTGCGTAAACAGCTTGAGGAGATCAAATGTTAAAAACTAGCGACAAAAAGAACAAGTTAATCATAAAAGGTCCGGATGCCCAGATCTCCAAAGAAGATGCAAAAAAGATGGAGAAGGCCATCCGAAAGGCTCAGAAAAACGGCAAATTCCCGGTCACAGCCCAGGCTACGATACCGTATAGGGCAATGTATCGGAATGGTATCTGTCAGCTTGAAGGCTACAGTTTCTCAAAGACCATCGCTTTTGATGATATCAACTATCAGTTGAAGGATAACGATGACAAGAAGACAGCGTTTCACAAGCTTTCGGACCTCTACAACTATTTTACTGAAGATACTCATGTCCAGATGACCTACATGAATACCAGGCTAAGTCATGAAGAACTGGTAAAAAGGCTGACTGTTCCTGCATGTGGCGATGGCTATGACGATCTTAGGGAGGAACTTTCAAGGATCCTTCTGGAGAAGGAAGAAGAAGGAAACAAGGGCATAGAAAGAAACAGATATCTTACTTACGTCATTGAGGAAAAAGATGCAGCAATGGCCACAAGAAAAATGAAGGATATCGATAAAAACATACAGCAGAACCTCAAGAGAAGCGGGCTTCGTTCAGGAAGTAAGGCCCTGGAGGGAACAGAAAGGCTTAGGGTGTTGCACTCTGCTATGCATCCGGAGGGAGAGAGCAAGTTCAAGTTTAACTGGAACCTTCTTTCCAAGGATGGCCTTAATACCAAGGATTTCATAGCACCAATGTCCTTCAGGTTTCCGGTTCACGGAAGGTACTTCAGAATGGGGGATATTTACGGAAATGTCTCGCTTCTTTCCCTGGATTGTCCGCAGGTGGATGACAGGATAATAACGGACATTCTTTCCATAGATACCCCGATTATTGTCAGCCTTCATATAGACCCGATAGACAGGGTTAAGGCAAAAAAGTATATCCAGAAAAGGAACATGCAGCTTAATTCCTCCAAGATCAAGGAACAGACCACCGCTTCAAGAGAAGGCTATGATATTGACATCCTGCCTCCGGAGCTTACTGCCAACGGAGATGATACCGCAAGGATGTTAAGGGAAATCAATTCTACCAATGAGAGCCTTTTTAACATAACCATACTTGTTACATGCTTTGCCAAGAGCCCCAAGGACCTTCAGGCAAAATGGGAGGATATAGAAAAAAGAGCAAACAAGCAATCCTGCCAGTTAATCCTTCTTAGAGACCAGCAGGAGCAGGGATTTGTTTCAACTCTTCCTTTAGGCCTCAATAAAGTCGAGATACAAAGAACCATCATGACAAGCCAGCTTGCTATGCTGAATCCATTTACCACAGTGAAGATGGCTATGCCGGGGGCTCCGTATTATGGGGTGAATCCCTTGGACAATATGCTGGTCTTTGCCAACAGGATGGATTTAAAGAACGCTAACGGACTGTATCTTGGAGTTCCGGGCGGCGGTAAATCCCTTGCAGGAAAACGCGAAAAACTCATGTTTTTCCTATTGACGGATAACTGCGACATCATGGTCATTGACCCGGAGAATGAGTACGCAGCCCTGACCAAGATGCTAGGCGGGCAGGTGATCAAACTGGACGCCAATACCAAGCAATATATCAATCCCATGGATATAAACTTTGATCCCGGCTACGATGACGAGGATGCGATAACCACTAAGAGCCTATTCATGATATCTCTGGCGGAGCAGATCGCAAGCCCCAAAGTCAATGATATGAGAGTGGGTCTTGAGGGCGATGAGATTAGCATTATCGATGAGGTGACCAAAGGGATATACCAGCCTCTTAAGGAAAAATACTGGGAAGGCATGGGTAGAAATCCTTATCCAGAGGAGATGCCCACATTATCAGATTTTTATGAGGGACTTAGAAACTATCAGCATCCCAAGGCACAGAGAATTGCCGACTGTTTCAAGATTTATATCACGGGTTCCCTCAACGTTTTCAACCATCATACCAACGTGGACCTGGGTAACAGAGTCGTATGCTTCAATATCAAGAGGCTGTCGGGAAATCTTCGTGAAGTAGCGTTGCTGATCCTTATCAATTTCATCTGGGACAGAGTTACCAACAACAGGAATCTGAAGAAAAAGACTCTTCTGGACATTGACGAGTTCCACCTGATGTTAAGGGACCCGCAGACCGCGGAATATTTCGTTGAGTTCTGGAAAAGATTTAGAAAGTGGGGCGGAGTACCGACAGGCCTGACTCAGAATGTTACCGATATGCTCAAGTCTTCCAAAATCGAGCAGATCTTCGAGAATTCAGATTTCATCTATATGCTGCCTCAGGCAAAGCATGATAAGGATATTCTGGCGGATGCGCTGAACATATCAGAAGAGGAGCTTACCTACGTAACCCAGACAGATCCCGGAGAAGGGCTTATGTTCTATGGAAATAAGATTATTCCCTTCAAGGACCATTTTCCACCGGGAAGAATCTACAACGCACTTACCACCAAACTGGAGGAAGTAGAGGCGGTAAATGGCTAAGTTTAAGAACGGATTTCAAACAGATTTTAACGGTCAGGATCCTGAGACCTATTTCAAGCTAAATGAGAAGGGGGTTTCCTATGGCTCCGAGTACTTCACAGATATCATGGGGGACAAGGAAGCCAAGGGCGCCTTCAAGGTGATTAAAAAGGGAAGCCACAAAGAGAGGTTTTTTGATGCCGCCGAGGGTGCCGGGAAGCTTGCAGTAAAAACGGGCGGTTCAGCCATCAAGACCGGAGGAAAGACTCTTGCGAAAGGTGTAAGAAACGGCTCCAGGGGTGCACTAAAAGGGGCGGCCCGGAACAGTTACGGAACCAGCGACGCAGAAAAGCCTATAGATACTGCAGCTGCAGCGGAAAATGGAATACGCCGTGTGGCGAAAGATGCAAAACAGGCCCGCATTAATAAGGACAAGAAAGCCCAGAAATATGCGGAAAAAGAGTTCGACAAGGAATACAAAAAAGCCCTTGCCAACGGCAATTTCAAGGCAATGGAGGAAAGGTTCAAGGCTGTTGACCATGACTTCAATCTTTCCAAAATGATGGCAAAGTCAGGTCCTGCGGATTCCCATAAATCCTATAAGGCATTCCGGAAAAGAGCTACCCAGAAGAAGTTTTCAAGAAAGATCTACAAGCAGAGGAATAAAGCATTTACCCAGGCTAAGCAGAAGATAAGGCAGAACGTAAAAGCAGCCGTAAAAGAGCTTGGAAAGAGTATCAAGAATGCCTTTTTGATGCTGGCTAAGCACCCTGCATTCTGGGTGATATTGGGAGTCATACTTGTTTCCATGATAGTTACGAACCTGCTTCTTACGTTTACTTCCATGTTTGGCTCAACCAGTGGAACCTCAGGTGTTGCAACGGTTTTTCTTTCTGATGATAAGGAGATCCTTGCATGTGAAGATTATTACAAGGATAGGGAAAACAAACTCAAAGAGTGGGTGGATAAGATAGAAGAGAACTACCCGGACTATGACGAATATGACTATTCCGACGTGGCGGCAATCGAGCATAATCCTTACGCTGTAGCAACATATCTTAATGCGTTCCTGCACAGGCCTTTTACGGCAGGAGAAGTATCCGGGTATGAGGACACCTTTTTTGAAACCCAGTATCATTGGTTTACTACGGAGGAATGGGTTGAAAGGGAAGTTCCCGATGTTGATGCAGAGGGACATGAGCTTGGGACAACGCATACTGTCTGGCATCATATTCTATATGTCCATGTAACTAACAAGGGGGAGATTAAGGCAGCCTACGAGCTTCTTGATAGTCAGGGAGACGAGAGATTTTCAGCACAGCTTGGCGTTAAGGGCCATAAGGAGCACCTCTGGGCAGGTTATAATCCGGACGATTCTCCGGGAATGAACAAGGGCTCAAAGAATCATTATAAGGTCCCTGCAAATGTGCTTCGCGATGATCCGCAGTTTGCAGCGCTTTATTCCCTGGCAGATTCCCTTATTGGAACACCCTATGTATGGGGAGGAACGGATACAAACGGTTTTGATTGTTCTGGATTTGTCTACTACGTATATAACAATTCGGGTTATGCATCAATGCCAAGACTTAATGCGCAGGGAATTTACAACAACTGTGATGTGATAGACGGCGACGATGTAATGCCGGGAGATCTGGTATTCCTAACCGGGACCTATGCATCCGGTAACGATGTGACACACGTGTGCATCTATGTTGGCAATCACATGGTAGTCAACTGCGGAAACCCGGTTAAATACTGCAACGTAACCACCGGTTGGTGGAAACGCCATTTTTACGCCTACGGGCGCTATAGAGGATAGGAGGAGACATGGATAAAGCCACAGAGAAGATTATTCAGGATATAGAAAAAGAACTGGAGAAAAAGAAAGGCCTGGAAGAAAGGCTTAAACTCTGCAATGACAGGATTAAGCTGCTGGAAGCAAAAAAGCTTGAACTTGAGAATTCGCAGATAATCGCAAGCATCAGGGACCTGAACGTGAGCCCCGAGGAGCTGGCAGCATTTCTTTCCGGCATCAAGGCAAAAAGAGGACAGGTGGCAGCCATGCCTTCTTTACAGAAGAATACACAGACGGAGGAAAAAGCAGTATGAAGAAGCTGATAATGGCAGTAGGAACAGGGTTAGTGATGTTATCGCTATATGGAGTGCCTGTATATGCAAACGGAGATCCGCCGGTAGCGGAGGCTGATGCCAGCGCAGTTGCGGCAAGCACATTACCGGAGAATCCGGAGCCGGTTAAGGAGGATGATCACACACCTATCTCCTTTGACGGTACAGGAACAGTTATTGACAACATCGAGAACGGATCCAAGCATTTTTACACCATATCTACTGATGCAGGAAATGTTTTTTACCTGATTGTGGACCTTGATAAGGAAAACAATAACGTGTACTTCCTTGATACCACAAAGGAGCGCGATCTTATCGCTCTTGCGGAAAAAGCCG
>JAEEGL015475769.1_pt1 | contig 10729 bp, 10 predicted proteins | sample 9134231 | NCBI WGS metagenome assembly JAEEGL01 (sample SAMN16246548, study PRJNA631951) | gut metagenome | biome: gut microbiome; feature: rumen; material: fiber-attached | host: Bos | place: Iran: Karaj | collected 2018-10 | reverse complement strand
TGTTCACCGCCCAGCAGCCGCAGGACGTCGCCCCCGTGCAGGAGGAGCCTGTCCAGCCGCAGCCGCAGCCGGAACCGGTCAAAAAGAAGAAGCCGCTGACCAGGCGGGAAATGCGCAAGCGCAAGGCTTACCGCGACTACGCGGATGTGGACGACGATTATGACGATTTCCGACCGCGCGCGCGTACTCCGATCTTTGTTTATCTGATCACCGGCATCCTGACCGCCGCGGTCTTCCTCGGCGGCGCGGTGTTCATCATCTCCACGATCTTCGGCGAAAAGAAGGACGCCGTGGAGACCGAGCTTACCGCCCCGAACCTCGTCGGCAAGAACTATGACGAGGTGATGGAGAGCGAGGAATTCAAGGATTTCCGCATCATCGAAGAGGACGGCATCTATTCCGATACCATCGCCGCGGGCATCATCACGCAGCAGGAGCCGCGCGCCGGAAGAACGATGAAGACCACGACCATCTATGTCACGGTCTCGCTCGGCGCGAAGACGACGAAGCTCGAGAGCGTCGTCGGAATGGAGGAGCGCGCCGCGACGCTGCAGCTCGAGAAGAGCGGCTTTACCGTGCGTCCGGCCTATGAGATCTCCGAAGCGGTGACGAAGGGCTACGTCATCTCCATGTCGCCCGATGAGGGCACGGAGCTGAAATCCGGCGACGTCGTCAACATCGTCGTCAGTCTCGGACCGGAGGAGGTCTATGTGCGCGTGCCGAATCTTCTCGGCATGTACAAGGACGATGTGCGCCGCGAGCTTGAACGCCACGGCCTGATCCTCGGCGAGTTCATCGTCAAGTCGACGGACGACCCGACAAAGGACGGCACGGTATACGACCAGAGCATCCCCGCCGATACGGAGATGCTGGAAAAGACCGTCGTGGACGTCTATATCTATGAATATGAAGCGCCGCCGGAGACTGAGGTCCTGGATACCGATACGACGACGCAGCCCGGCGAGGGCGAAGGCAGCGAGGACATGCCGGCAGTGGGTACCTACTCGCTGACCGTAGAGCTCGACGCCGACAGCGAGGTCTCGACCGTGCGCATCGAGGCGATGGGCGAAGTGCGCTACGAAGCCAATTATCTGTCCTCTTACGGCTCGGTGCAGATCACGCTGACCGGCTCCGGCTCTGAGGTCATCAATATCTACGTCAATGACAAGTTCCTCGGAAACGCGATCGCCATCTATGAATGAGCTTGAGACGGGTCTGGTCGTGCGCGGCGTCGGCGGGCTGTATCTCGTCGCGCTGGACGGCGGCGGGACGGAGAAATGCCGCGCCCGCGGCCGTTTCCGCAGAGACAATATTCAGATCATGGTCGGCGACCGGGTCGGCGTGAAGCGGCAGGATACGGGCATGCCCGTCATCGATACGCTTCTGCCGCGCAAAAACGCGCTGATCCGCCCGGCGGTCGCCAACATCGATACGCTGGTGGTCATCGCGTCCGCCGCGCCGCCGGTGACGGCGCCGCTGCTGATCGACAAGGTCAGCGCCATCGCGGGCCACAAGGGCATAGATATGCTCCTTTGCATCAACAAATGCGATCTTTCGCGCGGCGAAGCGCTTGCGCGCATCTATGAAAACGCGGGCTTCTCCGTCATGCATACCAGCACGGTCACGGACGAGGGGATAGAGGCGCTGCGCGAAAAGCTGCGCAGCGGCGTGTTCGTTCTGACTGGGAATTCCGGCGTGGGGAAATCGAGCATCATCAACCGCCTCGATCCTTCGTGGCAGGCGCGCACCGGCGAGATCAGCGAACGCATCGGCCGCGGCCGCCAGACGACGCGGCATGTCGAGCTTTTCCGGCTGCCCTCCGGCGCCTATATCGCCGACACGCCAGGGTTTTCCTCCTTCGATATCTCGCGCATGGATCTTGTCCTGCGCGAGGATCTGGCGCATGCCTTCCGCGATTTCGCGCCGTATCTCGGCACCTGCCGCTACCGCGGCTGCACCCACTGCACGGAGCAGGACTGCGCCGTACGGCAGGCCGTGGCGGACGGGGAGATCGAAAAGAGCCGCTATGAAAGCTATCTTGCCCTTTTTGACAGCATGAAGGATCTGCACGAGTGGGAGATCCCGAAGACCCGGCAGATGGGCTGAACCGTATGGAACAAAAAAGACCCTGCGCGCATACCGTAGATCATGGGATCTGCGATAAACGCGCAGGGTTTCTTTTTTGTATCGATGTGAGGAATGCTCCATGTGTCCGAAACTCAGACTGGTTTTGTGCGCGCTTCTTGCCCTGTTTGCGGGCGCTTTGCTGTGCGCGCTCCTTCCGGGCTGGCTGACGGTCGCGCTGCTCGGCGCGGTCTCGCTCGCCGTGTCGTTATTTATCCTGTTCCGGAAGCTCTGATCCGGCGTCTGCGGCGTGTTCGTGCCGCCAGATACGGACAAGGACAAAAAACAGCGCGCATACGACGCCTTTGACGATGGCCGCGAACAGGTGCGCGGTCGAGAAAGCCGAGAGCGTTTTGACGAGGCTCGCGGCATAGCCCGCCCGCGTCATGCGCAGGCTCGTATAGAGTACGACGAGATAGGCGGCCTGTTCGAGCGCGCAGGCCAGCGCCGCCGCCGCGGCGCACAGCGTTTCCGTGCGAGACGGACGCGCCGTGCAGGCACACAGGCCGAAGCAGGCGGTCTCAAGGATCGCCGCGCCGAGGGAGAGGACGATGATCAGCGGCAGAAGGTCCGCGCCTTTCGCGCTGCCGGAGGAGAGCACATAGACGGCAAACGCCAGGAATCGCGAGACCGCGCCCGCGAAAAACGCGGTCTTTGCCGTGTCTTCGCTGTCTTTCGCGGAAAGCGCGTACAGGATCAGCGGCGCAAGCGCGAAGAGCGCTGCGGAGAGCAGGGAAGGGGCGGTCTGCGGCGCGCCGCCGTCCGTCCACATCGCCGCGAGCCGCCTGCCGAGCGTCCATACGGCATAAAGGAGATAGTCAAGTCCCAGAAGAAGGGGCAGGATCCCGGATTTCAGATAAAACTGTTTCATACGTTCCTTCAAAGAAAAAATCAGGCTCCGACCGGGGCCTGATTTCGTTTTTATTTCAGCATGGCAACGGCCGCCTCGGCGAATTTGCGGCGGACCTCTTCGATGTCTTCCTTGAGCATCGCGCCTGCGGCCGCGGCATGGCCGCCGCCTCCGAAGGGGATGCAAAGCGCCGCAGCGTTGTAATCGCGGGAGGAGCGCACGGAGACCTTGGCTGTATCGCCGTACTGCGTCACGATGATGGCGATATCCACGCCCTCGATGTAGCGGATGATGGAGGAGATATCGTCCATATCGTCGCGCGTCGCACCGTGGCGCTCGATGGTCTCGGCGCTGATCGTGCACGAGGCGACGCGGCCCTGCGCGTCGAAATGGACGTCGTTCAGCACCTGCGATTCCAGACCGATGCGCGAACGGTTTTTGATCATGAACATGCTCAGGTTGATGGCGAACATGTCCACCCCGGCCAGCGCGCAGCGGCGCGCGGTCTCAAAGGTCTGCGCGGTGGTGTTCGAGAAGCGGAAGCATCCGGTATCGGTCGAGACCGCCACATAGATCGCGTCTGCGATCTCCCGGTCCAGCTCCAGTTCAAAATGATCGAGGATCTTCAGGATGATCTCGCCGACGGCTCCGGCGCTCGGCTCGCAGTAGGAGGCGCGGGCGTATCCGCGGGAGCTTTGATGGTGGTCAAGCAGAAGATCGATGCGGTTTTCATACTTGCGGGCGTTTGCCGACAGCATGTCGGCCGCCGCGGTATCCACCGCGACGACGGAGTCCGGGACATACTCGTCCGGCGCGATGAGATCCGAGAGGATGAAATCGTATTTTTCGCTCGCTTCGGGGTTTTTCAGCACATAAGCTTCCTTGTCGAGCCGGCGCAGGATGCGGCACAGCGCCGACGCGGAGCCGAGGGTGTCGCCGTCCGGACGCAGATGCGTCAGGATCAGGACGCGGTCGAAGCGCGCAAGGCGTTCGCAGGCTTCCTCCAGCGTGTCGTGCACGGTGACGGGCGCCGGATCCGGCGCGGATTCGATCTTGTTCAGGATCGAAAGGATCTCGCTGCCGTGGCTGATGGAGCGGTCGAGCGTGAACATGGGTTCCGGCGCGGCACGCAGACCGATGCGCTGCGCCACATCGCGGCGCAGGAAGCCGACGGCGGAGCGAAGGCCCTGCATCGCGCGCTTTCCGGCGGCTTCGTCGCCGTAGACGCTGACGTAGACGCGCGCATAGCGCAGATCGCCCGTGACTTCGCATTTCGTGATGCTGACCAGGCCCTGGACGCGCGGGTCCTTGAGCTCGCGCAGGGACTGCGCCAGACACTGCTTGTATTCACTGGATATACGGTCTATCCGGTTGCCTGCCATTATCTTTTGATCTCCTCAACAATATAGGCTTCGATGACGTCGCCGACCTTGATATCGCTGTATTTTTCGATGGCGCAGCCGCATTCGTAGCCTGCGGCGACCTCGCGCACATCGTCCTTCATGCGCTTGAGGGAGGCAAGATCGCCTTCGAAGATGACGATGCCCTCGCGCACAAGGCGCACCTTGCTCGAACGCTGGATATGGCCGTCCTTGACATAGCAGCCCGCGACGGTGCCCGCGCCGGTGATGTGGAAAATCTGACGCACTTCGAGGTGGCCGAGCACGGTCTCCTGGAATTTCGGGGCGAGCATGCCCTTCATGGCCGCCTCCATCTCCTCGAGGCAGTCGTAGATGACGCGGTAGAGGCGGATGTCGACGTTCTGACGCTTGGCGCTGTCGCTGACCTCGCTGGAGGGGCGCACGTTGAAGCCGACGATGATAGCATTGGAGGCGGAGGCGAGCATGACGTCGGATTCGTTGATCGCGCCGACGGCGGAATGGATCACGCGCACGCGCACTTCCTCGTTGGACAGCTTTTCAAGCGACGCGGAGACCGCTTCGCTGGTGCCGTGCACGTCGGACTTGACGATGATATTGAGCTCCTTCATCTCGCCCTCCTTGATATGGGAGAACAGCGAATCCAGAGATACGCGCTGAACGGCTCTCGCGGCGGCTTCCTTCTCCTCCGTGCGGCGCTGCTCGACCAGCTCTCTGGCCATGCGCTCGTCGGAGACGACGAAGAACTCGTCGCTGGCTTCCGGGACCTCGCCCAGACCGATGATCTCGACCGGGACGGAGGGGCCTGCGGAATTGATGCGTCTGCCGCGGTCGTCCGTCATGACGCGGACATGGCCGACGGCCTTTCCGGCGATCAGGGTGTCGCCGGTGTGGAGCGTGCCGTTCTGCACGAGCACCGTGGCGATCGGGCCGCGGCCGCGGTCGAGCCGCGCTTCGATGACGCGGCCGGAGGCGGCGCGGTTCGGATTGGCGCGCAGCTCCTGCATGTCGGCGGTCAGAAGGACCATCTCCAGAAGATTGTCTATGCCGATGCCCTGCGTCGCGCTGATCTCGCAGCAGATCGTATCGCCGCCCCATGCCTCCGGCACAAGGCTGTATTCGGTGAGCTGCTGGAGAACGCGGTCGGGACGGGCGTTTTCCTTATCGATCTTGTTGACGGCGACGACGATCGGCACGTTCGCCGCCTTGGCGTGGTTGATCGCCTCGACGGTCTGCGGCATGATGCCGTCGTCCGCGGCGACGATGAGGATGACCACGTCGGTGATCTGCGCGCCTCTGGCGCGCATCTCGGTAAAGGCCGCGTGACCCGGCGTGTCGATGAAGGTGATGTCGCGGTCGCCGAGGTGGACGCGGTACGCGCCGATGTGCTGGGTGATGCCGCCGGCCTCTCCGGCGGCCACGTTGGTCTTGCGGATGGCGTCGAGCAGGCTCGTCTTGCCGTGGTCGACGTGGCCCATGACGACGACGACCGGATCGCGCGGGAGCAGCTGCTCCTCCGTGTCCTCGCTGCGGTCGATCAGGCGGTCCTCGATGGTGACGATCTCCTCATGCTCGACCTGCGCGCCGAGTTCCAGCGCGACGAGGGAAGCGGTGTCGAAGTCGATGAACTGCGAAATGCTCGCCATGACGCCCAGCTTCATCAGCTGCTTGATGACGTCCGACGCGCTCTTCTTCAGACGCGTCGCCAGCTCGCCGACGGCGATCTCGTCCGGGATCTGCACCTTGAGCGGCTGCTTTTTCGCCATTTCCTGCTGCAGACGGCGAAGCTTTTCCTGCTCGTCGTTGCCGCGGCGGTTGCGGCCGGACTGGAAGCTGCGGCGGTCGTTCTGGTTCTTCTTGGTCAGCTTCTGCTTGGACTGCTGCTGACCCATATTCTGCGCGCGGTCCGGGACGAGGGAATCGATGCGCTCGTCATAGCGCGCAAGGTTGACGCTCGTGCCGCGCGTATCGACGAAATGCTGCTTTCTGGCGCTGTGCTGCTGCTGTTCGCTCATGACGGTGACGGCCGGCGTGTTGTCGTCGTCCCGTGCGGCGGGGATGGGCTGCGCCTGACGCTGCTGCGGACGCTGCGTATTCTTCTGTTCCTTTTTCGCGGAACGCTGTGCAAGCGGCTGGGCGTTTTCGAAGCGTGCCTTGCGCGATTCGCCGCGCTGCGGCTGCTGCTTCTGCGTCTGCGGTGTTTTGGGCTGCTGCTGCGGCTGGCCCTGCGCGGGCTTGCCCTGCTGCTGCGGCTTTTTGTCGGCGGGTTTTGCCGCCGGCTTGTTCTGCGTCTGCTGCGCCTGCGGCTTCTTCTCGCCCTGCGCGCCCTTAGGCTGCGCTTTCGCGTCGGCCTTGACGGGCTCGGCGGGCTTTGCTTCGGCCTTTTTGGGCTTTGCGGGCTCGTCGGCCTTCGCGGGTTTCTTTTCCGCGGGCTTTTCGGGGCGCTTTTCGGCAAGCTGCGCCATCAGCGCTTCATGGATATCTTCGACCTGTACCTGCTGGGTATATTTGTCGAACAGGTAATTGAGCTCCTCGTCGGACAGGATATACATATGGTTCTTCACATCGGAGCCATATGCCGTCAGGATGTCCATGATCTCCTTGGAGGGAATACCGATATCCTTGGCAAACTCATGTACTCTGTATTTATTGATCGTACTCAAATTCTGGACACCCCCGTTAGTTAGTCGCCTTGTGGATCTTTTCTATGTTCTGCTGTTTGTCGAACGCGCTGAGGAAGGCTTTGGCGAAGCCTGCGTCGCACACGGCCAGGATGGAGCAGCTTCGGTAGCCAACAGCCGCACCGAGCTCCTCTTTGGGATAGGGGAGCGGGATATGCCGGACCTGTCCGTAGCCGGAGAGCCTGCGCAGCGTGTTCTTCGCCGCGTCCGCGCTGGTCAGGACGAGCTTCGCGGCGCCCTGGTACAGCGCGCCGGAAACGGCCTCCCCGCCGACGGCGAGACGTCCGGCCTTTTTTGCCAGACCCAGGAGAGAAAGCGCTTTATTCATCCGCTCTGCCCTCCATTTCCGTCCGGAGCCGGCCGTAGATCTCCTCGGGGATCTGGCAGTCGAGCGCGCGCGCCAGCGCCCGGGATCGGATGGCCTTTTCCAGGCATTCGGGATCGGGACACAGGTAGGCGCCGCGGCCCGGGCTTTTGCCCTTGAAATCGAGCGAGACCTCGCCCTCGGGCGAGCGCACGACGCGGATCAGCTCCTGCTTCGCTTTATGCTCGCGGCAGCCGGTACACTGCCGCATGGGAATCTTTCTTTGCTTCATTACGATGGTTTTGATACCTCCGGATCATGCGGTCGGCATGGGGAAAACGATGTTTATTTAAAATTCGATCTGGCTGAGCGGCTTGATGTCGATCTTGTAGCCGGTAAGCTTGACGGCGAGGCGGGCGTTCTGCCCTTCCTTGCCGATGGCCAGCGAGAGCTGGTCATTGGGCACGATCACGCGGCATGCCTTCTCGTCCTCGGCCGTATCCACGCGGATGACGGAGGCCGGGGCGAGGGCGGAGGCGATGAATTCCGACGGATCATCCGAATATTTTACGATGTCGATCTTCTCGCCGCGCAGCTCGGAGACGATCGCGTTGACACGCTCGCCCTTGGGGCCGACGCAGGCGCCGATCGGATCGACGGCTTCATTGGTCGAACGCACGGCAAGCTTGGTGCGGCTGCCCGCTTCGCGGGCGATGCTGACGATCTCGACCACGCCGTCGCGGATCTCCGGGACGTTGATCTCGAACAGGCGCTTGACAAGGCCCGGATGCGTGCGGGAGATCAGCACGCGCGGGCGGAATTTATCGTTTTTCACTTCCACGACATAGACGCGGATATGATCGCCGACGGAGAGCGTCTCGCCGCGGACCTGCTCGCCCATCGGGAGCATGACCTCGCTGCGCTCGCTGCCCGCGCCGACCTCGAGGATGATGCTGCCGTTGCGGTCGTCGATGCGGTTGACGACGGCGGGGATCAGCTCATGCTCGCTCGCAGTGAAGCGCTGGAAGACGATGCCGTGCTCGGCCTCGCGGATGCCCTGGATGATGACCTGCTTGGCGGTCTGGGCGGCGATGCGGTCGAACTTCATCGTCGGGATCTCGATGCGCACCACGTCGCCGAGCGCCGGGGAGGAGGCGTACTTCGCGGCGTCTTCGAGCGAGATCTCGGTCTCGGGATCGAGGACTTCCTCCACGACGGTCTTGCGGTGATACATATGCAGCTCGCGGTTTTCCATATCGGGCTCGACGGCCACGTTCTCCTCCGCGCCCGGATGGTTGCGCTTATACGCGGTGGTCAGGGCCTGGGCGATCTTCTCGAGCATATAATCCTTCGGGATGCCCTTGTCCTTCTCTATAAAATCGAGTGCGTCAAAAATTTCCTTGCTCATTGTGTAAATCCTCTTTCCGTCTGATCAAAATCCGCCCGTGTACACAAGGCGCACGGAGGAGATGTCCGAATTTGCAAGCGTGACCGTTTTTCCTTCGATCTCGAGATCGGTGCTTTCGTCCGAGCGGGACACGAGTCTGCCCTCCAGCCGCTTCGAGCCTTCGAAGGCCTTGTACAGGCTGACCGAGACAAGGCTGCCCATGAAGCGTTCGAAATGCGCGGGCTTGGTCAGCGCTCTTTCCAGTCCCGCGGAGGAGACCGAGAAGGTATAGCTCTGCTCGATGGGGTCGTAGCGGTCGAGCAGCGGATCGACCGCGCGGCTGACCGCCTCGCAGTCCTCGATCTTTATGCCGTTCGGCGAATCGATATAGATCACGAGCTGATACACCGTGCCGACCTTCTCAAAGGTGATGTCCCACAGTTCAAAGCCCAGCGCTTCGACCTCCGGCTGCGCGAAGGCGCGCACGCGCTCGGCGATGTTCTTTTCCGGCCTGTTCGTCTTCTTCAATTGCCGATCTCCTTACTGCAACAATAAAGAGTGGGGCGACCCACTCTTTTCCTACTATGCGTAAGTATACCATTCTTATGCGTGAAATGCAAGCTTTTTTTGCCAAAATGCCTGATTTTTCCGTTCAAATCCGGCATCAAAAGAAAAAATCCTGTTTGGTTTACATAAAACATGTAAATCTTGCCGAAATGTCGGGAATGAATTTGTAAAAATTTGACAAGTTCGCCGAAACGCCGGAAAAACCTTCGCGCGAAGCTTTACATCCAAAGCCCGTGCGTGATACACTGCGGATAGAAAAAAGGATGATCCGGCGCAGTTTTCTTTCGCACTCATCTGCGCCGCAAACGGGAAAAAGGCATGGGAGGGAAGAAAGATGGTGCAGGTCGTTGCCGCGCTGATCCGGGACGGCGAGAGATTCCTTGTCTGTCAGCGTCCCGCACACAAGGCGCGGGGGCTTCTGTGGGAATTCGTCGGCGGCAAGGTCGAAGAAGGCGAAACGCGCGGGCAGGCGCTCGTGCGCGAATGCAGGGAGGAGCTGGATATCACGGTCAAGCCCGGCGGGATCTTCATGGAGCTCGACCACGAGTATCCCGATCTTACGATCCATCTGACGCTGTTCGACGCCGTGATCGCCGAGGGAGAGCCGAAAAAGCTCGAACACGCGGACATACGCTGGATCACGACAGACGGGATCGACGAACTGTCCTTCTGCCCGGCGGACGCGCAGATCCTGCGGGAGCTGAAGACGCGCATGCCGACGGTGCAGGCGCGGCTGTTCGCGCTGCAGGACGAGAAGTACCGCGATTTCACCGCGCCGCTGCTGCCGACGATCGACAAGGGCGGCATGATCGGCGTGCGCATCCCGCGCATCCGCGCGCTCGCAAAGGAGATGGAGAAGGCGGGGGAGGCGGATGATTTCCTGACCCGGCTCCCGCATGCATGGTTTGAGGAGAACATCCTGCATGCCGCGATCCTGTCCGATCTCAAGGACTATGACAGGACGATCGAGGCGCTCGACGCCTTCCTTCCATATGTGGACAACTGGTCGGTGTGCGATACGCTGATCCCGCGCGCGTTCAAAGCCTGTCCGCCGTTCCTGCCGGCGAAGATCCGCGTCTGGCTTGCGTCGCCAGAGCCCTATACCGTGCGCTTTGGACTCGGAACGCTCATGCGCTTTTATCTGGATAAAACCTTCTCGCCCGAGTACCTTGCCTGGGCTGCGCAGGTGCGCAGCGAGGAGTATTATGTAAACATGATGATCGCCTGGTATTTCGCGACCGCGCTTGCCAAGCAGTACGACGCGGCGATCCCGTATCTGGAGGAAAAGCGCCTTGCGCCGTGGACGCACAACAAGACGATCGGAAAGGCCATAGAGAGCTTCCGCGTGACGCAGGAACACAAGGATCATCTGAAAACGCTGAAAATCAGGGAATAAAAAGGGACCGGCCCGCGCGCCGCATGAAAAAACCTCCCCGG